>Ga0137308_102085_pt1 | contig 15258 bp, 13 predicted proteins | sample Inofrocosms_June_FD_97181 | JGI IMG/M metagenome (GOLD analysis project Ga0137308, IMG submission 97181) | Mouse cecal microbial communities from Vienna, Austria - N-Acetylneuraminic and N-Acetylglucosamine D2O microcosms_June | ecosystem: Host-associated > Mammals > Digestive system > Large...
CGGGACTTCAGGACAATGGTATTTGCGAAAAACGGGGTAAGAGAACGATAATATAATAGGGGATGAAAACGATATTAGTGGATAAAGAACCACTAATGAGGCGGAAACTGGAAGAGATGGTGGGAGACATCAAAGTAGTTGACGTTATAGGAAGCTTTGGAAGTTCAAAAGAAGCATTGGGATATGCAGAGAGAAATACAGTGGAATTCGCAATTTTAGATACTGAGATGCCGGAAATGGACGGAGTGGAGTTAGGGAAAGCGTTAAAGAATATATATCCGGGGATTGTACTGATCTATACAACAAAAAAATGTGAGCGGCTTGTGGAAATTTTAAAAATGAAAGCAGATTACTGCATCATAAAGCCTTATGACAAATATGATATCGAAGATGCTGCAGAGCGGGCGATACTGTTGTGCAGGCGGCAGAAAAAGCGTTTGAGGGCGCAGATGTTCGGACGGTTTGATGTATTTCTGGACGAACAGGTTCTTCACTTTAAGAATGCGAAGTCGAAGGAACTGCTTGCCCTGTGCATGGACAGGTGCGGCGGTATCGTATCTATGGAAGAAGTGATCGATAAACTGTGGCCGGAGAGGGCTTATGATGAAAAGGTAAAAAGACTTTACAGAAAAGCAGTTATGAATCTGCAGGGAACACTGAGGGAAAAGGGAATCACGGAACTTTTCCAGACGGCGAGGGGAAGCTGCCACATCAGCAAAGATGAAGTAGAGTGTGATTATTATACGTATCTGGTAGAACCTGAGATAAACGGGAAGATGTTTCAGGGCGATTATCTGTTTGATTACAGTTGGGGCGAAGAGACACTGGCGAATCTGATGAATGCATATTAAATATTTGCATAGGCTAAACAATGGCGGTGTAAATGAAAAAAAGAAAAAACTGGTTTCTGCTTGGGATCTATGTATTGGTGGTTATAATAAATGTGCTGTCGCGGTACAGCAGGGGCTTTGGCAATCAGGTTCGCCGGAGTGTATTTTATATGACACAATATATACAGGGGCATATCAGCAGTCTGTTTCCTTTTTAGCTGGGAGAATTTTTACTGATTCTGGCAGTGATACTGGCGGCGGGAGCGCTTGTTCTGGCTGCGGTTTTGTTATCGGTATGGGTGGCGGGCGTTCTGAAGGTAGGCGGAGGAACTGCGGGCGCAGGCCATGAAAAGGTAAGCGGAGAAAATGCGGACAGAGGGCATGAAAAGGTAGGCGGAGAAACTGCGGGCAGAGGCCATGAAAAGGTAGGTGGAGAAACTGCGGGCAGAGGCCATGAAAAGGTAGGTGGAAATCATGGAAAGCGGAGCAGATGCAGCGGAAGGTCAAAGATTCTTCGATTCGCGGGCGGATATTTTTACGGGCTGCTGTGGATCATCGGCGTTGCTTCTGTTATTATGTCAATCAATTGTTTTGCTTTGTATCACTGCAGCAGCTTTCAGGAGAATTATATGCCTAAGAAAGGGCGGGAATATCATGTCGGGGAGCTGGTGGCTGTCAGGGATCATGTGGTACGGCAGTGCAATGAACTGGCTGAGATGATGGAGCGGGACGAAAACGGATTTATTGTTTATCAGGGGGATATCGGGCAGCGTGCCGTATCGGAGATGAAGAGGCTCGGAGAGGAATATCCGCTGCTGGACGGTTATTATCCTGTGCCGAAAAAATTCGCGTTTTCCGGATTTTTCAGCCAGCAGTATATCATGAGATATTATTTTCCGTTTTCAATGGAGGCAAATTACAATGGAAAAATGTATATAGCCAACGTGCCGTCGACAATCTGTCATGAACTTTCCCATGTAAAAGGGTTTATTTATGAAGACGACGCCAATTTTATCGGGTATCTTGCCTGTACGACTTCGGAGGATGCCTTTTTCCGCTACAGCGGTTATTTAAGTGTGCTGGATTATCTGAACAGGGATCTGTATGAAAATCTGGGAAGATCCAGGGAAGCTTATCTGACTTATGAAACATGCAGTCCTTTGGTGGAAAGCGATAATATCTTTCTGACAAGGCAGGCGTGGGAAGAGGTGGAGAGCAATGCCGTGATCAGTACGGAAACCGTAAAACAGGCGTCCCGCAGCTTTCTGGAAACGAATCTGCAGGTAAACGGCATAGAAGAGGGGATAGCCAGCTACGGAGATGTGGTGGAAAGGCTTCTGGTTTATTATGACGGTGAATTATCTTAGGAGCCGCCGGCTTATTATGGCAATGGGGTTATTAAGTGGCTGCCGGTATATTATGGCAATGGGGTTATTAAGTGGCTTACGGTATATTAAGGCGGTGGGCTGTGGTTAAGCGTTTTTCGGTATATTTATAATGGTGAACTATAGTTCGTTTCCTGTCTGGTATGGCGGCGGGGAAAATAAAGCAGGAAGCGGAAAAATACGGGAATGATGGAAGGAAGCGGATCGCTGCATGGAGAATATTATAGATTATGTAAACAATTTTCAATATACTTTTGCGCAGAAAGACTTTAGTGATGTGGATTCTTTGGTGTTATGTCAACTTAGCTACCTGAAAATGAAAGGGCTGGTTCCCGGTCTGGAGGACGGACAGGAATTTGTGTCCTTTGAGACCGTTGCAGGAAAGGCGCATGAGGAACAGGTCTTCGCGGACGAGAGATACCGGGAGGACAACCGGAGGCTGGCGGAGGCGGTGATAAAGAGCAGGCGGTTTGAGGGTCTTCGGTTAAATTATTATATCGATATTCTGGATAAGGAGATGGAGATACAGTTTTCCGCGGTCACGTATCTTTTGGGGGAAAATGCGGAAGGAAGGCAGATGTATTATATCGCTTACCGGGGGACTGATGAAAACCTGGTGGGCTGGAAGGAAGATTTTACGCTGGCATTTTCCGAACCTGTGGTGGGACAGCTCTATGCGGCAAGGTATATGCGGAAGGCGGCGGGGCATCTGCCGGGGGATTTTTATCTGGGGGGCCATTCCAAAGGCGGAAATCTGGCGGTGTTTGCGGCGATGAGCAGTTCCACTGCGCTGCAGGAGCGGATTTTGCGGGTGTACAGCCACGACGGTCCGGGTTTTAAACCGCAGGTAATGGAGCGGTATGAGTATGGAAGGATCGCGGATAAGGTGAGAAAGATCCTGCCGGGATCTTCGCTGGTCGGGATGCTTTTGGAGCGGGGGAGTTCCTATAATGTGGTGGAGAGCAGTTCTTACGGGCTCTGGCAGCATAATCCCTATACCTGGACCGTCAATATGAGAAGCGGGGCGTTCCAGCCTATGGATGATCTGAAAAACGGCGCCAAGTTTATGGACAGTGCCGTGACGGACTGGATACTCAGTCTGGATGACGAGCAGGTGAGCCGGTTTTCCGACGTGCTGTTCCGGGTGCTTGCGGCGTCGGAGGCGGATAATCTGATCGATTTCAAGGCGGACTGGAAGAAAAGCCTGACCGGTATTCTGCAGGAACTGCGGGAAGTGGATGATGAAACAAAAAACGAGATAGAGGAGATCATCAAAGAACTGTTTGAGATCACCGGACAGATGACAAAGAAGGAGATCCAGAGCAGGATTCAGGAAGGCATTCAGGGCATGCAGGAAAAATTTTCGCGAAAAAAGAGAGAAAAATAAAAAATAGGTATTGACAGATCTGCCTAAAGTGTGTAGAATAATATTTGTTCGGTTCGCAGAAGTGGCGGAATTGGCAGACGCGCAGGCTTCAGGTGCCTGTTGTAGCAATACAGTGAGGGTTCAAGTCCCTTCTTCTGCATAAAAGAAGAATCCTGTTCACAGGATTCTTTTTTTATGCACAGCCCCGCATATGGAAGATCGCTGCCGGCGCAGCATGCGGGGTGCGCGGCGGGCAGGGGAGGATCCATCTTCCCCTGTCCGATTGTGCCTCAGACTTCTCTTGTCACGCCGTTTAAGTTTATCTGTTCATATTCGTCGACGGGAATGATCAGGCATTTTCTGCCGTCGATCATTTCGGATTTGATCAGCGACGCCTTTTCCGGCTTGATCCGGAGGATCACATCACAGTGTTCATCGAAGGGAGCCTCCTCATCCGGATCGTTTAAATTCTCCGGTGCGGAAGAAGTTTTTTCGGCAAGTTCCTTCTGGAGCTGCTGCACCTGGAGCCTCAAGTGCTCTTCCTCTTTTTTCCGGGCATTTTTTTCCAGCGCCTTCTCATCGATCAGATTCTGAAGGGCAGGCGGTTCCGATTCAAATTCCCGGGATATGCCTTCTTTGATATGTTCTGCGGTTTCACCGATGATATGGTGTTCGGTGAGCACTTCGTCAACCAGTTCACCGGTCAGTATGACGGGCGGCTGCTCTTCGTAAATTTCCTCTTCGTCAGGGCAGGAGATTTCATGAAATTTTTCCTGAAGCTGCAGGAGCACTTCCTCGCTGTCGTCCCTGACCGGTGCGAGAGCCTGTTTTACGATAGAGGAAAAAACCTGCTGCTGTTCTGTGGCGGTGCGTTTGCTGCCGCAGCCGAATACATTTTCGACAAACTCCGGACGGGAATCCTTCGCATCTTTAATATAGTAGATCAGGGAATGGATATCGCTGCTTCTGTCGGAAAAGGCGGGGAAAATAAACCCGGTGTCGGGAGCGCCGACCACCCAGTCCCGGATACGGGCGCCGATCCGGTTTTCCTCTTCACGGTAGCCGAGTCCCGGCTTGGAGAGCGTGACGGGGCAGATGGCGCAGAGCAGGTAATCGAAGACCTCTTCGGACTCGTCCAGCTTCATTCCGTCGTTTGTTCTGGTGATGATATCATAGGCATCCTTAAACAGCAGGATCAGGTAATTGCCGGCATGATCGTAATGTTCGATGATCAGGTCATAGAACCGCTCCAGCAGCTCCTCGTTTTTCAGCCCGCTTTCCTTGAGCCCCATCAGAAACTGCTGTCTGCCGCCGGGCTCCTCCTCCTGCGTCGGGAATTCCAGCTGCAGCAGGTTGTTGCCGACATTGCCGGAGAGACATTTTCGGGAGAGGTCAAGGTATTTGTAAAATTCCTCGTCATCCAGATTCAGAAAAGTTTCCGAGAGGGTCAGCACTTTGTTTTTACTGCTGTCCACATAGCAGCCGCACAGCTTCGTAATGGAACAGTCGGTTTTATTCAATCTTTTTTTGAGTTCCAGTATGTCTTTTTTCGTCATAGTGATCCATCCTTTTTTGAAGATTATAGAAGTTTTTGCTGCTTTTCACAGGTCCGGAGAGCGCATTTACTGCGCGATCCGCTAGAACATGATTCAAGCTTTTCTATTCTAACATATTTTGTCGGAAAAAAGTAATAGATTCTTCGCGGAAAAAGTTGTATGATAAGAATAACCTGAATTGGGAAAATAAGTCATAAGGAAAGGAAAAACAACAATGAAAAAGTGGAAGACGAAATTATGCAGCATGGTGCTGGCATCCGTCATGGCAGCGGGGATTTTTGCGGGAGCTTCTCTGGATGCGGAGGCAACGGCGGATACGACGGTGAGGAGCGTATATACCAATGAACCGGTGACGGCGGCTCAGGCGTCCCTGCGTCCGATCGCGGTGATGATGCCCACGGATAAGGTGGCACAGCCTTCTTATGGGATCGGCAGTGCCGATGTTTTATACGAGATCATGGAGGAGGGGAATATTTCCCGTCAGATGGCGATCATTTCCAACTGGCAGGGGCTGCCCCAGATCGGCAACCTCAGAAGCTGCAGGCTTTACTATATTCCGGCGGCAAAGGAATGGGACCCTATCCTGATCCATTTCGGCGGTGTGTTCTATATGCAGGGAACCATTGACGCGCCCGATATGAACAATCTTTCCGGTACATATGAGTACGGCGTGGGCGGCGCCACACCGGGTTCAGGATATTTTTACCGGACACAGAATCGTAAAGCGCCTCATAATGCGTATATTTCCGCAGACGGTATCCAGAAAGCCTGCGCGCAGCTGGGCTACCAGATGACGGTCCGTGAAGGATATTATAACAGCAAGCATTTTACTTTTGCGGAAGGCGTGAATACCCTCGAACAGTATGGCGGACAGGCTGCCACTGCAAATGTAATCGATCTGTCCCAGGTATTCAGTTATACCAAGAGCTCCCTGACCTATGATCCGGTTTCCGGCCTGTATCTGAAGAGCCTTCACGGAGCGCCCCAGAAGGACGGCCTGACAGGACAGCAGATCGCTTTCGCGAACGTGATCGTGCAGAATACCGCATGGGCGCCGCTGGATGCGAAGGGCTATCTGAACTTCCAGATGATAGACAGCCTGCAGGACGGTTACTATTTTACAAGGGGAAAAGCCATTCATGTCAGATGGGCAAAGACCAGCGATTACACACCGACCAAGTATTATGATGACAACGGAAATGAAATACAGCTGAATACCGGTAAGACCTATATTGCGGTAGCGCAGGCAGGGAAACAGGTAGTATTCCGCTAAAAACAGCAGGAGCCGGATTGAAATTATGATCTATAAATGTAAAAACTGTGGCGGCAATGCAGTATATCATCCGGACAAAAAGAAGATGTATTGTCCGCATTGCGACGGGATAGATACGGAAGAAGAGGTAAAGTCATCCCGGATAACGGAATGCGCAAACTGCGGGGCACCTTTGGAGGTGTCCCGTTATACGTCTGCATGTAAATGCGAGCATTGCGGCTCTTATATGGTATTGGAAGAGCGGGTGGAAGGAGAAAAACGCCCCCATTTGATCCTGCCCTTTCAGATTTCTAAAGAAAAGGCGGTAAAACTGCTGAAACAGGAATTTCAGAACAGGTTTTATACGCCTGCAACCTTTCTTTCCGCGGCGACGCTGGAGGGCATGGAGGGGATCTATGTCCCCTTTTTCCTGTATGATTATCTGGCGGAGTTAGATTATGCGGGGACGGGTACAAAGGTAAGAAGCTGGCGGCGGGGCAATACGGAGTATGTGGAAACCTCCTGGTTTCGGGTGGAGCGTAATCTGGAGATCGACTTTGACCGGATTCCGGTAGATGCCTCCATCAATATGGAGGATGCCATGATGGATCTGCTCGAGCCCTTTGACCGGAAGGCGCTTGAGGATTTCCAGACAAAGTATATGTCCGGTTTTCAGGGGGAGATGTTCAGCGAAGGGCTGATGGATTTAGAACCGAGAGCCCAGGAGAAGGCGCGGCGGGATTCGGAGGAACTGCTGCGGGAGACGATTTCCGGTTATACGACGATCCATGCCGACAGGAAGCATCTGAATCTGCGGCGGCAGACCGCGGCATACGCGCTGCTGCCCGTGTGGGTGTATTATTACAGTTATCACGGAAAAAGATATACATATTTTGTAAATGGGCAGAGCGGAAAGGTGCTGGGAAAGACGCCGGTTTCCAAAGGAAAGATGTTTGCTTACGGCGGCGGCCTCTGGATGCTTCTTTTTGCGATGCTGATGTTTGGCAAGATGATACTGGAGGTGCTCTGAGATGAAAGGATTCTTGAGAAGATTTAAAGTCTGTTTTATCCTGCTCGGGGTGCTGGTTGTTTTCTGGTGTCTGCTGGTCGGGCTGCACGGTATGACAGGCAGGCTGAAAAACGGCAGCAGGCAGAATACGGAGTGCACAACCGGAGAGAGGGTGTTCGATAAGGCGGATGTGCTGACCGATAAGGAGGAGGAAAAGCTGCGGAAGCTGATCGCGAAGCGGGAGAGGCAGACGGGCTGCGATATCGTGCTGGTGACGTTGAATGAGTCGCTTAAGGAGTATGCTTATGACCGGCAGGAGTATGTGGCTTATGACAAGTTTGTCATGATCTATGCGGACGATTTTTATGACGGGCATAAATTCGGTTATGATAAGCCGCAGGGGAACGGCGTATTACTTCTGGATAACCTGTACCGGGAGGATGACGGCTGGGCGTACAGCTGGCTGTGCACCACCGGAAAGGCGGAAGGAAAGTATACGGGGAGCATGATAGACCATCTGCTGGAGAAGAGTTACCGGTGGAGCAAGGTCAGCCCTTATTACGGGTACAGGGCTTATGTAAACCAGTTTTATCATGATATGAACGGATTCGGGCTGTTCAGTATCAATATCTCCGTGCCGCTTCTGGTGCTTATATCTTTTCTGCTGGCTGTTGTGATCGTTGGGATCAACGGCGGTTCCAAAGCGGGGGTAAAGACGACGGATGCACGGACTTATGTGAAGAACGGGAGAGCGAAGATAAACCATACGGAAGACCGGTTTATCCGGAAGGCGGTCACGCAGCATAAGATCCAGACAAACAGCGGCGGAGGCAGCAGGGGCGGCGGAGGCAGCCACCATGTATCGCGGAGCGGGGTTTCCCACGGCGGCGGGGGACACCGGCATTGAGGAATGGAGTGTGGCTGCGTGTGCAGGAAGTAGAGTGAGTTCAGGGCTGTGCCATGCAGCGTGAGGGAATGGAGTGTGGCTGCGTGTGCAGGAAGTAGAGTGAGTTCAGGGCTGCGCCATGCAGCGTGAGGGAATGGAGTGTGGCTGCGTGTGCAGGAAGTAGAGTGAGTTCAGGGCTGCGCCATGCAGCATCCGGGAAAATGCGGGGCATTTCCCCGGATGTGTGGCTATCGCCACATAAAAAAGACATTACTATACGTCATTGCGTGTGAACACGCATTCCGCATAGTAATGTCTTTTTTGCATGGCTCAATGCTATTCCATCTTGTTGACCGCCAGGTTCAGGCGGGAGATTTTTCTGGACGCATTATTTTTATGATAGATGCCTTTGCTGGTAGCTTTATCGATCGTGGATGTGGCAGCAAGCAACGCAGCCTTTGCAGCTTCCTTGTCCTTTGCATCGATAGCAGCATAAACTTTTTTGATCGCGGTTTTGGTTGCGGACTTGATGGATTTATTTCTTGCAGCTTTTGTCCGGTTTACCAGAATACGCTTTTTTGCGGATTTAATGTTAGCCAAGATGATACCTCCAATGCTTTCTACTGTTCGTTCGTATTTTTTATGATGTTACTTTAGCGAGACACGGACAACTAACGTAAACATACGCATCTATTTTAAAGTCAGAAAGCATTTCTGTCAATACATATTTTCGTATTATTTGCCTAAAATATTACTATTCGGGGATGAAACTGAATAAAAATGTAAGAGGAAAGATAAGGTGGGCTGCTTATGGGAGTTCAGGTAAGAACAGACCTTGCGCTGGAGGCGAAGGAAACGGTACAGAAACCGGACGAGGAGATCCGGGGCGTCCGTGTGGAAGAGGAAAAGGATGAGGAGAACGAGATCTATATTACAAGGGTGATCATTGAGACAAAAAACGGCGCGAAGATCATGGGAAAGCCAATGGGAACCTATATTACGCTGGAGGCGCCCAGGATGGCAACGCCGGATGAGGATTATCACCGGGAGATCTCGGAAAAGGTGGCGGATCAGATACAGGAACTTCTGCCGGACGAAAAGGAGGAACTCTCCGTGCTGGTGGTGGGACTTGGAAACCGTGAGGTAACGGCGGACGCTCTGGGACCGAACGCGGCGGATCAGCTTCATATTACAAGGCATGTGGTCAGGGAGTTCGGAAAGGCGGCATATAATAAGAACAAGATGCATATGATCAGCGCCATTGTGCCCGGTGTGATGGCCAAGACCGGCATGGAGACTTATGAGATCATCCGCGGGGTGGTGGAACAGACAAAGCCCGATGTGATCATTGCCATCGATGCGCTGGCGGCAAGAAGTACAAAGCGGCTGAACCGGACGATCCAGATCACGGATACCGGCGTGCAGCCCGGCTCCGGCGTGGGAAACCACCGGCATGCGCTGACAGAGGAAGCGCTCGGCGTTCCGGTCATCGGCATCGGTATTCCGACGGTGGTGGATGCGGGGACGATCGTCGGGGACGCGGTGGAGCAGGTGGAACGGGAGATGCTGTTCTGTTCGGAGGTGCATGCCGTGAAGATGGCGGAACTGCAGAATATGTATGTGACGACAAAAGATATCGATGATGTGGTGAACAGACTAAGTTATACGGTATCGGAGGCAATCAATATTGCATTGGAGATATAGAGAGAGCAGACAGAAGGCTATTTTCCTTGTTTTACTTTCCGCGGCGGCGTTTTTGATATTGCTGTGCCCTGCGGGGGAACTTGTGGAGAGAGTGTACAGGCAGCTCTTTCCTACTGCTGCCTTTTGTATGGACACCCTTGCCTACGGAGAAAAAAAAGCGACTGCCGAAGGCAGGATGATGGATATGATATCCCGGGAACTGCCCCTGTACAGTTACAGTATTTCCTATTTCGGGGATGGCATGATGAATCAGTATTACAGGGAATATGTGGAGATTCTGATGCAGGAGGCGCAGGAGGGAACCGGAGAGGGCATGACGGGGGAACAGTCAGGAACGGAAAGCGGTGTCCGGGAAAACGGAGACGGAAATGAAAGCGGGCAGGATGATGCGGACGGAGCGGGAGAGGGCGGTAAGGCGGAAGATGGGACGGAAAGTACAGACAGCAAAGAAGCAAAAAAGGATCAGACGGAAAACGGCATGATAATAGAAGAGACGGAGGAAGAGGGGGAACGGCTGAATGAGGACGGGTCACATTTTATGATCACGGACGGCAGCGCGGAACCGGCGGATACGGAAATTTATAAGGAACTGATACATACGGAAAAGGCGCAGGATATTTCCATAGAAGAATACCGGGAGTTTGAGGCGCTTGCCGGAAAATTTTATACGGTGGACTCCAATACCTATATTTCAGCAGAAGAGCTGAAAGCCGAGAAACTTGCGGCAGCGGACCTGAAGATAGCAAAAGGGGGAACTGCGCCTCAGATCCTGATCTATCATACCCATTCCCATGAAGGATTTGCGGATTCCGTGGAAGGGGATACGTCCACCACGGTGGTAGGCGTGGGGGAGCAGCTGGCGGAGATCCTGCGGCAGGAATACGGCTGGCAGGTACTGCATCATACGGGAGTGTATGATGAAAACAGGGATTATGCCTATTCCTATGCCCTGCCGGCGCTGGAGCAGATTCTTGCGGAGAATCCTTCTATCGAGGTGGTAATCGATCTGCACAGGGATTCCGTGGCAGACGGTACAAGGCTTGTGACAGAGATAGAGGGGCAGCAGACGGCGCGGTTCATGTTTTTTAACGGGCTTTCGCGAGTGCGCGAACTGGGGGAGATCAGCTATCTTCCGAATGAAAATCTGCAGGGAAATCTGGCGTTTTCCTTTCAGCTTCAGAAAGCCTGTGAGGAGTATTATCCGGGGCTGACGCGGAAGATCTATTTAAAGGGATATCGTTATAATATGCATCTGAAAACGCGGACGATACTGGTAGAACTGGGCGCCCAGAATAATACGGTGCAGGAGGCGATGAATGCCTGCGGGCCGCTGGCGAGGGTGCTGGATATGGTGCTGAGCGAGGAGTGAGGCGCAAGGCGGGTTTCGATTGCCGGTCACTCTGATTTCCGTTGTTTTGTTATGAGAATTTATTCTGCCGTAACTGAAACGATTTTGCAATGGGAAGATCAGGGAAAAAATAGTTTGCCGATTCTGCAAAAGATTGATATACTAGTGCGTGAATACTTTCCGTATTTGGCGGTATATCTCCGGCAGAGATCATCTGCCTGCACGGAAAGCAAAAGTCAGGAGGGAAACAATGGAGCATACGGATCTAAGCAGGATCAGGAACTTTTGTATTATCGCACATATCGATCACGGCAAATCCACTCTGGCGGACCGGATCATTGAGAAGACCGGGCTTCTTACCAGCAGGGAGATGCAGGATCAGGTGCTTGACAATATGGATTTGGAGCGGGAGAGGGGCATTACGATCAAAGCCCAGACTGTCAGGCTTGTCTATCAGGCAAAGGATGGAAACGAGTATATTTTTAATCTGATCGATACGCCGGGACATGTGGATTTCAATTATGAGGTGAGCCGGGCGCTGGCGGCGTGCGACGGCGCGATTTTGGTTGTGGACGCGGCGCAGGGTATAGAGGCGCAGACGCTGGCGAATGTTTATCTGGCGCTGGATCATGATCTGGATGTGTTTCCGGTGATCAATAAGATTGATCTGCCCAGTGCGGACCCGGAGCATGTCATAGAAGAGATAGAGGATGTGATCGGGCTGGAGGCGCAGGATGCGCCGCTGATCTCCGCGAAGAACGGGATCGGGATAGAGGAGGTGCTGGAGCAGGTGGTGGCAAGGGTGCCTGCGCCGGGAGGTAGTGCGGATGCGCCCTTAAAAGCGCTTATCTTTGATTCGGTCTATGATTCCTACAAGGGGGTTATCGTATTTTGCCGTCTGCGGGAGGGCAGGGTGAAAAAGGGAACCCGTATTAAGATGATGGCTACCGGCGCCACGGCAGAGGTGGTGGAAGTGGGTTATTTCGGCGCGGGACAGTTTATCCCCTGCGAGGAACTGCAGGCGGGTATGGTAGGCTATCTGACCGCTTCGATTAAAAATGTGAAGGACACCCGGGTGGGCGATACGGTGACGGATCTGGACAACCCCTGCGAAGAACCGCTGCCTGGTTATAAGAAAGTAAATCCTATGGTATACTGCGGCATTTATCCGGCAGATACCAACAAGTATCCGGATCTGCGGGATGCGCTGGAAAAACTGCAGTTGAACGATGCGTCGCTGTTTTACGAGCCGGAAACTTCTCTGGCGCTGGGATTCGGATTCCGCTGCGGTTTTCTGGGACTGCTCCATCTGGACATCATTCAGGAGCGGCTGGAGCGGGAGTACAATCTGGATCTGGTTACTACGGCGCCGGGTGTTATCTATAAAGTATATAAGACGGGCGGCGAGATGATCGAGCTGACCAATCCCTCCAATCTGCCGGACCCGTCGGAGATCGATTATATGGAGGAGCCTGTTGTCAGTGCGGAGATCATGGTGACTACGGAGTTTATCGGGCCGATCATGCAGCTTTGCCAGGAGAGGCGGGGACGGTATATCAGTACGGAATATATCGAGACGACAAGGGCGCTTTTGAAGTATGAACTGCCCTTAAATGAGATCATTTATGACTTTTTCGATGCGCTGAAGTCCCGCTCGAGGGGCTATGCGTCCTTTGATTATGATCTGAAGGGATACGAGACGTCAAAGCTGGTGAAGCTGGATATCCTGATCAACAAGGAAGAGGTGGATGCCCTCTCCTTTATCGTGCATGCGGACAGCGCCTATGAGAGAGGACGGAAGATGTGCGAAAAGCTGAAGGAGGAAATACCGAGGCATCTGTTTGAGATCCCGATTCAGGCGGCGGTGGGCGGCAAGGTCATCGCCAGAGAGACGGTAAAGGCGATGCGCAAGGATGTGCTGGCGAAGTGTTACGGCGGCGATATCACCCGGAAGAAGAAACTGCTGGAGAAGCAGAAAGAGGGCAAGAAGCGGATGCGTCAGGTTGGAAATGTGGAGATTCCGCAGAGCGCGTTTATGAGTGTGCTGAAGCTGGATACGAGGGATTAAAGATGACAGGTATCCCCGTGGAGTGTGCGGGTATTGCGGGGAACCGGTCTTTGAACAGCGATGTTCAGAGTGATGATTTTTAAAATAAAGGCATGGAGAGATAGTTGGGGTGAAAAAAGAAAAGCCGGTGGGATTGTATGTGCATGTTCCGTTTTGTGTAAAGAAGTGTGCGTATTGCGATTTTCTTTCTGCGCCGGCTTCCGATGCGATAAAAGAGCGTTATGTAAACTTGTTGTGTGAAGAAATAGAGAAAAAGGCGGAGCGTTATCCGGGATATCGCGGCAGAACGGTTTTTTTCGGCGGGGGAACGCCGACTGTGTTGAAGGCGGAACAGCTTGAAAGAATACTATATAAGCTGAAAGAATGCTTTTCGATCCCGGAGAAGGAAGATTTGCCTGCCCCGCAGGAACCGGAGATCACGCTGGAGTGCAATCCGGGTACGGCAGACGGTGCGGATCTGAAAAAACTGAGGGAGGCAGGGTTCAACAGGCTCAGCATCGGCCTGCAGTCCATGCGGAATGAGGAACTTAAAAAGCTCGGGCGGATACATACCCGGGAGGATTTTCTGGAAACCTTTTATCTGGCGGGAGAAGCCGGCTTTCGTAATATCAATGTGGATCTGATGTCGGCCCTGCCCGGTCAGAGTGTGGAGAGTTATGCGGGAACGCTTCGGGAAGCAGCGGCTTTGCGTCCGGAGCATATTTCCGCATACAGCCTTATCATAGAGGAAGGGACGCCCTTTTATGAGCGTTATGCAAAAGCGGACGCGGAGAGGGGAAAAAATGGGTCGGATACGGAACATCTGCTGCCGACGGAGGAGGAGGAGAGGCAGATGTACGAACTGACGGAAGAGATACTGGGGCAGAGCGGGTATCACCGCTACGAGATTTCCAATTATGCCCTGCCGGGTTATGAGTGCCGCCACAATATCACTTACTGGAAGAGAGGGGATTATCTGGGGCTTGGGCTGGGAGCGGCGTCTTTGATGGATAACTGCCGCTTCAGCAACAGCGGGGATATGGAAGAATATTGTGCGCAGCTGCAGGGATGTAAAAAAGAGGGTGGGAAAGATTTCCATCCGGATCTGCAGAGGTTATCCATACAGGAACAGATGGAAGAATTTATGTTTTTAGGGCTGCGGCTCACCAGGGGGATATCCCGCAGAGAATTCCAGAAGTATTTTAATGTTCCGATCGGGCATGTTTACGGGGAGGTTTTAAAAAAAATGGAAGAGCGGAAATTCCTTGCAGAGTCGGAGGACAGGATATTTCTGACAAAGCGGGGGATTGATATCAGCAATATAATTCTGGCTGAGTTTCTGCTTTAGTTAACGGGAACGGAAGATGGACTTGCAGGATATACAAAGGAGGTTATCCATCCGGATTTCTTTCAGTGGAACAGGCACTTTGGAAAAGCATGGAATCATAAGATATAGAAAGCGGTTCCGGAGGCTTTTCATGAAGACATTCAGCAAACCACTGACCCCAGAAGAAGAAACATATTATTTAAAGGAGTATCATTCCGGCAGCGAACGCGCGAAACGGGAGGCGAAGGATGTTCTGATTGAGCGGAATCTGCGGCTGGTTGCCTACGTGCTGAAAAAGTATGCGGGCGCGCCGGAGGATATGGAAGACATGATCTCCTGCGGCACGATAGGATTGATCAAGGCGGTCAATACATATGCGCCGGGAAAGGGAACAAGGCTTGCCACCTATGCGGCAAGATGTATTGAGAACGAGATTTTGATGATGCTGCGCGGACATAAGAAAATATCCAGAGAGGTTTCTCTTTACGAACCGATGGGAACGGATAAAGAGGGAAACGAAGTGAGCCTTCTTGATATTATAGAATATG
>Ga0137308_101445_pt2 | contig 15248 bp, 14 predicted proteins | sample Inofrocosms_June_FD_97181 | JGI IMG/M metagenome (GOLD analysis project Ga0137308, IMG submission 97181) | Mouse cecal microbial communities from Vienna, Austria - N-Acetylneuraminic and N-Acetylglucosamine D2O microcosms_June | ecosystem: Host-associated > Mammals > Digestive system > Large...
GTTTTGTCGACCAGTATTTTATGGAGAATGTATATCCGGTTGTAACGCCGATGGCAGTGGATTCTTCAAGGCCTTTTCCGCTGATTGTCAATAAGACACTGAATCTTGGAGCACTTCTTCGCAAGAAAAATGAAAAAGGAGCAGAACTGGAGTTCGCCACTGTGCAGGTACCAGCGGTGCTTCCAAGAATTATAAAGATTCCCTCCATAGAAAAAGGCGTAAAATCCGTGATTCTTCTAGAGGAGATGATTGCTAAAAATATGTCACAGCTTTTCTTAAGCTATGATGTATTATGTGTGCACCCTTATCGGATTATGAGAAATGCGGACTTGTCGATTGATGAAGATGAGGCTTCTGACCTGTTAAAGGAGATTCAAAAACAGTTAAAAAAGCGCCAGTGGGGAGAAGTGATTCGCCTTGAAGTGGACGATAAAGTGGATAAGCGTCTCTTAAAGCTTCTAAAAAAAGAGTTTGATATCAAAGAAGATGGCATCTATCGTATCAGTGGGCCATTAGACCTTACATTCCTGATGAAGATGTATGGGATAAGCGGGTTTGATGATTTTAAAGCTCCTAAATATACGCCAAAGCCTGTACCAGAGCTTACTGGAAAGCCAGATATCTTTGAGGAGATTAGAAATCAGGATATTTTGTTACATCATCCCTACCAGACCTTTGACCCTGTTGTGGACTTTGTGAAAAAAGCAGCAAAGGACCCACAGGTTTTGGCGATTAAGCAGACACTTTATCGTGTCAGCGGCAATTCACCGATTATTGCAGCGCTTGCCCAGGCAGCAGAGAATGGTAAGCAAGTCTCGGTGCTGGTGGAATTAAAGGCACGTTTTGACGAAGAACACAATATTATCTGGGCCAAGATGCTAGAGCGTGCAGGATGTCATGTCATCTATGGTTTGGTGGGGCTAAAGACACATAGTAAGATTACATTGGTGGTTAGAAAAGAGGAGGATGGCATCCGTAGATATGTACATCTAGGAACGGGAAATTACAACGACTCTACTGCCAAATTATATACGGATATGGGACTTTTAACCTGTTCAGAGTCCATAGGAGAGGATGCAACGGCTGTCTTTAATATGCTCTCTGGCTATTCTGAGCCGCCAAGCTGGAATAAACTCTCGCTTGCGCCTCTGTGGCTTAGAGACCGCTTCTTAATGATGATTCAGAGAGAGAGCGCACATGCAAAAAGAGGAGAGCCAGCGCATATTATTGCTAAGATGAATTCTCTGTGTGACCATGAGCTGATAGCAGCACTCTATGAAGCAAGTGCTGCCGGCGTTAAAATAGAATTGATTATCCGTGGTATCTGTTCTCTAAAGGTAGGAATCGAAGGAGTCAGCGAGCATATCCATGTTCGCTCGATTGTAGGTACTTTTTTGGAACACAGCCGCATCTATTATTTCCACAATGGCGGAGAAGAAGAAGTCTATCTGGCCAGTGCAGACTGGATGCCTAGAAATCTGGACCGGCGTGTGGAGATACTGTTCCCTATTGAGAATGAGCATCTCAAGCAGGAAGTGATGCATGTGCTGAAGATTCAGCTTCAGGATACGTTAAAAGCACAAGTAAAAAAGCCAGATGGCAGCTATGAAAGAGTAGACCGCAGAGGAAAACAGGCACTAAGCTCTCAGGAATATTTTATGAAGTATGCAAAAGAACTGAACAAATCACAGGAGGATACGGTTCCTTCGCGTGTATTTATCCCGGCGGAACCGATGGAAGAACCAGATGAATAAAGATAGAAAAGTATTATTTTTGGATATGGACGGGACAACATTAGACGACAGACATCAGATGTCTAAGAAGACAAGGGAAGCACTAAAAAGCTGTATTGAAGCTGGACATGAAGTTGTGATAACCACAGGGCGTCCGGCTGCAAGTGCAAAGTATCTGTTGACTACTTATCGGTTAGAAGAGATTGGGTGCCGCTATGTTATCTCCTATAATGGTGGGCTGGTTCTAGACTGTAAGACAAAAGAGATACTTTTTCAGTATACTTTGCCGCTTGCATATACAGAAGTGTTAGCAGAGTACGCCAGAAAAGAAGGGCTCTATCTACAGACCTATGAAGATAACGCCATCCTGTCTGAGCACGACGACGAGAATCTTGCACACTATATGGAAAAGACCAGTATGGAGGCAAAGGTAGTTTCCGATATTGCAAAAGCACTGAAAAAAGAACCATGTAAGATGTTGGCGATTGATATTCACGACCACAAGAAGCTAGAAGACTTTGTCAACAAGATGAAAGACTGGTCAGAAGATAAAGTGGATATGTATTTAAGCTGCCCGGAATACTTAGAGATAGTTCCCAAAGGAGTCTGTAAAGGCAAGGCACTTCAAGATTTCTGTAAGCGTTTTGGTTTTCTGGTAGAAAATACAGTCGCTGCCGGAGATGAAGCGAATGATATCTCTATGCTTCAAGCTGCTAACATCGGTTGTGCAGTAGCAAATGCACAAGAATCTGTCAAGCAGGCTGCGGACTATATTACCGAAAATGACAACAATCATGCAGCAGTTGCAGAGATTATAGAGAAGTTTATGTTGTCATAACATGAAAGGAGAGGCGGACAGACCGCCTCTTTTATATTTTTGTACGAAAAAGCTGTCGCTTTAGTGTCTTCCAGTGGAAAGGAATCAAAGGATACAGATAGCCTCGCCCGCAGAAAGTCTTGCAGCGAAGAAGACAGATAAAGGTTATCAAAAGTCCTGCCATAAATCCAAAGAGTCCAAAAGCATATGTCAGTAAAAGCGTAAGGATTCGCATAAATTTAACCGCATAGTTAAGTTCTACATTGGACTGCGAATAATTAGCAATCGTAACAAATGCCATATAGAGCATGACTTCTGCATTAAACCAGCCGGAGTTGACGGCAAACTCTCCAATGACCAGACCCGCAATTACAGAGAGTGGTGTACTTAACATATCAGGAGTATGAATCGCTGCAAGCCGCAGCCCGTCAATCGCCAGCTCCAGAAGTAAGAACTGCCAGATAAGTGGAATATGAATGGTATCTTGTATTTGAATAAACTGAAAGCTTGCCGGTATCCAGGCAGGATGGCTGATAAAAAGTAAAAACAGCGGTGTCAGTATCAGGGAGATAAGCATAATCAAAACACGCGAAAGCCGTAGATAAGTTCCGGTAATCGGTGGAAAATAGTAGTCGTTTGCCTCCTCCATAATCGCAAAAAGCGTTGTGGGAAGGATAATCGCAGATGGCGAATTGTCTACTAGAAGAATAATATTTCCTTCAAGAATGGAAGCAGAAGCCGTATCCGGGCGTTCGGTCAGATGGTATTTGGGAAATGGATTAAACCAGTGGCCTGGCAGAAGCAACTCTGCCAGGCTTTCCTGATTCATGGTCAAGGCATCGATGGAGACATGCTCTATCCGCTGTTTGATTGCTTGCAGACAGTTTTTATCTACACGGTCTTCCATATAACAAAGTACAATATCCGTCTGTGTACTTCTGCCGGCGCAGCACATCTCCATACAGAGCTTTGGAGAGCGGATACGCCGACGAATCAGGGCGGTATTAAAGACTACCGTCTCCACAAAACCGTCTCTAGAACCTCGAAGTGTTCGGTCTTTTAATGGTTCTTCCACACTTCTAGCAGGATATGTTCTACAATCAATGGCAAGACAGTCCGGCATACCGCTTAAAAAAAGACAAGGGACGCCGGACAGCAGATTTTTTAAAATATCCTCCATCGTACTTAGAACTTCCACCTCGATATAAGGCAGATGCCGCATCTGAAATTGTTCTAATGATTCAGGTAAATCGTCTTCTTTTAGAGAGTAGAAATATTCTAAGATTTTCTCCAAAATCTCATCTTTTACCAATCCATCAATAAAAAATAAACTAGCAGCGTGTTCTGCAATCAGAAGATGCTTTTCAAGAATGTCAAAATTCCGGCTGCTATTTAATATATTACGCAATTCGGAAATAGTTTCTGTATAGTCGTTCGATAAAATTTTCACAAGCTCACCTCGAAACTTAGTATGTCCGGGTGATGGAAAAGAAATACTTGTAGATGGACTTTATTTTAGAGACGATTTTTCTTGCTTATTTTTTTTAGCTTTAGTGTAGCCTCTAGATATTCAATCACAATTGGAATATCTTCTTCGTCCAGAGAGGAAAGAAATTCGGATAGGGTATATTCAGAAGGAGTGGGCCCCTGTTTCCCAAAGAGCAGATAATCTGCTGACAGATGATATCGCATACACAGTCGATACAACGTGTCTTGGGAGATACCTTTCTTGCCTGTCTCTATTTCAGAAATAAAATTGGTAGATACATCCAGGCTTTCCGCAAATTGAGCCTGTGTCAGGTTATTCTGAATGCGGAATTTGCGGATACGTTTGCCAGTCTCTAACCTGTCATTTGTCAATTCTCATTCCTCCATATATCTAAGAGCAATCTCTGATTAGTATTATTCTATTTTATTGAATTAAACTTTGAAACAATTCAACAGTTGATAATATTCGCTAATAGCGATAAAAATACTTGAAATGCATTAAAATAAGTGATAAGATTAAAAAAGCACAAAAGAGAAGCAAAATGAGGGAGAAAAAATGGCAAAAATAGAGATTGTTCTGGCGGATAGAGATAAAATCTATCTAGAACATATGGCGCGTTATTTTATGGAAAAGGCAAAGCAGTGTGAGATTGCAACCTTTTCCTCTAAGCAAAGTCTGTTGCAATTTCTGTCTTCTCATGGACCCATTGATATACTTTTGATTGAGCCAGGGCTTATCTGTGAAGAGCTTGAGACCTTTCCAATCGCAGCCAAGATAATTCTGACCGTTGCAGAAGAAGAATATGCAGATTATGAATGTGTGAAAAAATATCAGAAAACAGAAGACTTATTGCAGGAAATCCTCTTAAAGTATGCGAAAATAACAGGGAAACTTGATGCCATCAAAGGAAAAAAGCGGACAAAGACGGTGGCTTTTTATTCGCCGATAGGAGGAAGTGGGAAGACCACGCTTGCATTATATACAGCAGCGGCATGTGTGGCAGCGGGATACCAGACATTTTATCTGAATCTGGAGAGAGTAGATTCTACGACTTCGATTTTAGGTAAGACAAATGGAACGATGTCAGATGTTTTTTTGTCGCTTAAGACCAAGGGAAGCGATACGGGCATACGGATTTTAGAATCCCGCGGCGAAGAACCTTATACCAAATTTCACTATATCTGTGCACCTGACAGCATCTCAGAATATTCAGAAGTAACCAAAGAAGAGTTTGAATATCTGATTAAAGCGCTTGTGGAATTAAATGAATATGATGTGTTAATTTTAGATTTTTCATCGGAATTTCATCAGGAGAAAGTAGACCTTTTGGAAAATTGCGATGTTATTTTTGCGCCCATTCAAGTAGATGAATTTTCTATTCAACGTATGAAGATGTTATATCATGAAAATACACTGCATAAAAAATACAATAGTTTGCTTAGTAAAATACAGCTAATTGATAATAAAGAAGATGTATCTGGTGTCAACCCATTGCTTCTTAGAAGTGGACTCTTAGATGAGTGTCCCCTAGCAGCAGTGATTACCATGTCGCCAGCCTATATGAATCAATCCAATCTGCTTCGCTCGGCGGAATTTCAGAGACAGATGTTTGAGCCATTAGTAGCGTGTATACAAGGAGGAAACCATGGTTGAGGATATGGGTGCCTTTGTCTTAGAGGTAAGAAAAATCGTAGCAGACCGTCTAGACCTTCTAAAAGAGATTACGGATGAGGAGATTCAAGCGGAAATCTCCAAGGTTGTGATGGAGATCTCCAAAGAGCAATATCTAACGCTTGGAGAAAAGAAGGAACTTTTAGAAGGCGTCTTTAACTCGATGCGCGGACTTGATGTCTTGCAGCCACTTGTCGATGACCCAAGTATAACAGAGATTATGATTAATGGCCCGCATCGGGTGTTTGTAGAGCAGGCGGGAAAGCTTTACCAGAAAAATATCTCGTTTGGAAGCAATGAAAAGCTGGAAAATATCATTTTAAATATTGTGGCGAAAGTCAATCGTACCGTCAATGAGGCCAATCCTATCGTGGATGCAAGGCTTTTAGACGGCTCTCGTGTCAACGTAGTGTTGCCTCCGATTGCCCTAGACGGGCCAACGGTTACGATTCGTAAATTCCCGGAGACACCGATGACTGTGGAGCAGCTGATTGCTTATAAATCCATCACAGAAGAAGTGGCAGAAGTCCTAGAGCGTCTAGTTAAGGCAAAATACAATATCTTTATCAGTGGAGGAACCGGCTCTGGTAAGACGACCTTTTTAAATGCACTGTCGAATTTTATCCCAAAGGATGAGCGTATTATCACGATTGAGGACTCTGCAGAGCTTCAGATTCAGGGGATTCCCAATCTGGTTCGCCTAGAGACCAGAAACGCCAATATGGAAGGAAAAGGAGAGATTACGATTCGGGATTTGATTAAATCTTCGCTTCGTATGCGACCAGAGCGAATTGTTGTCGGTGAGGTCAGAGGTGCGGAGGCACTGGATATGTTGCAGGCGATGAATACCGGTCATGATGGCTCTCTCTCTACCGGACATGCCAACTCCACAAAGGATATGCTAAGCCGTCTAGAGACGATGGTACTCTCAGGAAACCAGATACCAATTGACGCGATTCGTCAACAGATTGCTTCCGCGATTGATATTATTATCCAGCTTACCAGACTTCGGGATAAATCCAGAAGAACCATGGAAATCTCAGAACTTGTGGAATATAAAAATGGTGAGATTGTATTAAATACCCTCTATAAATTTGAAGAAGAGGGCGAGGATGAAGAAAAACATATTATTGGAAGCCTGAAGCGGACAGAAAATCCTATGAAGCATACCTTTAAGCTTCGTATGGCTGGCCTGTCAGAGAAAGTGTAAGGAGAAAACATATGTTTGGAAAAAAAGAAAAAATAGAGATGGTTGCGCGAGAAGACGGGCTGACGGATTACAATGTATATCTGATGACAAAAAAGGAAAAAGGGTTCTATATTCTGGCTGCGGCAGCTGTGTTATTCGCTGTGGGTTACATTTTCTATCACAACCTGATACTGTCAGCGCTGTTGGCACTTTTATCATTAAAGTTCCCCAAGATAAGAACTGAGCAGATTATCGCAAAGCGGAAAAAGCAGCTGACGGTGCAGTTTAAAGATATGCTCTACTCACTGTCTTCTGCGCTTTCTGTGGGAAAATCGATAGAGATGGGGCTTAAAGACTGCCTGAAGGATTTAGAGATTGTCTATCCAGACCCGGATACGGATATTTTGGTGGAGATTCGCACGATTCTAAGAGGTATTGGGATGAATACCACGACAGAAGCGATGTTTCAGCAGTTTGCAGACCGGGCGCATATTGAGGACATTGAGAATTTTGTGGATGTCTTTGTCACCTGTAAGAGAACGGGTGGAGATATTATTGAGGTAATTCGCTCCACCTCAAATACTATCGGAGAAAAGATTGAGATTAAGCAGGAGATTGATACCGTAATTTCTGGCAAAAAATATGAATTTAACTTTCTGATGATTATGCCAGTTGCAATGGTCTTTGTGCTAAGTGCTACAGCGGCAGACTATATGGTGCCAGTCTTTACGACGATTGTCGGAAGAATTATGATGACGATTGCGATTGCTATCTTTATCGGGGCGTATTTTGTAGGCTCTAAGATTATGAGAATTGAGATATAGAGGAGAGTGCGTATGATGCAAATGATATGTGCGGGTGTGGTCTGTCTGTTGCTTTGCGGGAATTTTCTAGTCTGTTATCTAAAGTCCAAAGGACAATACGATGATTATATGGAAGCGGTGGATAAAAAGGAATATGGCTTAAAAGATTTTCTGCCGCTTGGACTGTGGTTCTGTGAGTCTGGTATTGGCGGGAAGATGCTGCCAAAGAATCTAAAAGTAATGCTTGCAAAGTACCAGAATCGAGTCTATCAGAAAGTGCTGGAGATTCGCGGGGTGAAATATGGACCATTTTACTATCAGATTCATTCGGGGTATCGGGCTTGCCTTGGGATTATGGTCAGTGCTGTGATTTCTTTGATTGGCTTTATTATGGCAGCACAGGGAGATGGAACGAGTGCTTTGATGTTCTCATTTGCAGCAGTCGCAGCAACGATTGGACTTCCGTTTCTGACAGACCGTGGATTAGATGAGGAGATTGCCAAAAGGCGACTTAAGATTCAGCTGGAATTCCCTGAATTTGTTAATAAATTAACACTTCTGGTCAATGCGGGAATGACCATATCAAAGGCATGGGAGAAAGTGATTACCGACAATAAAAAAGATACGGTGCTCTATCAGGAGATGAACTATGCATTGGCAGAGATTAAATCAGGAAGACCAGAAAGTGTGGCGTATGAGGAGTTTGCCAGACGCTGTAAGGTAAAGGAAGTGACCAAGTTTGTCTCCGTGATTGTTATGAACCTTCGAAGAGGCGGCGCAGAGGTGGTGCCGGTTCTAAGGCAGCAGGGTACTGAGTGTTGGGAGATGCGAAAAGCTGCCGCCAAGCAGATGGGTGAGGAGGCAAGCACCAAGATTTTACTGCCGCTGATGATTATGTTTGTGGGTATTATTCTGATAGTGGCAACCCCGGCGGTGTTAAGCTTTAATATGGGGATGTAGAGAAACAGATAACCGTGCGACAGAGAACTGTTCGCTTCAGTTATAAATAAAAATGCAAAGGAGAAAGAAGATGGAGTTGTTAAAGGAATTTTATACGGATGAAGAAGGATTAGGAACGGTGGAGATGGTAGTGCTTCTGGCTGTGTTAGTTAGTGTGGCATTGATTTTCAGAAAGCAAGTGATTGATTTTGTAGATAATAGGTTGCAGAAGATACTTGGTACTGATAACAATACCAGTATTACACAAGATAGTACTAAGCAATAGATTTTAAAAATCTGACAGAGATGACAAAATAGCCATCTCTGTCATTCCCAAAGGAGACTTATGAACAATTTAACATTTTTACAAAAACGATTGAAAAATCAGGACGGCTATCTAACAGTCGAGCTGACATTCGTATTTTCTGTTATCTTTTTCTCCTTGCTGATGATGCTCTTTATGGGAATGGTGTTATATCAACAGGTCAATCTGCAAAGCCTGGCAGTAAGAACATCTGCACGTGGAGCTACTATCTACGGCTCCCGTATGGACGATATGGAGACTGGCGTTAAGACACTTCAGGATTTTAAGAACCGGGACCCTTACCGCTATTTGGCCTCTATCTTTGGCGGAGATAGGACAGGAGAGTATAAAAGATTATTAAATACCTATGTCTCTAGCCATATCGGCGAGAACAATATCCTGACCGGGCAGCCAAAGAATAACGACTATACGACGATTCAAGACTATATCTTTATCAAGCGAGTCAAGGTAAATATCAAGCAGGATTATCACATGCCAACGGATGCCATAGCACGAATGTTTGGAATGGACGGAGCATTTCAGATTGATACCACAGTGACTTCTACCGTAGTGGAGCCAGTGGAATTTGTGCGCAATATTGACTTGTGCACCGATGTCTTCAGACAAAGTAAGACTTTTGAAAAAGCCAAAGAGACCGTCAGCAAGGTCAGAGGCTATATTACAAAATTTACAGATATGCTAAATTAGGGTATCTGACAGGGATGAAATACAGATGATGAAATTTTCCAAAAAGACACAGGGTGTTATTTCCGTATTTTTAATCTTAATCTTATTGCCTACGATGGTATTTTCCGCAATTCTAGTGGATGGAAGTCGTATGGTCAGTGCCAGGGCGATGTCACAGGAAGCGGCTGATTTGGCAGCTCTTAGTGTGCTGTCCAATTATAATTCTGCCTTAAAAGAAGAATATGGTCTCTTCTCTCTAAAGGACAGCGCCAGTGCAGAGACCGTCTTTCAGGAAAGTCTAAAGGCGACGCTTCAGGCATCAGGACTTGGGGAGCAGAGCTATTCTGAGCAGATATGGGATATTATGAAAGGGGCATTAGGTGCCAATCCATACCTTGGTGAAGAATTTATCAATCTCTATGATTTTCAGTTGGACCAGTCTTCAGTGACACCTCTCTATACACTGACCAATCCAGAAGTTCTACAGAATCAGATTGTCGAATATTCCAAATATCGTGGTCTCTATGTTATCTCTGAACGTCTGGGGCTTCTAAATCAGATAGCTGATATTTCCAAGCAGGCTGAAGAACAGGAAAAAGCAACAGGTGCGATGGAAAAGAAAATGGACGTTGATGAAGATAATGGAGATGCAGATAAAAAGGTGTTGACTGTCCAACAGGACATCCAGGCCTTTAATGCCAAGCTTTCTGAGATGGGTGGACAGCGCTATAAATTTACAATGTATCTGACCGCAGAGATGGAAGTGTTGGCAGAGGTCGAGGACTTAAGCGATGAGACCAAAGAGATGGCAGAGGATTACAACAAGATAAAAGGGGAGATACAGACCTACTATTCAGAGATAGATCCTTTGACAACTGCATTACATGACCATATCCCACCTGCTAAAAGTGAGGTGGAAAAGGCAATTCAAAGACTAAACGGCTTTATAGGAGAACACTCTGGCTCCGGTAATGAGACGGTCAAAGAGTTGGTAGAAGATGCCAGAGAGCATGTGAAAGCTTATCAAGAGACCTTGGATGACTTAAATATGGTAAATGCCAATACAACTTTAAATACAGTATACAACAATAAGACAGGTTCTGCGATTGCTGGTGTTATCGGCGGAATTGATACCGCAGTTCATCGCTATAGTTCGGAAAAAAGCGATGATGAGGAAGAAGAAAGTAATTATAAATTCTATTACTATGATTCGGAGGATTCCACAGAGGATGCAACGCAAGCCAGAGGTGATTATAGCGATACCTGGATGGATACTTTGGTGATTGCAGAAGATAGTCGAGTACCACAGGTGGTATCAAGCAATAGAGAATATCCAGAAGAGACACCAGAAGAAACACCAGAAGATACCAGTATGAAGGAAAAGGCAGAGGAAAAGTCTGGTTCTTTGCAGGAAGTGGAAAATATGAAATCAGACCCTTCGCCCAAATCGATTGAGGGTTCTGTTTATCAGTCGCTGCCTTCTAAGACCTTTGATGCTGCTGCCGAAGCGGCAAGCTATAGCGCGATACTCTCTGAGGACTCCAATCGGGCAGCCGCTGCAGGAGAAGCTATTCGTGTAGACGCAGACCAGGGAGGCAGTACCAGTACGGACTTCTATAATGAAGAAGGAAATCTAAGTGGCTCAAAATCTATCTTACAAGCGAATAAAAATTCTTTTCTGACACAGCTTGGAAGCGTGGCAGAGGCAGCCAGGGACGAAGTGTTGACACTATCCTATATCTTTGGCACCTTTAAGACGCGTCTAACAGGCAATGATAAATTTAAAAAGGGTGCGCTTGATGCAAGTAAAAAGGATAAATTCTATATTGTAGACTGGCGCTATCTGCACGATGGAGGAGAACAGGACCTGCAGTTCTCGCCCAAAAGTGAGCGAAAGACCAGATTAAATGCAGAGATTGAGTATCTTATCTATGGAATGTCATCAGATACTGCCAATGAAGCAGCAGTCTATGCCTCTATCTATGCGCCTCGTATGGCCAACAATATGATTGCACTATACAGCAATACAATGGTCAAAGGAAGTTGTAATACCGCAGCGCTTGCGGCTTCCGCAGCGACACTTGGTGCAGTTCCGCAGCCAGTTTTTTTCTGGATTTTTCTAACTGCTTGGACAGTAGCAGAGACTATCTTAGATATGCATTATCTTATTGATGAAGGTTATCGGATTCCGCTCTTTAAAACCAAGGATACGGTCCTTTTAGAAATGGATTTTGCAGCGGGAGCCAGCGATGGGCTAGTCGAGAACTACCGAAAAAGTAATGGAAGCGATAAAAATATCTATGTCTGTTATGAAGATTATCTGTTGATGTTTTTACTATTAGAAGGCTCTCAAAAGCGCCTGATGCGGACGGCAGATTTGGTAGAGATGAATATGCAGCTTACCGAATCTGGTTTTAAGATGGACAAAGCGTATACCTATATCAGAGCCAAATCCAATCTGTCGATTCGCTATCTTTTCCTGGACACCAAGCCTTTTACAAGGGAATACGAAGGAGCTGGTCTTAGCGGCAGATTAAAATTCGAAAGTGTAATCTATCAGGGATATTAGGAGCAGAAGATGAACAGACAAAAGAGAAACCAAGGTATGCTGACCGTGGAAGCAACGATTGCCTATACTATCTTTATGATGGTGATTTTAACCATTTTATTTATTATGCGTATTGTCTATGCATATGCATTGGTGCAACATGCGGTTAGCCAGACGGCAAAGGAGCTGTCTATGTATACCTATCTCTATCAGGTATCAGGGGCCAATAGCCTAGTTGGACAGCTGCAAGAAGGCGTGAAGCCTGGCGAAGATAAGTTCAACGCGGATGCCCAGAGTGTGGTCAATATCTACAATACTTTGACGGATGGGTGGGATGATGGTGATATGGAGACTATCGAAGGAGAATGGGACAATATCACCAAAGACCCCAAGCAGATATTAAAAAATGTAGGAAGCGCGATTGTAAGCAATGCATCAAAAGATGTGGTTAATGCAAGCTTTTCTGAGATTGCGCGTCTGATGATGGCTGGCTATATTGCAGCGGACTCAGACGGAGCAGGTGCGGATAAAAAGCTTACGGATTTGCAGGTTATCGGCGGATTAAAAGGACTTAACTTTTCTTCTTCTAGCTTCTTTGAAGATGGCAAGACGATAGATATTGTGGTCTGTTATACTCTAGACCCTATTCTTCCGATTGACTTAATGCCCAAGATGAATCTGATGAACCGGGCAACGATACAGGGGATGAGTGGATCGTCCATCTTTTAGAAAAATAAGGAGAAACGGAAGATGTCACCCATTGGCTTTTATGCGCTGTTAGCAGTAGAAGGATTACTGTGCAGTTTAAAAATCAGAACGGTATATACCATATGGAAAGACAAGCAGTGCTCACTAAGCACACTGTGGAAAGATAAGATACAATATGGCATCAGTCTTATATGTATTTTATTAATTGGCTTATTGTATTATACAGTGGGTAAAGAACTGGTAGTTATGCAGTTTTTAGACTTGCTTTTTTCTTATCTGTTGTTGTCAGTGATTGATATTCGGACGCACCAGATACCGGATTCTTTCCTTATTTATATAGGGCTTTCACAGATTTTCTACAGACTGTGTGTAATGCCATTAGAAGGGCTTTTATGGGAACTTCTTACCGGAGTGGTTGTCGGTGTACTTTTACTAATTCTGTCCATTCTGACAAAAGGAAACTTTGGAATGGGAGATGCTAAGCTCTTAGGATTGACAGCGGTCTTTACGGGCGCTTCTTATCTGATACAGATTATCTTTTGGGGTATGTTGTGTGCATTTGTATATAGTATCTATCTGCTGGCTTGCAAAAAAGGAAACAAAAAGACCGAGCTTCCATTTGTCCCATTTCTAATGGGAGGAATGATAGTACATATGCTGGTATGGGTGCTGTAATAGAATATGGGGATAAAAACAGGAGGAACAAAATAATGGATTATAATATTCAGTTTTCCTATGAAAATCAAAATCAAAACAGTTATCTTATGGCAACGATTCCGCCGCTGAAAAAAGTGATAGAGTATCAGCTGCAGATGATGACTTCTAATGAGATTCCAGGGCTTTTGACTTCGATGAAGCGTCAAAGTAATGAAAATATTTTAATATATTACAATATTACCTCCCGCATCTCATTAGGACAGATATTAAATAGAAGAAAGCTTTCAAGAAAGGAATTTTTAACGCTGCTTTCTGGTATTATCAAGACTTGGAAAGAGATGCAGGAGTATCAGTTAGAGAGTGATGGGTTGTATCTAAAGGAAGACTATATCTTTGTTACATCGGATACTTGTGAGCCAGCGTTTGTATTTTTGCCAATCTGTGCCAGAAGCCAGGGAATCGAAAGTGTCAAAAATTTTATCCAAAGTCTGATATTAAAAGGGGTAATAGAGACCTCCAATGATAATTTTATTCAGATTCTGTTAAATACAATGAATGAAGATACGTTTCAAATCAGTAGTCTAGAAGCTTGTATTGAAAAGCTTTCGATGGAGCGAAGGGCAGAGAAAAGCTCTACTCCAAAAGTGGAGCCACCAAAGCCATCAACTTCGCCTGCACCGCCTAGTCCTGTACCGACTTCTAACCCTATACCTCCAACTTCTGTGCCCCATCCAGCGCCTTCTGTTCGTGATGAAGTGCCACCAGCACCAGAACCAAAGCCGCAAAAGCCTAAGAAAGATATAAAGAAAACAATAATGCTGATACAAGCTGTAATAGCCATTGCAGCGGCAGCTGGCATTTCTTTTGTAGCCTTTCAAAAGTCTGGTCATTATGAATATATTGCGGCAGTAGTATTAGCAGTGGCAGCTGTGGAATTTGTAATCTATCGTGAATTATTTGTCAATAACAAAGAAAAGGCAGAGAAGACTTCCAAAGAAAGTAAGAAAGAGAGCAAAAAAGAGAAAAAACCGGCGCGTGCAAGAGGAGGACGAGCAGTCGAGATACCAGGCGGTGAGGGAAAGAATATAAGTCCAGCAAGTCCAGGTCTTCAAAAAGAAGCTCCAGTCACTCCGCCACTTGTAGTACAGACACCACCAGTACAAAGCCCACCACCAGTACCACAGCCACCGGTCAATCAGATGCCACATGCGCCTCAGATGCTGCCAGTCTATGATGATACCGTTATGGAGGAGCCTTCTGAGGGAGGCATTGAGGAGACCGATTTCTGGGACCCACAGGCACGTCCAAGCGAGGTGTATCTGGAGTATACAGGCGATGGCTCTGGGACAAGAATTATGTTTCAAAATGGCAGACTGCTTGTTGGCAGGCTGGTCAGTCAGGTGGATTTTGCAGTCAACAATCCAAAAGTAGGGAAAATGCATGCAGAATTTATCTGCCAGAACGGGCAGTGTTTTGTACAGGACCTAAATTCTAAAAATGGAACCTATATCAATGGAAGTGAAGAACGCCTTACCAGCAATATGCCATATCCTTTACAGAATGGAGACCGGGTGTCACTTGCAGACAGCGAGTTTGTCATCCACTGCTAGAAAATATGATAACCATTACATACGGCGGTATCAGTGAAATCGGCGATAGGAGAAGCTCAAACCAGGACAGTATCCTGCATCTGTATGGAACGG
>Ga0137308_102086_pt1 | contig 15247 bp, 17 predicted proteins | sample Inofrocosms_June_FD_97181 | JGI IMG/M metagenome (GOLD analysis project Ga0137308, IMG submission 97181) | Mouse cecal microbial communities from Vienna, Austria - N-Acetylneuraminic and N-Acetylglucosamine D2O microcosms_June | ecosystem: Host-associated > Mammals > Digestive system > Large...
GAACTGGCACTCGGATTCCGGACAAAGCGCAGGAATGGAAAATATGAATTTACATGGTTATACTGCGGAAAGTTCGGACAGGGCGTTGATGATGAATTTGAAACGCAGGCAGAAAAGGTCGCGGTCAAGAGCAACACCATCAAAGGCGATTTCTATGATCGTCAGAAAGATGGACAGTATCAGATTGTTGTCGATGAGGGGAATCTGTTAGAGGAACACGCGGACGCAAAGGCGGCGATTGCAGATTGGTTCAGCAAGGTGCAGGAAAAAGAGCAGGCAGCAGGATAATAAAAAGAGATAGCAGGAGGAAAAGAACATGGCACAACACAGAATCACAATAGATCACAAAGAGTACACGATGCCGAAAGTCGGCGCGGACGACTATATGGACTATTTGGACGCATCCGAGACGATCAACGGCTCAACAAATGCAGGATATAAGAGAGAACACATCCAGTTGATGTGTGAGTGGATTGTCCGTCTGTATGACAATCAGTTTACGATCGAGGAATTGAAAGATAAGAAGAAAGGTCTTTCAGCGGATGAAATCATCACGGAATTTATGATGGTCGACATGGACATCGCAGGAAAGATTCAGAAGAAAATGGAGGACATTCAGAAAAATTTTACCGTCGTCAAGTGATGCCGGAAATATATATCGCCTGCGGTGAGGACAGATATTTCGTGAACCATATCACAGTCGGACAATATCGGCAATATGCGGAACTCATGAAAAAGAACGGAGGCGAAAGACTGTCGGATGCGATGTTTTTCAACCAAAAGATCGCACAGGAAATATTCGGTAGCAGGATGTCACTTGAGGAGTTAGGTGAAACGGATGCCGTCGAAGTGCTGACGGCAGCGAAAACAATTCACTTTGTGATGCAGGATGTCATCACCCCGAAATTCTTGGAGTTGATGGATGATGAACCTGTGGAGCAGGAAAAGTCGGCGTTTGATGACTACGACCGAGAGAATGGTTATGACGAGTTAGAGCAGCAGAGAAGTTTGTGGGATATATGCTCGGATAACGTCGACCGAGTGATTCAGATAGCAATAAAATTATTAAATAATTCATACAGTCAATGCCTTGAGACTGACATCGTGGCGTTGCTTGATTACTTGAAATTTGCAATCAAGACGGTAAACGAGAAACAGTAGGAGAGGAGGGAACTGAATGGCTTATGTGAGCGTGAAAGCGTCGGCAGATGCGAACTCGTATCAAAAGACGATGAAAGCGATGGCTCAAGAGGCGAAAGCACTGGCGAGCCAATGGACAGCGACGCAGGCGAAAGCAAAGGCATTCGGCTCTCAAACCGACATCCTCAAGGCGAAAGCCGGAGCGTTATCAGATAAGATAAAGCTGCAAAAAGAGATCGTAAAGACGACAGGCGATCAATACGGAAAACTTTCTACAAAACTGTCGGAGCAGAAAACCAAACATACAGAACTGAAATCGAAAGTCGATGAAACGCGGAAAGCCTACGAAAACTCTGCAAAAGCGACGGGGGAAGATTCAGAGGAGACAAAGAAACTCAAAGAGGAACTGACAAAACTTGAGGCAGAGTTGAGAACGAGTGAAAACTCGATCAATCAGACGGAAAATGCCCTCAACAAGCAGGCAGTCGCGGCGAATAATGCAGAGGCAAAACTCTCCGAGATGGAGGGCGAACTCGAACAGGTCAACAGGGAATTAAAAGATCATAAACTTGATGCCTTTGCGAATGGTTGCGACAAGGCAGGTCAGAAACTTGAGGCGTTCGGTCAAAAGATGATGGTCGTGTCGGCAGGCATTGCAGCCTTTGCGACGGGTGCTGCAAAGATGGCAGTTGATTTCGAGGATGCTATTGCAAAAGTATCCACGATTATGGACACCGGAGCGATGTCTGTCGGGGAGATGGAGGATGCCATCGTCGACCTGTCAAATGAGACAGGGATTGCAGCAGGAGAAATTGCTGACAATGTTTATAACGCCATCAGTGCAGGGCAAAAGACCGGAGATGCAGTCAATTTTGTCCGGCAGTCCACAAAACTGGCGACGGCAGGGTTCGCAGAATCCGGAGATACGCTCGACCTGCTGACGACGATTCTGAATGCGTATGGATTAGAGGCAGAACAGGTCACAAACGTCTCGGATATGCTCATTCAGACGCAGAACCTCGGCAAGACGACCGTTGCAGAGTTATCCTCTGCAATGGGTAAAGTTATCCCGACAGCGAATGCGAACAAAGTGGCACTCGACCAGTTATGCGCCGGATATGCGATCATGACAGCGAACGGCGTGGCGACGGCAGAATCCACAACATACATGAACTCGATGCTCAACGAGTTAGGGAAAACGGGCAGCACGACAGACGTGATTCTCCGAGAGAAAACCGGAAAATCATTCAGTGAGTTGATGACAAGCGGTTCGAGCCTCGCCGATGTACTTGCAATAGTTGACAGCGCGGCAAAAGAGCAAAATCTCACGATGGCAGACATGTTCTCCTCGTCAGAGGCAGCAAAAGCAGGTCTCATTTTGTTGGGAGACAGCGCGGACAATTTCAACAGTACACTCGGACAGATGCGAGAGTCAACCGGAGCAACCGACACGGCGTTCGACAAGATGAAAACGACATCGTATAACATCAAGTTGACGCTCAACGAGTTAAAAAATACGGTGATGCAGTTCGGTCAAACGATACTGACATCGGCAACTCCGATAATTGAGGAATTTTCTGAAAAGGTCGGGGCGTTGTGCGAATGGTTCGGAAATCTGAACGAGGGGCAGCAGCAGACGATCATCAAGGTGGGTCTGTTCACGGCAGCGGTTGCGCCTGCATCCATTGCAGTCGGAAAGTTGGGGCAGGGGATAAAGACGGCAGTCAATACATACAAGAGTATGCGAGACGTTGTCGGAAAAGTCATCACGAAACTGGCAGGAAAGACCGCAGCAACGACCGCAGACGCGGCAGCAGACGCAGCATCAGCGACAGCGTCTGCTGCAAGCACAGCAGCGACAGGAGCGCAGGCAACAGCACAGGGGACACTGACAGCAGCGACGGCGGCATCAACGACGGGAATCAGAGCATTCACAGCGGCATTATTAAGCAATCCGATCACATGGGTGGTTTTAGCAGTTGCAGGACTTGTTGCAGGATTTGTCGCTTTATATAAAAACTCCGAGACGTTCCGGAATGCAGTCAATAAATTATGGGCGACCATCAAAGCGGTATTCGGAAAGATTGCAGAGGTCGTCTCAAACGTATTCGGGAAAGTAAAGGAAGTTATCGGAAACGCGATGACGGAAGCAAAAGAAGTCGTCACCGAGAGATTAAATAATATCAAAGCAGCCTATGAGGAGAACGGGGGAGGGATAAAGGGAGTAGTCGCCGGAGCATGGGAGGGAATCAAAGGGCATTTTACCGCAGGATTCTCATTCGTGGATAAGCTGACCGGAGGCAAACTCACGGAAATAAAAAATAAATTCCTTGAATCAGATTTCGGGCAGGCAACACAGAAAGCATTCGGAACGGTCAAGGAAGTCGCCGGAACGGTACTCGGAGCAGCAAAAGAGACCGTCGTCGAAAGATTAAACAGCATCAAAGCAGCCTATGAGGAGAACGGGGGAGGGATAAAGGGAGTAGTCGCCGGAGCATGGGAGGGAATCAAAGGATATTACACCGCAGGATTCTCATTCGTGGATAAGCTGACCGGAGGCAAACTCACAGCAATAAAAGAAAAGTTTTCGGGCAAATTGGGAGAAATCAAGGCGGCAGTCACCGGAAAACTGGCAGCAGTCAAAGACGCATTTTCCAATGTGTTCGCAAAATGCAGCGAGGTCGTCTCGAATGTATTTAATACGATAAAGAATGTTATCACAGTGGCATTCATGGCAATTCGGGAGATTTTCAATGCGGCAGTGACAATCATCACACTACCATTCCGATTCATTTGGGAGAACTGCAAAGGGATTGTCATTGAGGTATGGAACGTCATAAAGGAAAAGGTTCAGACGGCGATTGAAACGGTACATTCAGTCATTTCGTCGGTTATGGCGGCGATCAAAAAAGTCATCAGTTCGGTATGGGATGCCATCAAGAATAAAATAACTTCCGTACTTGAGGGATTGAAAACCATTATCATGACGATTTTTGATTTCTTCCTTGCAAGAATAGAGTTCATTTTGAGCGGAATCCTGTCGGTCATCACGACGGTTTGGACGACGATCAAGACCAACGTCACAACGATTCTAAATGCGATTCGGGATGTTATCAATTTCATATGGGAGACCATAAAGACGAATGTCACGATCGCAGTCAATGCGATAAAGGCAGTAGTTACAACCGTATGGAACGCCATCAAGACAGCAGTCACGACGGCGGTCAATGCGATAAAGACAGCAGTCACGACGGCATGGAATGCAATCAAGAGCACTGTGCAGACCATAATGTCGGCAATTCAGACGATTATCGCAACGATATGGAATGCAATCCGGTCGACGGTCATGTCAGTGGTGAATGCAATTCAGAGCACCGTGAGCAGCGTTTTCAATGCCTTAAAGAGCACCGTCACCTCGATATGGAACGGAATCAAGTCCGCAATCGAAACAGCAATCAATACGGCGAGAAATGCGGTGTCGACGGCAGTGAATGCAATTCAGAGCACCGTGAGCAGCGTTTTCAATGCCTTAAAGAACACCGTCGCCTCGATATGGAATGGAATCAAGTCAGCAATCGAAACACCGATCAATGCGGCAAAAACGGCAGTACAGAACGCAATAAATGCGATGAAAAACGCATTCAATTTCGAGTGGTCGCTGCCTAAGTTGAAATTACCACATTTCAGCATCTCCGGCAGTTTCAGCTTGAATCCTCCGTCAGTACCTCATTTTTCAGTGGATTGGTATAAAACGGGCGGTATTATGTTGAATCCGACGCTTTTCGGGTTCAACGGTAACAGAGCGATGGTAGGAGGAGAGGCAGGCGCGGAGGCAATTCTCCCTCTTGAGCAGTTTTACACAAGACTGAACCGGATGCTTGACAGTAAATTGCAGGCGATCAATAACATGACAAAGGTCTATGTTGATAACAAAGTATTCCTTGACGGAGACGAGATCGCAAGCAGGACGGAGACGAGGGTCAGCGATAAAATGGCAGATAATTATAAAAAGAGGAGGTAAGAAAGCAGATGAAGATTGCGGAGACTGACATCAGAATATTTCGAGCAAAGCAGTTGACCGTCGAATTTCAACCTCCTCCCACGGTGGTGGATGTTGAGATGTTTGAGGGGGCGTTGACACCGTCAGAGAATGACACAGACACGCCTCTGTCATCCGTTAAAGTAGAGGTATATTTCAGAGGAGAGAGCAGAGACGAAATCCGGAGGAATGTGAGCAGGTTTTGCGCTCTCCTGCAAAAAGGAACTCCGCTCACGTTAGACGGATACCGTGACAGGTTTATGGGATACATGACATCAAACACAACGAATAAAACCATCACAGGAAAGCGGTATAAAGCAGAATTTGAATTTTCCGGATATTGGTTTTCGGACGAGGTTGAATTGAAATTCAACGAGGTGAGCGAGTTTTCATTCGACGCGGAGGGAACAAGAGACGCGCCCTGCATTATAAGCATGACGGCGTTGTCCTTTGTGGAGGAATTAAAGATCACAGGGTTTTCAGATGAAATCATAATCACAAATATCAACAGAGGCGAGACTGTGGTGATCGACGGGGAGCAGGGAACGGTCATGGTGGACGGGAAAAACAAATTTCTCGATGTTACCCTGTGGGAGTTCCCGTTTCTGACGGTTGGGGAGAAAAAGACACACAATATAGTTGTTTCGAGCGACAGGATGATGGTGTCTATCAGATACAGACCGATGTGGTTATAGGAGGCGTGACATGATTTTATATAATGACGAGCATGTAAAAATATGCACCATGTCCGCATTTAAAGGGCGATGTATAACAAGCACATTGAAAACCGGAGACAAGGAAATGACATTCATGTTCCGGAAGAATTACAGATATGCAAAACAGATCAAAGAGGAGGGATATGTCCGGACAAAGACAGACGAGTTCGTCATTAAAAAGGTTGAGCCTGCGGATGGATGGTATACATGTACCGCACAGATGAACGTGGAAGAATTAGAGGGGAAACAGTTCCCGACAGGGTTCACAAGCACAGAACAGACGGCTCTTTCCTGTGTATCAGCGGCGATCGAGGGAACGGGATGGAGGGTTGTCAGATGCGAGGTAACAAAGCGGAGAACCATCAAACAGGAGAGCAACTGTTCCGCGTGGGAGATCATTCAGTCGGTCATCACGACATATCGGTGCGAGGTGACGTTTGACAGCATAGGAAAGACAATCTCAATTTATGAGAAGATTGGGAAAGATACCGGAACATATTTCATGGAACGCCTCAATCTGAAAAAGATGCAGATTCAGTCGGATTCATATGATTTTGCGACACGGCTGATTCCGGTCGGAAAAGATGGTCTCATGCTCAATATAGACGGGAAAAATTACATTGAAAACCATCAGTATTCACGAAAGATAAAGACGGCAACATGGAAAGATGACAGATATTCGGTCGCGTCCTCATTGCTTGAGGATGCCGAGGCGAAACTGGATGAAATGTCAAAACCTTATCGGTCGTACACGGTAGAAGTAAAAGACCTTGCGGCATCCAAACCGGAAACATATGGAGAGATACTCGGATTCGATCTCGGAGATACGGTCATGCTGATCTCGAAAACAGAGAGGATTCGGGAAAGACATCGGGTTGTAAAGATGTATAAATATCCGGAGAATCCGGATGCGAACAAGTGTGAACTTGCGAACACAAGGCTCTCGTTTGAGGAACTGCAAAAGCAGGAGCAGGAATTGCAGACGGCAGAAATTTCGGCAGCGGCATCAAGCGCGGCGACGGAAACTCTTAATGATGCAGTAGGAAACAGCGAGGAACTTCAAAAAATGGTCTCGCAGATACGGGAGGCAGTGGAGGCAGCAGTCGACGACACGATGCGCCAATTATACGCAACAAAAGCAGAGGCACAGTCGGCAAAGGATGCGGCAGTCGAGGAATCAGAACAAGTCCTCATTGACACGCTTGAGAGTTATTCGACAACCACACAGGTGAAAGAAATGCTCGCAGAGGCGATCACAAATGAGGCAATCTCGATCGCAGAGATGTATGCAACAAAAAAGAGCCTCTCCGATGCACAAAAAGCCGCAGAGGAGGCAGCAAATGACCTAAAAGGTAGAATAACATGGATTGCAGAAAAAACAGGTTATTTGAGCGAATACGAGGACACGTTTGCGGATGCAGGAGAGGCAGAGCAGGACGGAGGTGAGGATGAATGAATATCATCAGACACATAAAGGTTGATCTATATGGAGATGTGAAAAGGTATGCAGTGGCGGCGAAACAGTTGGACATGGCGACACGTTATGTCGGAGTGACGCTGACAGTCGACGGCGTTGAGTGGGAAATTCCGAAAGATGTTGAGATCGCTGTGGCTATGAGAAAGCCGGACGAGAAAAGAGTGTGGAATGACTGCACCCGTCAGAAAAATGAGGCACTCATACCACTCACCCGTCAGATGCTCGCGGTTCAAGGAACGGCTCTCTGTGATGTGGAACTGTATCAGAACGGAGCACTCTTGTCGAGCGCGTCGTTTGAACTGGAAATCTATCCGTCGCAGAGGGTTGACGAGACAATCATCTCGTCGGAAGAATATACAAGGCTTGAGAATGCCATTTATGCAGCGCGTGAGGCGTTGCAGATGGCGCAGGAGACATCAGAGCGAATCAATGCAGCCGAGGCACTGCGAGAGGCGGCAGAGGCGGTCAGAGTGGCGCAGGAAAAGGCGAGGGAGATCAAGGAAAGCCAACGGGAGGACAAAACGGCAGCAGCAGTCAAGGACTGTATCGAGGCGACACAGGATGCGATCGAAAAGACTGCGGCATGTGTAAAGGCAACGGAGGCGGCGCGAAAAGTCGTCATTGATATGTCCGGACTGAACGCGATTCTCAATGAGGTCAAAGACTATTATGAGAGAATCAGAGCACTCGAAACAGACATCAACATCACCATAGACGGAGGAACGGCAAAGAGCAGGGAGTTCCTGCTCATAGACGGAGGAACTGCGTTCACAACGGACTATGACAAATATAACGCAGGCAGAGCGCACACGATTTAGAAAAGAGGTGAGAGGAAAATGGCAACCGCAACAATCAGAATCAAAAAGGACACGACGGCGAACTGGACTGAATCGGGGAGAGTCCTTGACGATGGAGAACTCGGTCTCGAAATTACAGAGGAGGGTCATCGCGTCATCCGTGTCGGTGATGGGGTAAGTGCATTTATGGACTTGCCTGTCGCAGTGGACATCGAGGCGATCAATGAAATCAAGACCGGAATGGACACAAATGCGAAAAAATATTATGACGACATGGTGGACAGAGGCGAGGAGATGCTCAAGAAAATGGAGCAGCAGGCGATCACGGTCGAGTTGCAGGACGACGAGACAAAGATTGATTACCGGATGGGTATTTCAAATGGTTCGCTCTATTTTGAGGAGATCGAGGATAAGACAGCAGCACCGGAAACCGGAGGCGGCGATTCACCGGAGGAATCCGGAAACGAAAGTAATGAGGAGGTAAGTGAATAATGGCAGCAGGAGACAGAATTTTCATGGCAAAAGAGGAAACATCGCAGAAAATCCTCGCCAATACAGAGAAGATCATCGCAGGCGCAGCAGAAAAGCCGAAACGATACGGAATGCGTATCAATTTAGCGGACAGCAATCCGGCGACAAGGGTTACATATTTGTACGATGCGGCAGGGATGACACCTGCAAAGATGAATTTCGCGGCAGGAATGTTTGACTATGGGGATTGGGGAGATATTTGGTTCGTAAAAAATAATCGTCCGGTCATGCTCAATAATGACGGAACGGTGGACTATGAACTGAATCACGAGAACCATGCCCTCAAGATGACAGGAGGGGCGAGCGATATTGCATCCGCAGCATATGCAGGAAATGCAATGTCAGAGATTCCGCTGATTTGGGTCAAGAGGTACGCAATCAAGAATTACCATTATGTGATTTTCTGCGAGACACAGTTTGATGAAACCTATCACGCATACGCTCATACGGACGCAGATGGAAACATTCTGCCCGTGACATATTTCCCGATGTATGAGGGGAGTGTTATCAATAACCGGATGCGGTCTCTTTCCGGTCAGACGGTATCAGCAAGCCTCACGGATGCACAGGAGACCACGGCAGCGCAGCAGAACGGCGACAGATGGGATAAACTCTCATTCTCGGAGTGCAACCTCATGTATGAGATGTGTACGCTGATCTCGAAAAATACGAATACACAGACGGCATTCGGAGCAGGATGCAGCAATGCGACAGATTTCCTCAAGACAGGAACGATGAACGGTCTCGGTCAGTTCTATGGATATAGCAGCGCGACAAACGGGGTGAAACTGTTCTACTGTGAGAACTTTTTCGGAAATTACTGGAAAAGAATCCGAGGTCTGATAAATGACAACGGCATTATCAAGGTGAAGTTTGTGCCGCCGTATGACAGCACCGGAGCAGGATATATCAACACAGGCGTGACACCGTCCGGAACATCAGGAGGATATATCAATAAGATGGAGATGACGGATGGAGGTCGGATTCCTGCGGTTGCATCCGGAAGTGAGACGACGTATGAGTGCGATGGTTTTTGGTTCAATAACGGACAGGTTGATGTTGCCCTGTTTGGCGGCTACCGCAGCGATGGCACGCAGTGCGGCTTGTCGTGCTGGAATTTGAGCGGCCTTGCGACGTACGTGGGCGCGAGCATCGGGGCGAGCCTTTCTTGCAAACCGCCTGTAGCCGCGTAGCGGCAGAGGGGGAACGGGGGAGACTTCTCCCCCGAAAAGGGAGGTTCGGAGGGTTTACCCTCCGAGGTCTCCGGTTTTTAGCATTTCCACGATATTGGAAAACGGAGATAAAATCGACACAAGACAAAAAAATCGTGGTAGAATTTGCAGCGTAATTTTACCGACGACCCAAAACAGTGAGGATAAAATGAGGGGGTTCGACGAGCGACCCTTGCCCTGTTTGGCGGCAACCGCAGCAATGGCACGAAGTGCGGCTTGTCGTACTGGAATTTGAACAACCTTGCGACGAACGTGAACGCGAACATCGGGGCGAGCCAATCTTATCAATGACGGAGCATTTCATCAAATGCTCGTCGTTCTCCTACACCGCAGGACGTTGAGACACGTCTATTGAGTGGAAATCATACCGCAGCAGGCAGGGTCTAGTAAGTGATACCGAAAGACCTTGAGGTGATAAGAAAGAAATGGGAAAGAAATCCGTCAATAACCTGTATAAGCCTATGCTTGAGCATAGCAACGTCGAGAAAATGTTCCATAATGCGGCAAAGGGAAAGAATGAGCGACCGGATGTTGCAAAGATTCTCAAGCCGGAAAATCTCGACGGACATGTGAAATTCCTCATTGAGCAGTTGGAGAATACCGTGCCGGAGGGGATGGATGTCCTGCATCCGGAAAACGCGTGGCATCCGGCAAAACATGCGAAACAAAGAATCAACGAGGGGTCGTCGAAAAAGACAAGAGACATCGAAAAGCCTCGCTATAATTACGAGCAGGTCGTCCATCACTGCGTTATCAATGGTTGCAAAGATATTATGATGCAGGGAATGTATGGTTTAGTGTGTGGGAGCATTCCGGAGCGCGGTGCGCACTACGGAAAGAAGTACATTGAGAGATGGATTCACAGAGATATAAGGAACTGCAAATATGTTCTGAAAATGGATATCCGACACTTTTATGAATCCGTCGATCATGACATTCTCAAAGAGTGGATTGCATCGAAAATCCGAGACAAGAGAATGCTGAATCTGATCTATTTAATCATAGACGGATGCGAGCAGGGGTTGCCGTTGGGATTTGTGACATCACAGTGGTTTTCAAATTTCATGTTGCAGCCGCTCGACCACTACATCAAAGAAGAATTACACGCGACGCATTATGTCAGGTACATGGATGACATGGTGATTTTTGGAAGAAACAAAAAGGAACTGCACCGGATGCAGCAGGCGATCGAAGTCTATCTGAATGAGCGTTTTCACCTGCAAATGAAATACAATCATCAAGTATTCCGGTTCGATTATATCGAAAGAAAGACCGGAATGAGGAAAGGTCGACCACTTGATTTTATGGGATTCCAGTTCTATCACGACAAAACGATATTGAGGGAATCCATCATGTTGAGCACGACGAGGAAAGCGAACCGGATGGCAAAGAAAGACCGAATAACATGGTATGATGCGACGGTGATGCTCTCGTACATGGGATACATAGACCACACGGACACATATGACATGTATCTGCAAAGGATAAAGCCGAATGTGAACGTGAAGAAATTAAAAAAGTTAGTGAGCAAGCATTCAAAGAGAGAGGAGAGAAAGAAACGTGAAAAAATGGAGAACAGTGTTCGGAACGGAGGCGGTGATGCCGGAGGAGTTCGACACGACATCGTCTCCGGAAACAGTTTATCAGAGACGGAACATCAAGGAAGTGACGAGAGACGAGCCGGACGGGGAAAAAGTGAAAGGGTGGGAGCGAGAGGAGCGTGAGTTAACGATCGGAGAATATGAACAGATGATGCTCACGAGGGAAGTCGTCAACGAGAACAAGGCAGACATTGTCGCATCGGTGACGGATTTTCAAAAAGCCGAGGTCATCGACGAATATACAATGCAGTTAGTAGAGGAGGGATTGCTATGAAAATGATGGTTGAAAGTTTCAAGCGTCTGTATGTTTCCGGAAAACTCACGAAAGAACAGATTTCGGAGAGAAAGGATTCCGGAAAGATCAGCGCAGAGGAATATGAATATATCACGGGAGAGGTGCGTCAGAGTGAGTAATCTTGCGATTATATCAGAGATGTGTGAGATCATAAACACTCTGTCAGACATCGTAAAAAAGCAGCAGACGGAGATCGAACGGTCAAAGGTGGAGGAAAGCGTCAAAGAGGAACTCCGGCAGATGGTAAAGGATGCCGATGACAGGATGGACGTGAATGAGTATCACCTGCGGCGAGTAGTAGATACCGACAGCGGCGAAAGTTTTGAGGAGGAAACAGATGACGATTGAAATATCACTATTGTTATCGGGAATCTCTGTCGCCTTTGCAATTTATTTCGGACTTTCAACCAAACGACGGAATGAGAAGAATGACGCAAGGGGAGACAGAAAGGACGCGGTCGAAAAGGCGAAAGAGGAGACCGAGAACAACACTCTTGTGATGATAAAACTGGAAAACATTGCGAACGACATCAAGGAAATAAAAAGCGAAAACAGAGATTTTCGTGAGGATATTTCTGCATTGAGGGAGAGGGTGGCAAAGGTTGAATCATCGCTCAAGAGTTATCACAAGCGACTGGACGGAGAAATCCATCCGGAGGAATAAAACAGGAGGGTGAACGTGGCGAGGACAACTGCACAGATAAGACGGGAATGGAACGAGGAAATGTTGAGAGAGCAGAAAAGGCAGCATCGGCACAACCGGAAAATCCGGAGAATGCGGATGAAAAAAGCCAAAGCAGAAAACAAAATTTCCGGTAGGTTCATGAATCGGATTGTCATTGCAGATATTCTCGCGGCACTTATATTCACGATTGTGATGATAGTGGTTTTCGTAAAAACGGGTTCAGAGCCGTCGACATTGATTCAGAATGTTTTTCAATTTCTATCGGTGGAGGGCGGTGTCATGGGTCTGATAAAGGTAAGCAAAACCTTTTTGAAATCAAAGGAGGATAAAAAGCAGGACAATTCGAGCGAACTGACACCGCCGGATGAAGAAACGGAGGAATAAGGATGGCTCAATGGATTGTTGAAAATTGGTTTTTGATCGTGGCACTGGCAGCAGGAATCGGAACGATCGCAATGGCGATTTACAAGTTCGCAGGATTACCGACACCGGAGCAGGTGGCAAAGATCAAACAGTGGTTATTATTAGCGGTAACGACCGCAGAGAAAGAACTCGGAGGAGGCACAGGTCAACTCAAACTCCGGTATGTATATGACATGTTTGTGCAAAGGTATCCGGTAGCTGCACAGATTGTATCGTTCGACACTTTTTCATTGTGGGTAGACGAGGCTCTTGAGAATATGAAACGGATGCTCAAGGATAACAGGGAAGCAGCGGAATATGTAAAAGGCGGCACAGAATAGAGGAGGCGATGCAAGTGATTGAGTTCATCTTGAGCAACTGGAAAAACATCGTACTCGCGTATGTGCTGATCGGTTTTGCACTGTTCATCCTAACAGAAATATGGTGGATATGGGTCATCGGAATGGGATGCCGTAACAAGGAAAAATTTCCGGAATATTATGACGACGGCGAGGCGGTTCTCGGAATAGCACTTGTTGTCGGGGCAATTATCGGATTGATTGCATGGGTGTTCTGGCTATTGATTCTTATAGCAATACCGTTTTTGATGCTCATGGACTGGATACAGAGAACACATCCCCGTTTATTGGGGAACATGTCGGAAGATATAAAGGAGAGAGACAATGATCGAGAAAATAATTAAAAAAGCAATTTCGTTCCTCGGAGTGAGTGAACCGACCGGAGACGATCAGTTTATCCGGTATTATAACAATATTACGGGAGCAGGGTTTTCCATGACAGTGGCATGGTGCGCTATTTTCGTGACGGTAGTGGCGCGAATGGTGGGAGTGGCGACAAGCCTCATTCCGACCTTTGCATCCTGTGACATTGGTGCGAATTGGTTCAGAAAAAAGGGGCGGTATGAAAAGGGCAGGTATTACGGAGGTAATTACACACCAAAGCGCGGAGATGTGATTTTCTATTCGTCAAAACATACACAGGATGATTCCACACATGTGGGGTATGTGGTGGATGTGACAGGAGACACGATCAAAGCGATCGAGGGAAACAAAAATGATGCAGTCGGATATAGAACAATCAAGGTGTCAGACAAATATATTATCGGATATGGCAGAGTTGCAGACTTTGCAGGCGGCAGCAGTGCGGCATCTACGGGAGAACAGGCGAAAAAATTTCAGTGCAGTGTGAGCGATTTCCAGTCATATCTCAACAGACAGTATCCGAACACAATCAAAACGAACTGCGGAGCGTTGGTTGCGGTTGATAACAGTTTCGGGCAAAAGACGCGGAATGCCGCTCTTTGTGTATGGAAATATGAAATGAACAAGAAAAAGGCAGGATATACATTCGATCTCAAAAACCGGAATTTCCTTGCAAAGTGTAAGGAATACGCGAACAAATTTGCCGTTGTGAAGAATGGCAGTAAAGGGAGGTTCGTATATCTTGCACAGGGTCTCCTCCGTGCAAAGGGATTTTATTATGGAGACCTTGACGGGGATGCAGGCAGCATCACGGAATCAGCGACAAAGGCTTTCCAGTCCGCGAACGGTATGACATCGGACGGCATCATCGGAGCGGACACATGGAGCAAATTATTCACAGTATAGGGAGGGAACAATATGAGTGAAACGAAAATGTATTATCTCGGAATCGGAGAAAAGTTCATCAAGGCGCAGTGTAAACCGTACAAGACCATAGAGGGAGCACTCAAAGCGGCAGCAAAGGACGAGAGTTTTGTCGTTTGGGATGAGGATGGAAACGTGATCGGCTCTCTGACGGATAAAGTTCCGGAGGGAGCACTGGAAAAGAATCCGGACGGCGGCGCGAATGTATACGATAAAAGTGGAAAAAAGGTCGGAGAGGTGGATGCAAAGACCGTCGAGGAATTGATCGGAAATAAATCCGGAGAGGAGCAGCAGGACGAAAGCACCGGAGGGGGCGCAGAGGGCGGTCAGAAAGCCGAGAACGAGGGTGAGACAGGGAATGAACCGCCTGCGGATAAAAAAGCCGAAAATGAGGCTCGCAATGCACAGGAAAAGGAAAGCACCGGAGGGGGCGCGGAGGACGATCAGAACGACAAGGATGCAGGCGAGGAAAAAGGAATCCGAAATGAGCAGGTTGAAAGATTTTCCGTTGTCGTGGTGTGTAATGGCAGCTTGCGCTTGAGACGTGCTGCATCGTGGGAGAATTGGAGTGAATGCGGACGCGCTTCAAAGGGGCAGACGTACATCGGAAAGAGACTCTTTATGCTTGATGGTCTCCCGATGCTTGAGACCATCGACGGACTGTTCATGTCGGCAGCAGCGGAACA
>Ga0137308_102088_pt1 | contig 15237 bp, 12 predicted proteins | sample Inofrocosms_June_FD_97181 | JGI IMG/M metagenome (GOLD analysis project Ga0137308, IMG submission 97181) | Mouse cecal microbial communities from Vienna, Austria - N-Acetylneuraminic and N-Acetylglucosamine D2O microcosms_June | ecosystem: Host-associated > Mammals > Digestive system > Large...
ATCGCTGCGGTTTTGATGACAAGTTCTCTGGGAATGGGTCATGCCAGTTATGGAATTTCTTTTGAGATGAAGGCTATATCTGCGGCAGTGATCGGAGGGGCCAATATGCATGGAGGCAGCGGAAGCTTTCTGGGAACCGCGCTTGGGGTGATTCTGGTCGCACTGGTAAATAATGTGTTTATCATGTTTAACGGTTCGCCAAACTGGTCTTCGGCGATCAGCGGTGTTATGTTGCTTTTGGCGGTGGGCTTTGATGTCGTCCGTAATCGTGTGAAATTGGATAGGGGGCACAGATGAGTTACTTAAAAATAGACCATATTACAAAATCCTTTGGAAATAATAAGGTGCTGACAGATATATCCATCGATTTTGAAAAGGGAGAGATCCATTCCCTGATCGGTGAAAACGGAGCGGGAAAATCCACCCTGATGAAGATTATAGGCGGTATTTATCAGGCGGACAGCGGACAGATCCTGATGGAGGGAAAGCCTGTCAGGATGCATGATCCCATAGAGGCTTACGGCTGCGGGATAGGCATTGTCCATCAGGAACTCAGTATCGCCGGAAATATGACGGCTGCGCAGAATGTATTTGTCAATCATGAACCGGTAAAGTGGCTGGGATTTATTGACTGGAAAAAACTGTATGCGGACGCGGCGGCGGAATTTGATAAGATCGGGGCCAATATTGATCCGCGGGCTATCGCCGGAACACTGAGTGTCGGAATGCAGCAGATGATCGAAATATCGAAAGTACTGTCTAAGGATGTCAATGTACTGATTCTGGATGAACCGACCAGTGCGCTTTCGGACAATGAGATTGAGAATCTTTTCCGGATTCTGCTTGAATTGAAAAAGATGGGAAAGCTGATCATTTTTATCAGCCATAAACTCAATGAGATCACCAGAATTTCAGATAAGGTTTCCGTGTTGCGGGACGGCACCTGTACAGGCACGCTGGACAGGGAACATATGGAAGTACAGACGATCATACGGATGATGGTAGGGCGTAATATTGACAGTTTATATCCGCCTAAAGCGAAATGCAGAAGCAATAAAAAAGCGCTGTCGGCAGAACATATCAGCAGAACAGGTAAATTTTCGGATGTGTCTTTTGATATCTGTTACGGAGAGATCGTCGGAATGTTCGGGCTGGTGGGCGCGGGGCGTACCGAATGTGCGTTTTCCGTTTTTGGAGCAGATAAGATAGATGAAGGACAGATATATCTGGAGGGAAAACCGGTAAGTTTCAAAAATCCGGCACAGGCGATCAAAGAAGGTGTGTGTTATCTGTCGGAGGATCGAAAAGCTATAGGATTGTTTGTGGACATGACGGTAAAAGAGAACACTGTGGCAGCCTGTCTGAAATCGGTTTGCAGACACGGACAGTTTCTGGATGAAAACAAGGCGAAGGAGAAGACGGAAGGATACATCAGGGAACTGGATATTCATCCGGATCATTGCCTGGACTATAAAGTTCGTAATCTGTCAGGCGGAAATCAGCAGAAGGTATTGTTTGCAAAATGGCTGGCGGCGGATCCCAGAATACTGATCGTGGATGAACCTACCAGAGGTGTCGATGTGGGAGCGAAAGCCATGATCCATCATATCCTGAGAAAGCTGGCGGATGCGGGAATGGCGGTCTGGATGATATCTTCCGAACTGCCGGAGATACTGGGAGTGTCTGATAAAGTGATCGTTATGCATGAAGGGCGCTGTAAGGGAATTCTGGAAAATGAGGATCTGACAGAAGAGGATGTGATGAAGACGGCATTTCGAGAGGAGGCAGAGCATGAATAAAAGAGAAAGGATATTTTCTGTAAAACAGATCAATTTTCATTACCTGGTGCTGCTTCTGTTGATTTTGATTGTGACAGGGGTCATGGCGGTCCGCTCCCCATACTTTTTGACGGGGAGCAATCTGCAGGTGTTGATCGATACTTTTATTATGGAGGCAATCATGGCACTTGGGATGACAATGGTCATTATCTCGGGAGGAATCGATCTGACGATTGCGGGGATTCTGCCGTTTTCCTCTATTGTGCTGGCACTTTTATTGATGAATAAAGTACCCTTTGCGGCGGCTGTACTGCTTGTTCTTCTGGCTGCGGCCGTTATCGGAACGATCACCAATACGCTGCGCCGTAGCCTTCATCTGCACCCGATGGTTGTAACGATGGCGATTGCGGCGGTTTTGAAAGGGGTGGATCTGACTATCACCGGTGGAAGCGCTATATCCGGTCTGCCGGACAGTTTTGTGAGGCTCGGTTCAGTGCGGATTCTCGGGATGCCTGTCAGCTGGATAGTCTATATTATTCTGGCAATTATATTTTTATATTTTTCCAAGAACAACAGATGGTTTTTGCAGGTGTTTTTTGTGGGAGGAAATGAGGATGCCGCAAGACTTTCGGGAATCAAGGTGGAGGCTCTTTACAGAAATGTTTACATCATATCGGCATCTCTTGCCGCTGTGGCGGGCATTCTGACGGCAATCACCTACAGCAGCGCAAGCTACAGTTATGGGACAAACGCGGATCTCCGCGTGATTACCACAGTAGCGATCGGAGGGACGAGCCTGACACACGGAGGCTCCGGATCTGTGGCGGGAACGCTTTTGGGGACATTATTTATGGCGATCATCTATAATGCGTTTGTTATGAGCGGGATCTCCACATACTATCAGGATGTGGTGACGGGTGCCTTTCTGATTCTGGCAGTACTTCTAAGTGAAGGGATTAAAGTTCTGAAAGAACGCAAATCATAAATTATAAAAGGAGGAAAATGAAAATGAAGAGAAAAATAGCGTTAGGGCTGACACTTGCAGTTCTGGCATCGGGGCTTGCGGGATGCGGAAATGCGGCACCTCAGACATCGGGAACCGGGGGAGCGGCAAAGAGTGAAGAACTCTATTCCATGGTGGTTTTTACCAAAGGGGCAGAATATTTTAACTGGTGCTATGCAGGGATGAAGGATGCGGCGGCATCCATAGGCGATCATATTACTGTGGAACTGCAGGGGCCTGCAGAATGGGATGCATCTTTGGAAGCGCGTACGGTAGAGCAGGTGACAGCGAAAAATCCGACAGGAATACTGGTGGCTTCTGCAGATGAAACAACATTAAATGCCGCGATCGGAAAAGCGCTGGATGCAGGAATTCCGGTTATCGGGTTTGACTCTGATGCAGCAGAAAGCGGAAGGCTATCTTATGTAGGTACGGATAACTATGACTTTGGCGCAACGGCAGCGAAATCCATGGCAGAGATGCTCGGCGGAGAAGGGGAAGTGGCGATCTGCATGGTACCGGGCGCGATCGCGCAGGAGGAACGCGCGGAAGGATTCAAAAACTGGCTGGAAGAAAATGCACCGGATATCAAAGTGGTATCAGAGTTAAATGACGAGGGCGATGTTGCGAAATCAGAGACGGTGTGTACTGCTCTTCTGCAGTCAAATCCCAATATCAAAGGAATATTCAGTACGCACGGATACGGCGCGCCGGGGGCAGCCGCAGCCGCAAGAACGTTGAATATGTTGGAAAATGTTGTTATAATAGGAAGTGATTACAGTTCCGCTGTGATCGAACTTCTTCAGTCAGGAGATATTGAAGGAACGGTTGTGGATGACCCGTATCTGATCGGCTATGAGGCGTTTATGCTGGCATATGCAGCAGCCCATCCTACGGCGGTTCCGTCCGCGAATCCCCCGTTTGGACATGTACCGCCGGTGATCTACGGCGGCAGCCAGCTTCTGACAGGAGAGATGCTGGAAGATGAAGCTGTTCTGGCGAAATACCAGAATCCACCCGCCGTTAATTAAAGGAGAAGAAGCAGGTAAGCATATGGAATGTCTCGACATTATGGATATCAAACAGAATAATATCAAAAGCATTATGAATGTCCTTCGGGAAAACAATGGTCAGTCAGGAATGACGAAAAAAGAGATCGCTGACAAGACAGGACTTAGTTTTGCGACGGTATCGAATCTGTGTAATGAATTATTGGAAAGATGCATTGTGGAATCGGTAAAGCGGGATGCAGCTTCAGTGGGAAGGACACCGTTTTCAGTCAGTTTCGCGTATAACCGGTTCCGCACCATATGCCTGAATCTTCAGATGCAGTCGGTATTGCGGCTGGCTGTGCTGAATGCAAAAAACGAGATGATCTTCTGCAGACTGTATGATATTACAAGCCTGGACAGGCCGGAGGAAGTGATACGTTTTGCAAAGGAAAAATTTGATGAATATGTGCAGGAAGAAGGAGATGTGGACTGTACATATATTGGAGTGGGAGCGGCTGTATCCGGGATTTTTGATCTGGCAACACAGACACTGGTAAACTGTGCCGTGAAGATGTATGAGGGTGTGTGTCTGAAGGAGATTGTGGAGCAGGAATTCGGACTGCCGGGATATGTGGATAACGAGTCGAACCTCTGTGCACTCAGTTTGAAAAACCGGATTCCGGACTGCAAAAATCTGGTTTATCTGCATTTTTCGGAAGGGGTTGGCGTGGGGATTATCTGTAACGGCTCCCTGCTGAAAGGGCATCACGGTTATGGCGGGGAAGTTTCCTATATTCCGTTGGGCGATAAGAGTAAATACTGTGGAGAATGTGATACCTATGGATGTATCGAAAATGATCTGTCCATTCCGGGCATTGTAAGAAATTATTTTGGGATGGAGAGAAAAGATACATTGGAGGCATGGAAAGAATTTGCGGAAGCTGTGTCCGGCAGGGAGGAGAGGGCGATGTCTCAGGTGAGTTCTATTGCCGGGTATCTGGGGGAGCTGATCGCGTTGCTGATCTTTATCATGGATCCGGAATATGTGTATGTGGGCGGGGAACTGGCCCAGATTTATGATACGCTTTTTCAGGATATGAATAAGATAATCCGGAAGAAATGTTTTATGTATGGAAACAGAAGGGTAAATATTGTAAAAGACATTCAGAGCGATATGACGATCAATTCCGGTATCAATGAGTTTATCTATTCCCACTGGATGGTATAGAGGACATACGTTCTGAGAGATCAGAAGGAGAAAAATGACAGAAAAGGAAAAAATGCTGAACGGGCGTTTTTATGATTATCGGGACCCTGCACTGGAGCGGATGCGCGAGAAAGCTGCAGGGTTGCTTTCTCTGTATAATCAGACCGGATTTCATGAGCGGGGAAGAAGAAAAGAATTATTAAAGCTGGTTCTGGGGGATGTGGGAGAGAACTGTACGATTGAACTGCCATTTCATTGTGACTATGGGTGCCATCTTCATATAGGGAAAAATTTTTACTCCAATATTCATTTTACGGTATTGGATTGTGCGGATGTTTATATTGGGGATAATGTGCTGATCGGGCCAAATGTGGGAATATATCCGCCGGATCATGCATTGGACCCGGTGGAGCGCGCGGCTTCACTGGAACGCTCTCTCCCGGTGAATATCAGGGACGGGGTATGGATAGGCGGGCATAGTGTTATTCTGGGAAATGTGACGATCGGAGAAAATACAGTGATCGGAGCGGGCAGTGTAGTCACAAAAGATATCCCGGCGAATGTAATTGCTTTTGGAAATCCATGCCGTGTGTACCGGAAAATTACAGAGAAGGATAAAATGATATATACCTGAAAGGAATCCTGCTGGTTGTTGTCAATGGCGCAGCCGGAAGCATGGAGAAAATGATCATACTAACGATTCGGGGTGATATCAAAAGTTTTGCTGCGGGGAAATCGCCCCGAATTTGAATTATATTTTCACGGAATGTGCAGCAAATACGTATTTCTGAACCGTGAAAAGCAGCCTTCAAACTTTCATATTGGGTAAAATTGATCATAAAATGATGTACAAATCGCTTTTTATCATATACAATAGATTACAGGGGGAATTTAGTGATAAACGAGTAGTAACAGGAGAGAGCGATATGGCGGAAAAACAACCTGACATACAAAAGGATTCTCTGGAATCTATTTTAATAGAAAGCATCCATACACTGGTATATGAAAAAGATATCAATACGGCATTGAACTGTTTTTTGGAGACGATCTGTAAATATTATCAGGCGGAAAGAGGTTATGTTTTTGAGATGGACGGGACAAAACAGATCGCAGATAATACTTTTGAGTGGTGCGCGGAAGGGATAGAGGCGGAGATCGGCAGACTGCAGGGAATATCCGTTGATGTTCTGACAAACTGGATGAAAAAGTTCCGGGAAAAAGGAGAGTTTTATATTGCGGTCCTGGAGGAAGACGTGCCCTGCGACAGGGCGGACTTTGAAATTCTAAAGACGCAGGGCATCAGCAGCCTGATGGCGGCCCCGCTTATAAGGGATCAGGAGATCGTAGGGTTTCTGGGGGTGGATAATCCGGCAGAGCATATAGGGGATATGGCGCTTTTGCGTTCGGTGGCGGATTTTGTGACGGCGGATCTGGAGAAACGCCGCCTGATCGAAGAACTGCGCCATGTGGGCTGCACCGATATGCTGACCGGCCTGAAAAATAGAAATGAATATATGTGGAAGCTGAATGAGCTGAAAAAGAAAAAGCTGCACAGTCTAGGGGTGATCTTTATTGATATGAACGGACTGAAGCAGATGAATGATACCAAAGGGCATGAGTACGGCGATGCCATGATACGGAAAACGGCGGAATGTATCATAAAATATACTTCGGACAATGCTTACCGTATCGGAGGAGATGAGTTTATCGCCCTGTGGGAAGAGATTACCAGAGAAGAGTTTGATGATAAGGTGGAAAAACTGAAAAGGGAATTTGCCGGGATCAAAGAGTATACCATTTCAATGGGCCATATCTGGGAGGAAGGGGAGATCGATATCCAGCAGCAGGTAAAGAAGGCGGATGCGTCCATGTATGAGGCGAAGCAGGCCTATTACCAGAACCGTCATAATGACAGGCGTAAAAGAAGAGAGTGAGCAGCAGGAGAAGAAAAAGAATAATAGTAGACTCATAAAGATACGCCGCGATGCGGCGTATCTTTATGAGTCTTTGAAGTCCATTGTTTTATTCCGGTCTTGTTTATTCCAGATTCAGTTTCCTGCTCATCAGGTAATTACATAGATAATACATGCCGGTGCACAGGCCCCCAAGGACAAGAAGTGTAGTAAACATTATAAGTATCCAGTTGCCTGCGCCGATCTTATCCGTATCATAATATAAAAAAGCGTTGGAAAGAGGGGCGGTTAAGATCTGGCGGAATATTCTGAATATAAAACGAAGGCCGAAATAGCAGAGAATGGCGCCTCCGATCTTGTGTTTCTTAAAAAGCTGTCCCAGACAGATACAGGTATAGATATATAATATATCAAAGAACAGAGATAATATCCCGGTCAAAACAAGCCAGATAAAAAACAGGGAGACGGGAATCGGGAGGGAATCCCGCAGCCATTCCATATCAAAGGCGCTGCGGAACAGATCGAAAAATTCCTGAAAAAACTGCACAATGCCGATATCCGATAAATAGGCGGCGGCAACACAGGCGATGCCGAAGATGCTCAGGCAGATACAGATAATGGAGATAAATCTCCACAGAGCGGCAACGAACGTCTTGGAAAGCAGAAGGTCGGAGGTTTTTACCGGGAGAGTGAACATCAGATACCCTTCATCAGTAAAAAAGTTTTTGTAAAACCGGACAGCGGTACAAAGCGTCACACAGAAAGAAACTGCGGCAATACAAAAGATATAGGCGAGAATGACCAGCCCGGCAAACATCTCCATAAAAATATTGGGGCTCTGATCCCAGAATTCGGTCATGAACGTGGTCATAAGGATCACCGTGAAGACCGCTAAAAGGATCATGGTGATAGTGGGAGCCAGAGAAAAACTTTTCCATTCCTGTTTAAATAATTTCTTTAACATGCGAATACCTCCCGGAAATAAGCATCTACCGATTTGCCGTGCGCCCTGCGCACCGCTTCTGCCGGCGCATGCATAATAGCCTGTCCGTAACGGATAAAGATCACTTCATCCAGAATGCTTTCGATATCCGAGATCAGATGGGTGGAAAGCAGGATAGAGGACTGGTGGTCATAATTAGCCATAATGGTGTGCAGAATGTAATCCCGCGCTGCCGGGTCGACGCCGGCGATCGGTTCATCCAGAATATAAAGCTGCGCCTGTCTGCTCATCACAAGGATAAGCTGGATCTTTTCTTTCGTGCCCTTAGAGAGCGTTTTTAACTGTGCCGCAGGCGGAATTGCCAGTATCTGCAGCATATTATAGGCACGTTCTATGGAAAAATCCGCGTAAAACTGCGCAAAAAAAGTAATGATGTCCTTTACCTTCATACCCGCAGGCAGGTAGGTACGCTCCGGCAGATAAGAGATCACCGCCTTGGAGGAAGGCCCCGGGGGCTCTCCGTTGATCAGCACCTTACCGCCGGAGGGAACGAGCAGTCCGTTTATCATTTTGATCAGAGTGGTCTTTCCGCTTCCGTTGGGGCCTAAAAGACCGATGATACGTCCCCGCGGGATAATCAGGTTCATCTGATTAACTGCCAGTTTTGATCCGTTGTATATTTTTGTCAACCCTTGAATTTCCACGATCGGCTTTGAGATATCCATAATATTTTCTCCGTTATCAGTATGATTTCCTGAGATTAATATAACTCATTTTCGAATTTTAAGCAACCGATAAAGGACTTAAAGTTTCCTTATTGCGAAAGTGAAGTCCTTGCTATATACTTATACAAGAGGGATAACAGAGATATGAGAGAGGTTATTGACAGAATTTTAGACGGAAAATTTGAATACGAAAATGGGGGACTGGAATTTTCCGAGAGCAGAATCGAGATCGATCTAAGGGCAGGGAAAGATTACGAGGGGAGTTTCAGGCTGCTCGGGAAAAGGGGCTATATCACAAAGGGTTTTATTTATACATCCGACAGCAGAATGGAATGTTTGACCGGGGAATTTTTCGGCAGCGGCGAGGAGATCGGCTACATATTCCACGGAAAGGGCATGGAGAGCGGGGACGTTCTGCAGGGGAATTTTTATGTGGTCAGCAATCAGGGAGAGTATACGCTCCCTTTTGTAGTGATGGTTTCAAGGCAGACGATGGAGACCAGTCTGGGGGCCATAAAAAACCTGTTCCATTTTGCGAATCTGGCAAAAAGCAGCTGGGCGGAAGCCGTACAGCTTTTTTATCAGCCCGGCTTTGTATTGCTGTTTGAGGGAAGCGACCGGAAATATAAAGGACTGTATCGGGGGCTTTCCCAGCATTACGGCAATGAACGGAATGTGGAAGAGTTCCTGATCGCGATTCATAAAAAACAGAGGACGAACTACATCATCGATGAGGATAAACTGCGGCTGGAGGATGTGGTGGAAGGGATCGGACGCCATGAGGTGCTCCTGACGAAAAACGGCTGGGGCTATATTTATCTGCAGGTAGAGGTACAGGGAGATTTTCTGACGGTAGATAAAACCGTATTGAGCGATGATGATTTTCTGGGAGACCGCTGCCGCTTTTATTATTATGTAGACAAAGACAAGCTCCACAAAGGCATCAACTGCGGGAAATTACGTTTTTATAACAGTTTTGTCGAGACCTCCGTTCCGATCGAAGTGCAGGTGGAGGATGAGGATTACAGACAGGGGCTGACATACCGGAAAAAGCAGGATCTGCTTGTCAGGATCATGGAGTATTACGGGGCCTTCCGTATGAAAAAGATCAGCACAAGAACCTGGCTTACTAAAAATTATGAGATTCTGGACGGTTGGGGAGAGATGGATGATGCAGATCCCGAACCGAAGCTTTACCGCGCCCATCTGCTGATCACAGAGGGGAGAATGAACGAAGCGGGGGGGATGCTGGATCAGGCGCGCAACGCGATTCTGCAGAGTAAGGATATGGATAATGCGGTATGGTGCTATTATCTGTATCTGAGTACGCTGCGGGGGAAAGACGAGGATTATGTAAATAAGATCGCAGGGGAAGTGGCGTCCTCCTATGAAAAGGAGCCTGATAACTGGCGGCTTGGATGGCTGCTGTTGTATCTTTCCCCGGAATACGGCATGTCCTATGTCAAAAAGTGGATGTTCATCAGACAGCAGTTTGAGAGAGGCTGTAACAGCCCCGTTTTTTATATTGAAGCGCTTTTGCTGATCAAGACGGAACCGTCCCTTTTTATGGAACTGGGAGATTTCGAGATACAGATGCTGCGCTATGCGTCAAAACATGACCTGCTGACAGATGAGATCATCATGCAGCTTCATTATCTTGCGCCGAGAAGCCAGGATGGTATGGACAGGCTTCTGGATATCCTGAAAAAATGTTATAATAAGAGGCCGGATGCGGAAACGCTGCAGAATATATGTACGCTGCTGATCCGGGGAAACTGCCGCGGCAAGGAGGATTTTCCCTGGTATGCGGCAGGCGTGGAGGAAAATCTGCGGATCACGAAATTATATGAGTATTATATGTACAGTCTGGATATGGAAGAGATGATAAAGCTTCCGAAGGTAGTCTATATGTATTTTGCCTATCACAATAATCTGGACTGGGAGAGAAGTGCCTATCTGTATGCCTCTCTGGTGGAGAACAGGGCGTCCCTGCCGGATCTGTATGAAAAAGAGCGCTTCCATATCCAGGAATTTGTGCTGCGGATGGTTCAGAAGGGACTGATAAGCAGGCATCTTGCCTATTTGTATGAAAAGGTGATCCAGAGCGAGGTGATGCTGGAGGAAGCCGGGGAAAAGCTGACGCCGCTGTTGTTTTCGGTGCGGGTTAAGGTGACTGATCAGCGGATGCGGAGGCTTCTGGTATTATATAACCGGGAGGTAACGGAAAAAAGTTATGCGCTGACTGAGGGGCAGGCGGTCGTGCCTCTTTACGGTGAAGAATATACGATACTTTTAGAGGACGGCATGGGGAATCGTTATGTGCCGGATGAGAACTTTGGGATGGAGCGGCTTTTTGCGGAGGACGGCCTGTTAGCCAAAGCACAGGAGAGGGATCTCGGAACGGTTTCTCTGCAGATGCATCTCTGCGGCGCCGGCCTTATGCAGATCACGGAGGAAAACGTCAAACGGTTTGAGAGCCTTCTTGCAAGCGACGGTGTGGCGGCGGACTATAAACAGACGATCATTCCCGGTATGGCGCAATTTTATTTTGACCATGACAGGATGGAGGAACTGGATGCTTTTCTGGACGGTCTCTCCCCGTCCGTTCTGGATGCCCGGGGAAGGGGAGAGATGATACGCTATCTGGTGCTGCGGGACAAGGTGGAAAAAGCGGCGGACTGGATACGGGAATACGGCGTCAACGGCGTTTCGCCAAAGACGCTGATGCGCCTTTCCTCCAGGATCATACAATCCTCCAATAAGCTGGAGAATAAGACCGTTCTTTTTATGTGCTTTTATGCGTTCAGGAATGGAAAAGCAGATATCGTCACGCTGGATTATCTGATGGAATATTATCGGGGAAACACAAAGACCCTGCGGGATATCTGGAAGAGCGCAAGGGAAAAGGGGATGGACGTACATGATTTCAGCGAGCGGATACTGGTGCAGATGCTGTATTCGGGTTGTTTTGTGGGAGAGATGGCGGACATTTTCAAGGGCTGCATAGAACGGGATACGGATATCATGCTGGAAAAAGCGTTTCTGTCTCAGTGCTGCTATGACTATTTTATAAAGAATAAAGTGATGGAAAGCCTGATCTTTGAAGAACTGGAAAGGCTGCTTGGTATCGGGGAGCAGATGCAGAAGGTGTGCCTTCTTGCCTATACCAGATACTATGCGGAGAACCGGCAGAAACGCAGAAAAGAGGGACAGGGGATACTGGAGGAGAGCCTGTATAAACTGACGGAGGATGGTGTGATACTCCCTTATTATCTGGAATACGCGGATATCTGCCCGTTTGTGCGCCGCTTTTGTGATAAAACGGTTTTAGAGCACAGAACCGTTCCGGGGCGGAGGGTTTTTTTGTATTATATGATAGAACAGGATGAGGAAGAAGATTTCAGAAAGACAGAGATGAAGGAAGTGTACGAAGGTGTCTTCAGCAGTATGTTCGTCCTGTTTTTCGGGGAAAATCTGGTCTATTATATAGAAGAGGAATATGAGAATGAAAACGGCAGGCAGGAAGAGATCACGGGCAGCGGAAGCATTTCACGCAGTGATATGGATACGGATGTGCCCGGAAGCCGTTTCCATATGCTGAATGATATCATGATCGCGGAAGCGCTGCAGGATTACAATACTTTAGACGATATGCTGAAAGAATATGAGAGGACAGATGCGGTGCAGAGAGCGCTGTTCAAGACGGAAATATAAGGAAGATCAAGGGATGCTGCTGGAAAAGAATCTGGAAAAAAAGAACAATAAATATATGGTTGGATTTGATCTGGGAGACAGGGACGCCCAGATCAGCTTTTGCAGTGTGCAGCAGAAGGAAGCGGAAACTCTGCCGGCAGTAGCCGGAACCCGGCAGTATAATATTCCTGTGATGCTTTGCAAACGGAAAGGCACAAAGCAGTGGATCTACGGCAGGGAGGCTCTGCGCATGGCGCAGGACGGCGAAGGGATCTTTGTCGATGATTTATTTTCGGGAGCGATAGAAGGGAAAAGGGTAGTGATCGAAGGGGAGGAGTATGAGATCCTCACCCTGCTTACCTTGTTTGTAAAAAAGTGCTTCGGGCTGTTTTCGACGATAGTGTCGCTTGACCGGATCGAGATGCTGATGTTTACGGCAAGGGAACCTGAAAGCCGTGTCGCTGCAGTGATAGAGCAGGTTGTGGGGGCGCTGGATCTGCGAAACGCCAAAGTATTTTTTCAGAATCATGAGGAAAGCTATTATTATTACCTGCTGCATCAGACACCTGAATTCAGGCAGTCGGGATCGGTGATACTGGATTTTGAGGAGATGCTGCGGGCGTACCGGCTGGAATGGAACAGGCGGACAACGCCGGTGGTTTCCTTTGTAACGGAAAAGGAATGTGCGGGATGTGTGCAGCCGTACTGGGCGGATGAAGAAACGGAAAAAAAACGGCAGATGGAAGAGCTGGATGAAAAGGTTTTGGAAAATGTGATAGATGTTTTTCAGAACAAGGCGGTCGGTTCCGTTTTTCTGATCGGAAGCGGCTTTCAGGAAAACTGGGCGGACAGGACGCTTCAGTATATCTGCCGGGGCAGAAGGGTGTTTAAGGGAAATAATCTGTACAGCAAGGGTGCGGCATACGGAGCTATGGAAAAATTCTGCCCGACAAAAGAGGGGAAAGAGTATACGTTTCTCGGAAAAGAAAAGTTAAAGACCAATATCGGACTGCAGGTTCTGCGGGAGGGGAAAGAGGTTTATCTGCCGTTGCTGGATGCCGGCATTAACTGGTATGAGGCGGTATGTGAGAAGGAGTTTTATCTGGAGTCGGGGAACGGCTATCAGGTGATGCTGACGCCGCTGACCAATGTGTTTCCGGAAAAGGAGGCGGCGGGGAAGTATCCGGTCAGGTATGAGAAAGTAGAACTTTCCGGGCTGCGGCCGCGTGCGGATACGGCGGTGAGGGTTCGGATATCCATGCGTATGGATCAGGCGGAAAACCTGTATGTAAAGACAGAGGATCTGGGATTCGGGGAAGTGTATCCAAGTTCCGGGATCGCCTGGGAACGGAAGATCGTATTATAGATAAGAGAGTATAAAAAATGGGAAGATTGATTGAAACAGTCGGGAAATACGCGGAGCGTCCCTATTATATAGCGCAGACAGACACATCGGTGTACTGTGTGGAGGAACTTTGTTTTGTATTAAGCCAAAATACGTTTCTGCTGGATCGGGGGCTTCTTGACCGGGATCTGGCAAAATGGCTGGACGAGGAGTGCGGGCTGAAAGATCTGGCAAGGCCTCTTTATACGCTGATCGGCCGGAACGGTTCACCGAGCGCCTTTGTGGGGATGATACTGGAGTATGCCCATTTCGGCACCGAGAAAAAGCGGCAGGAGACGGAAGAACTTCTGCGGGTGAACGCGGATATGGACGCCTCTACGAGAAGAAAACATTTTGCGGATTATCTGGTCGAAAATAAGCGTTATGTACAGGCTGTTGCGGAGTATGAGAAGGTACTGGAGGAAATGCCTGCCATGAATCATAATCATGTGATGCGTTCGCAGCTGCTTTACAATAAAGGGGTGGCTTTTTCCCGGCTGTTTTCCTTTGAGGAGGCAGCAGATGCCTATCTTGCGGCCTATCAGGAGAATCCAGATCATGAGGAGGCGGCTTTTGCCTATCTTGCGGCGCTGCGCATGAGGTGTTCGGAGGAAGAGTATATCGCTTTTATCGCGGATCACCCCATGTGGCATGAACAGTCTCTGGAGGTGGAGAGCAGGATGGAGAAGAGCAGAAAAGAATATGAGGAATCGGATGCCTGCAGAGAACTGGGCGAACAGCTTTCACGGCATGACGCGGAATATTATGAGAAGGTATCGGAGCGTCTTTCGGGAATGAGGAGAAAATACAGGGAGATGGCGGCACAATCATGAGTTTTTGGAAAAGAATTTTCAGACGAAAAGGGAAAAACAGTATTCCCGGCGTGATAGAAGAAGGGGAAGAGCAGGCGGTGCCTGTTTTCCACCGGGAAAATATCAGTATTCATAATAAGCAGGAAAGAGAGCAGTATATCAGGAGCGCTCTGGAGCAGATCGCCGATGCGGAGCGGGAGCTGCGGCATCTGGAGTATGAATATAATCTGGTGACCTCCCATCTGACGGATATTGAGGAGCTGGAACGCCTGCCGGAGATGATGCGGATGGAGATCCGGGAGGTGGCGGAAAAACTGTGCACGATCGAGGAGACACAGGCGGTTTATAAGCGGAAGAAAAACCGTATATCGGATGAGGAGTTTTCCAGAATAGAGCAGGTGGAAGGGGATGTGGAAGACGGCATACGGAAATTAGTGGAGGCGGAGGATTACCAGAAACTGGTAAAGAGCGATATGCGCAGGCTTAACGGCGAATATCATGCCTATGAATACCGGCAGGAAGAACTGGAGAGGGAACTGAAAAATGCTTCGGGCATGGCGATGATCTGTTTCGGCGCGCTGGTGGCATGTCTGATCATCCTGTTCATTTTGCAGACGGCGCTGCGGCTTGATATGAAGGTCGGGTATGTGCTCGCAATCGGTATTGCGGCGGCAGTGATCCTGAAGCTGTTTTTGAGGCATGGCGATGCGGGGCGGGAGATCGTCCGGGTGGAGAGGGATATCAACCGGCTGATCCTGCTGCAGAATACCGTAAAGATACGATATGT
>Ga0137308_102089_pt1 | contig 15234 bp, 7 predicted proteins | sample Inofrocosms_June_FD_97181 | JGI IMG/M metagenome (GOLD analysis project Ga0137308, IMG submission 97181) | Mouse cecal microbial communities from Vienna, Austria - N-Acetylneuraminic and N-Acetylglucosamine D2O microcosms_June | ecosystem: Host-associated > Mammals > Digestive system > Large...
AGCAGTTTGAGCATGATAATTGCGGAATTGGGGCGATTGTAAATAGTAAGGGAATGAAAAGCCATCAGACGGTGGAGAATGCACTTCGGATTGTGGAAAATCTGGAACATCGGGCAGGGAAGGATGCGCAGGGGAAGACAGGAGATGGTGTGGGAATTCTTTTACAGATTTCGCATCGGTTTTTTCAGAAAATCTGTAAAAAAGAAGGAATTTTGATTGGGGGAGAAAGGGAGTATGGAATTGCACAGCTTTTCTTTCCACAGGAGGAGAAAAAGCGCAATCAGGCGAAGAAGATGTTTGAGATTATCGTGGAGAAGGAGGGGCTTCGGCTTCTTGGATTTCGCGAAGTTTTGGTGCACCCGGAGGTTTTAGGAGAGAGGGCAAGGGAATGTATGCCTTGTATTGTGCAGGCTTTTATTGAGAAACCGGAAGGGGTTGAGAAGGGGCTTCCATTTGATAGAAAGCTGTATATTGCGCGCAGAGAATTTGAGCAGAGTAATGATAATACCTATGTGGTGTCGATGTCTAGCCGGACAATTGTCTATAAAGGGATGTTTCTGGTAGGGCAGCTTCGGACTTTTTTTGCAGATTTGCAGGATGAGGATTATGAGTCGGCGATTGCAATGGTTCATTCCCGGTTTAGTACCAATACCAATCCAAGTTGGGAGCGGGCACATCCAAACCGTATGATAGTACATAATGGGGAGATTAATACCATTCGGGGAAATGCAGATAAGATGTTGGCAAGAGAGGAAACAATGGAGTCTGGACATCTTGCGGGAGAGCTTCATAAGATTTTGCCAGTGGTAAATACAGGGGGCTCAGATTCGGCAATGCTTGATAATACGCTGGAATTTTTGGTAATGAGTGGAATGGAATTGCCGCTTGCGGTGATGATTACGATTCCTGAACCATGGAGTAATAATCAGACACTTACTCAGGATGAGCGGGATTTTTATCAATATTATGCGACGATGATGGAGCCTTGGGATGGGCCGGCAGCGATTGTGTTCTCGGATGGGGACCGGATGGGAGCAGTCCTAGACCGCAATGGACTTCGGCCTTCAAGGTATTATGTACTGAAAAATGGAGATTTGATTCTGTCTTCGGAGGTTGGGGTCTTAGATGTGCCAGAGGAGCAGATTGTCTTAAAAGAGCGGCTGCATCCAGGAAAAATGCTTTTTGTTGATACCGTTCTTGGAAAGATATGGCAGGATAAGGAGCTAAAAGAGGTCTATACGATTAATCAGCCCTATGGCGAGTGGCTTGACAGCAATTTGGTGGAGCTTAAAGACTTAAAGATTCCCAATATCCGGGTGGAGGAGTATACAAAAGCCAGAAGGAGACAGCTTCAGAAAGCGTTTGGTTATACGTATGAAGAGTATCATGATTCCATTCGGGAGATGGCGCTAAATAGCAGTGAGTCTACTGTCTCGATGGGTGCAGATACACCGCTTGCAGTGCTTTCAGAGAAGAAAAGGCCACTGTTTGACTATTTTAAACAGTTATTTGCACAAGTGACAAATCCGCCGATTGATGCGATTCGGGAAGAGATTGTGACAAGCACTACCGTGTATGTGGGGAAGAAAGGGAATCTTTTAGAAGAGAAGGCCAAGAATTGCCAGGTCTTAAAGATTCAGAATCCAATTTTGACCAATACAGATATGTTAAAAATTAAACATATGAAAAAAGATGGCTTTTTGGTGGCTGTAGTGCCGATTATCTACTATAAAAGTGCAAGGTTAGAACGTGCGATTGACAGGCTTTTTGTGGAAGTGGATAAGGCATATCGGGATGGGGCAAATATTTTGGTGCTTTCAGACCGGGGAGTAGATGAAAATCATGTGCCGATTCCTTCGCTTTTGGCAGTGTCAGCAGTGCATCAACATCTGGTACATACAAAGAAACAGACATCGCTTGCACTGATTTTAGAGTCCGGGGAACCAAGGGAGGTGCATCATTTTGCAACACTTTTAGGATACGGTGCATGTGCAGTCAATCCATATCTGGCACTTGACAGTATCCATGAGTTGATAGAAGATGGAGAACTTGAGAAAGATTACTATGCGGCGGTAGAAGACTATACGGCAGCGATTCTTAATGGGATTGTTAAAATTGCGTCAAAGATGGGGATTTCTACGATTCAGTCATATCAGGGAGCGAAGATATTTGAGGCGATTGGAATATCGGAAAAGGTGATGGAGGATTATTTCTCAGGGACGCTTAGCAGAGTGGGCGGGATTACATTGGAGCAGATTGCGCAGCAAGTGGATGAGTATCATTCGTTGGCTTTTGACCTTTTGGAGACAAAGAGCAATCTGACACTTGACCATCTAGGAAAACATAAGCGTAAAAGTGGAGGAGAAGAGCATCGCTATGACCCTAAGACGATTCACCTTTTGCAGCAGTCTACATGGACTGGAAATTATGAATTATTTAAAGAATATAGCAGTAGGGTGGATGAAGAGAGAAATGGATATCTTCGGAGCCTGATGGATTTTCGGTATGCAAAAAAGGCGATTCCTTTGGAGGAAGTAGAGCCAGTGGAGGAGATTGTCAAGCGTTTTAAGACAGGAGCGATGTCGTATGGCTCTATCTCTAAGGAGGCACATGAGACACTGACACTTGCGATGAACCATCTAAAGGGCCGCTCCAATGCCGGTGAGGGAGGTGAGAGTGAAGAACGTCTGGATTCGGCGGGAAGCGACAGGGATTGCTGTTCGGCGATTAAACAGGTGGCATCCGGGCGTTTTGGCGTGACTAGCCGCTATCTAATCAGTGCAAAAGAGATTCAGGTTAAGATGGCCCAGGGCGCAAAGCCAGGTGAGGGTGGACATCTGCCGGCAAAGAAAGTGTATCCCTGGATTGCACAGACCAGACACTCAACACCAGGTGTTAGCCTAATCTCTCCACCGCCGCATCACGATATCTATTCGATTGAAGACTTGGCACAACTTATCTATGACCTGAAAAATGCCAATAAATATGCAGAAATATCTGTAAAACTGGTATCAGAAGCAGGTGTTGGAACAGTGGCAGCAGGTGTTGCCAAGGCTGGTGCACAGATTATCCTAATCTCAGGATATGATGGTGGTACAGGCGCAGCGCCGGAGAGCTCGATTCACAATGCCGGACTTCCCTGGGAGCTTGGCGTGGCAGAGACGCACCAGACCCTTTTGCAAAATGGATTAAGAACACACGTTCGTATAGAGGCGGATGGAAAGTTGATGAGCGGACGGGATGTAGCTGTAGCAGCGCTTTTGGGTGCAGAGGAATTTGGATTTGCCACAGCGCCGTTAGTGACACTTGGATGTGTGATGAAGCGGGTCTGCCACTTGGACACTTGTCCGATGGGTGTTGCAACACAAAATCCCAAGCTTCGCAAAAAATTCAGAGGGAAACCAGAATACGTTGAGAACTTTATGCGGTTTGTGGCAGCAGAGCTTCGGGAATATATGGCAAAACTGGGGGTTCGTACGGTAAATGAGATGGTTGGAAGAAGCGATTTGCTTAAGAAAAAAGAACATATCACATTAAAGATGGCAGAAAAGATGGATTTGTCACAGATATTATACCAGCCAAAAGAGGGCACAAAGACAAATGTTATCTTTACACCCAAAAAAGCCTATGATTTTCATTTGGAGAAGACACTTGATGAGAAAGTGCTTCTAAAGAAGCTAAAAGTGGCAGTAGAGCAAGGAAATAAAGCTTCTATAAAAATAAAAGTGGGAAATACAGACCGGGCATTTGGCACGATATTAGGGGCAGAGATTACAAGACACCATAAGGAAGGGCTTTTGGAAGATACGATTACTGTGGATTGTACAGGCGTTGGAGGACAGAGCTTTGGCGCATTTATTCCCAAAGGACTGACCATTACACTCTGTGGAGATACCAATGATTACTATGGAAAAGGGCTCTCTGGAGGAAAGTTAGTTGTCTATCCGCCAAAGAACAGAGGATATCTTGCAGAAGAAAATATCATCGCTGGCAATGTGGCACTGTATGGGGCAACCAGCGGAAAGGCGTTTATCAACGGGATTGCCGGAGAGCGCTTTGCAGTGCGCAACTCCGGGGCTTATGCAGTGGTAGAAGGCGTAGGTGAGCATGGCTGTGAATATATGACCGGAGGACGCGTGGTGGTGCTTGGCAGAACCGGTAAGAATTTTGCAGCTGGTATGAGTGGTGGTATTGCTTATGTATTAGACGAGCATAATCATCTGTATCGAAATCTCAATAAGGATATGGTCTCGATTGAAAAGGTGGAAAATAAATATGATATCAAAGAACTTCGCTCGATGATTGAAGAACATGTGGAGGCGACAGATTCTGAGAGAGGAAGACGGATTCTGGAACAATTTGAGACTTATCTTCCTAGATTTAAGAAGATTATTCCTTATGATTACCAGAAGATGATAGCATTATCTTCAAAACTAGAGGATAAAGGCATGAGTACAAAGCAAGCGCAGATGGAAGCATTTTATGAGAGTTTTCAAGTATAAATAAGTATTAAAAACAGCTGCTAAAAGTATGATTTAGCAGCTGTTTTTTGACATTTTTGTAAGAAATTACTAAAAAATGTAAACAAATTGTAAATGCCGATGACATTTTTTTAGAAATAGTATATGATAGTTTTACAGCGGTTGCTGTATCTGGAGGTCTCCAATTTTTCCAAGAAACCAATCATTATATAGGAGAAGATGTATGAAAAACAGAAAGGCAAAAAAGGGCCTGGCTTTCTTTCTTGCATGGATGTGTCTGTTCCTTTTATATGGAAGAAACACAGGCATTGTATATGCAGAGGAGGAAGCTAAGACACTTTCTAGTTCTAATCTTGAAGTGCCAGAGGCTGAAGAAGATATTATGGTGCAGGCAAGCACAGATGGATGGCTTCGGTGGCTAGGAAAGAATGTGGTGAAATATATAGAAGAAGTGGAAGGTATAAGTGGAATACCAGAAGGGATTACTTATCCAGGGGAGGAAGCGGCAGTATTTCCAAGAGACAAAAAGATAACGATTTTATATAAAATTGATGTCGAAGGAACAGAAGGAAAAAGTTATACCCTGATAGAGGAAGGAGCCTTTTGGGTTGCCGGAGGGGTCGCGCATCAAGTGGTGGATGGAAAACTCTATGTGGCAGGTGTGGTGCCAGAGAGTAAGAAGGATTTTGTCTATGTAGCCAGGACCTTTTATAATACAGATATCATTGGAGGACGGCTGAAAAGCTCTGTCTTGATAGTACCCGGCTGCAATGGCATGAAGAATACAACCGCAGTCAGAACTCTTCCAGTAGTTGACCCTCCAATCACAGATGCAGGAGCAGTGGATGAAGATTTGACATTTCAAAAAACTGCTTTGTTAGATGGGACAGAGGTCGATAAAGTAGTAATTGGAACAGTGTATCAATATAGAGTGACCGTTATCAATCATCTGTCTGTACCTGTGAAAGAATTAGAAGTCTATGAGAGGCTAAATCAAAATTATGTAAGCTTTTTAGATGCGGAACCAACGGGGCAATATGATGTACAAAGAGGAGTCTGGACGATTGAGACACTTGGGGCAAAGGAGACAGCGACGCTTACTTTGACTGTAAGGGCAGACAGAACGACAACGTTAAATCAGCCATATAAAAATACGATAAATGCATGGGCTGACAATTATGAGGTGCCAATGGGGGCAGAGGACAAAGCACAAGCAGAAGTAAGGATTGTGGCCGCAGAGAGTATGTACACGGTTTATTATCACTATAATGACAAGACGGAAGAGACAGAAGAGAAGATAGAAGTAGTGACAGGAACTGGGAAAGTGGGGGATAAGATTCCTTATGATACAGAAAAGAGAGAGTATGAAGGGGAGAGTTATGAGTTTGTGTCAGTTAGTGAGAAGGGGAAAGTGATAGAAGAAAATAGTGAGGAGAATGTATTGCATGTGTATTATGTAAGGGAGGAGATAGAAGAACCAGAGGAGCCAGAGCCCAAACCAGAACCCGAAGAGCCAGAGCCTGAGAAACCAGAACCAGAGGAGCCAGAGCCTGAAGAGCCAGAGCCGGAGGAACCAGAGCCCGAAGAGCCAGAGCCGGAGGAACCGGAACCAGAGGAGCCAGAGCCGGAGGAACCAGAACCCGAAGAGCCAGAGCCGGAGGAACCAGAGCCCGAAGAGCCAGAGCCGGAGGAACCAGAGCCAGAAGAGCCAGAGCCGGAGGAACCAAAACCAGAGGAGCCAGAGCCAGAAGAACCAAAGCCAGATAATTTTGAGACACCAGGACCAAAGAATCCTCCTCGAACACCGCATAGACCAGAAAGACCTTCAAAGCCAGATTTGCCAGAGTTACCAACGATACCTGTCAGCGTTCCCGTTGTGATACCATCACTGCCTGTGACTCCACCGAATACAGAGAGAGTTTTTTCACCACCAGTTCTTCCTGCTCCATCTGTTCCTGTTAAGGCTGAGATAGCAGAAGTTGTAGAGAGTGTAGAGACAGAGGTGAAGACGCCAGTGAGGGTATCTATAGGAGCAGAAGAGAAAATCCCACTTGGAAGAGGAAGACATAAATGTTGTATTTTGCATTTTTTTATTATGCTGGTAGCTTTTATAACAGAGTGGCTTTACAGAGTGAATATGAAGCGGCACCAGAAGCGAATCTTTGAATTGCGTAGAGAGATAGAAGAGATAAAGTAGGAGGTTATTTTAGATGGTACAATATATTTTGGAGTATATGTTTTCGCATAGTTTTTGGGGATTGTGTGCATGGGACCTTCCGGCATTGATTGTGCTGGCATTGATGATTTTGATTTTTGTAATTCACCGGGACAAAATGAAAAAAAGGGAGGAAGAATTTGAAGAAGAGTTAGAAAAGATACAAGGGGAAGAAGCTGTGGATTCTATATAAAAAGTAATCTGTCAAATGGTTATGAATTTAGATTTTTCAACAAATATTTCTTTTATTCCTAGAAAAATATGATAGAATAAAAGCATGGAGTTGTAAGAGAGGAGTGACCATATGCAGCAGATTACGGAACAGCAGATTCTTGCTCTAGCACCAAATCCGACGGCAGCTACCAATGGGCGTAAAATTGCGCAAAAGGGTGGTTTTGTGCGATTAGAGCGCTCGGCAGATGATACGTTTTATCTAGGAGAGTGTAGCGGGAGCGGAAAAAGCAATTATATTACGTCAGCAGATTTTATTGATAAGAAGGCGCCAGTATTTCGGTGTTCTTGCCCAAGCCGGCAGTTTCCTTGTAAGCACAGTCTGGCCTTATTGTATGAGATGATGGGGAAGAAGACATTTCAAGTGTGCGAGATTCCAGAGGATATTGTGAAAAAAAGGGAGAAAAAGCAGGCACGTACAGAGAAGGCTGCTTCTGCTCCTGCCGCTAAGAAGGCACCTTCTAAGAATCAGAAGGCAGCCAGAACGAAGAAACTTAAAAAGCAGTTAGAGGGGCTTGATTTGACAGAGAAGCTGGTTTTGGATTTTGTAAAGGCTGGTATTGGGACGATGGGAGGTACTTCTCTAGATGCTTATAAGCAGCTTTCAAAGCAACTTGGGGATTACTATCTGCCGGGACCACAGAGACTTTTAAACCGGTTGATTTTGGAGATTGAGGCGTTTCAAAAGGATGCCAATGAAAGCCACTATGAGGATGCGATTGAGGTCTTGGAGAAGCTTTGGAGTCTTGTAAAGAAATCTCGTGTCTATCTGACCGGGAAGTTAGAAAAAGACAATCCCGAGCAAGATGACAATCTACTCTATGAGGAGCTTGGCGGAGTCTGGAAGCTGTCGGAGTTAGAGGCACTTGGGCGTTGTAAAAAGGATGCAAAGCTTGTGCAGTTATCTTTTTGGTCTTCTTATGACGCAGCTAGAAAGGAATATATTGAGAGTGGCTGTTGGGCAGATATAGATTCTGGAGAGATAAGTCTTACTTATAACTACCGTCCTGTAAAAGCTTTAAAATATGTGAAACAGGAGGATACGGTCTTTGGAGTGGCAGAGGTTCCTTTGGCAGTATATTATCCAGGAGAAGGAAATCTGCGCGTTCGATGGGATGGCATGCAGATTCGGGAAGTAAAAGACAGTGACCTTCAAAAACTTCGCTCGTTTGCTTCTTCGGATTTAGCAGCGGAAGCAAAAGTGGCAAAGAACTTTCTAAAAAATGCGATTGCATCTCCTATGTTGCTTCGGTTGATTGCTTATGAGGAGATTGGGCAGACAAAAGAAGGATATGTGCTTCGCATGGAAAGTGGACAGACGATTTTACTAGGGGACTTGCCAGGGATAGAGGAGACAGTAAAGCGGCTTTCCATACTTCCTGATGCTAAGCTTTTTCATCATCAGGTATTGCTTGGCGCATTTTACTATAGTGTACAGGACAGAAGACTTCGGCTGAAGCCTTTTAGTATCCTTACCGAGTCTGAGATTGTCAGGCTGCTATATTAAGATAGGAAGGGAGAAGAAAAAGAGATGGATATTGCACCATTATATGAGCTTCGCGTCCGCCTGAAAAATGCAGTAATCTCAGGCAGTGAGTTGCTTTCGGAAGATTTTCGTCTAGAGCGTGCAGTCTTGGATATAAAGCCTTTAGAGGCAGCATCGCCAGTATTTGCTAAGATTGGACAGCTTTTAAGCCTGCTTTTGTCTAAAGATTGTAAAGACCGCCCGGGAACACTGTTAGATGCGATTACGCTGGTGGATGCTGTGATTTGCACACAAGGGGTAGTTTCTGTATCAGGAGAATTAGAAAAGATTCATACATATAATTCTGGCAGTGCTGTGACAAACGCGCCATATTCGGTATTAAGTAAGCTTTTAGATGCTTTGGGAAATTCTGGCGGGGGAAGGTATGCATATGTGATAGATACCAGAAAAGAACATCCAGAGCTTTTTGAGGACTATCGGGTAAAGCATGCACTGGTTAAAGCACTTGGAGCCAGCTATGCAGAACTGGCAGAAGAAGTGACTTCTTGGTTAAAGGAGAGTGATGCATCGATAATTCCTCTGTTAAAAGATGGATTTGACCCCAAAGGCAAAAAAGAGATGGTTCGGCGTCTGCAAGTTATCGAGGCGATAGCGAAAGAAGATGAGAATGATTTTTATTTAGAGCAGTTAAAGAATGCACAAAAAGATGTAAAAAATGAGTTGATTTATGCACTGCGCTATACAAAGCAGAATCTTTCCCTTCTATCAGAACTTTTAAAGACTGAAAAAGGTGCTGCAAAAAAGATGGCATATTGGGCACTTGCTTCTATGGAACATGAGGAGGCTAGGGAATTCTGGACTGCATATGTAGAGAAGAACCCCAAAGAGGGGATTGCCTATCTGGCGGAATCAAATGCTGTATGGGCTTCAGAGCTTGTGGCAAAGAAATTTAAAGAGCAGCTAGAGCCTTGGGTTTCGGTAGGAAAAGAACCGATAGTGGGCTCGCTTACTAAGAGGACCGTAGAGATTCTTCGTGCCTGTATCTTGGCTCTTCCTGGAAAGACGGGAGAGAGCATCTGTGAGTGTTACAAGATGGCAGCACAGATTGGATGGAACTTGGACCGACCAATCGAAGGAGAAAAGGTTATCTGGAGTGTTCGGGATTTGATGCCTTATTTTTATAATGGCAGTGGAACTTTTAAAGAGATTATACCGCAGATTATGTGTCAGACACTTCAGATGACTGCGGACCAATCACTTGGAGAGACTGCGATTGAGATTTGGAATACACAGGAGAAGTCTCAGCGGATGAGATGGTTTGCTTCCGCTTTTACTGCACAGATTTTGTTCCATACAGAAAAAGAATGTCGAGAATGGGCAGAACATTTTATTTATAAAAACTCTGTGATTTGGGGAAAAGTCGTAGAATCACAGCAAGTAAAACAGGAGATAGAGAAAGTTTTTCGACATATCTGGAGAGAAGAGGAACTTTCACAGGTATTGAAAAAGACCAATGCCAGAGTGCTTCAAAATTATTGTTCTTCTATTTATTATAGAGAAGATATGGAAATGTTATCAGAGGATGTAATAAGTGATACAAAAGAGGATGCTTATGTTATATGGACACAACGGCAAAGTCCTGTAAATGGTCAGGCGGAGACGTTCAGGCAATCACTTCCCTTCTCATCGGTAGAGGGGTATTTAACAGACCTGGTGATGGACTGTAAGGACCGAACACTGGATATGCATCTGGGACATTGGATACAGCCAAATCATCCTGAATACTGTAAAAGATTAGAACAATATTTTTATCACAGAGCTAAAGTGGTAGACAATAACTTAGATTATCTAAGGCTTTTGAAAAAATGTGGTTCTACGCAGTGTGCTGGACTTGCGGAGAAATTTTTTGCAAGTGGCAAGTCGATTGCTGTTTGGGAAGCACAGATGTATCTAAAAGAACTTCCTGGAGGATGGAAAGAGAGGTTAAAAGAGATTCAGACTGTACGAAGCAAAGTAAAAAGCGGAAAAATCAAGATTCGCAATTCAAAAATAATAGATATTTTCGATACATACATAGATGAATTAAAGACCATCGGTGCGGGGGAGGAAGAAAGATGAAACAGGAAGTATTACGGCTGCCTGCAGAGCAGCTTTTTCAAAAAGAGATTGATGCCTTGATTGCGGCAGAAAAGGACCCGGTTCCAGCAGGATGGAAGATGTCTCCTCGCTCGGTGCGAACTTATATCTGTGGAGGCAAAGTAGGAAAGACTGTGATTACTCCAAAGTATATTGGGCATGAGCGTCTGGTGGAGATTGCAATTGCAACTCTGGTAACAGACCGGGCACTGTTGTTGATTGGAGAGCCAGGAACAGCAAAAAGTTGGCTTTCTGAGCATCTGACAGCAGCGATTAACGGTGATTCTACCAAAGTGATTCAGGGAACGGCCGGAACGACAGAAGAACAGATTCGGTATTCCTGGAACTATGCAATGCTGATTGCCAAAGGTCCATCCCTAGATGCAATGCTAAAAAGTCCTGTATTTCATGCAATGGAGACTGGAAGCATTGCACGGGTGGAAGAGATATCAAGGTGTGCATCGGAAGTACAAGATGCGCTGATATCAATATTGTCTGAGAAGCGCATCTCTGTCCCAGAATTGGGACTAGAAGTTCCGGCACAGAAAGGATTTTCCATTATAGCCACAGCAAATACCAGAGATAAAGGCGTCAATGATATGTCAGCAGCTCTTAAGAGAAGATTTAATATTGTGGTACTTCCTTCGCCAGCCAATCTGCATGCGGAGATGGAGATTGTGCGTACAAGAGTTGAGCAGCTCTCTGGCAATCTAGATTTGAATGCAAAGCTTCCAGACGAAGATGTGGTTGAGAAAGTATGTACGATATTTCGGGAACTTCGAAATGGAGAGACATTGGACAGAAGCCAGAAAGTCAAAGGACCTTCCGGGGTACTCTCTACAGCGGAGGCGATTTCTCTACTCTGCAACAGCATGGCACTTGCCGGAAGCTTTGGAAAAGGAGATATTACCGATGAAGACCTTGCGGCTGGATTACAGGGTGCAGTGGTAAAGGAAGAAGAAAAAGATATTGTTATATGGAAAGAGTATCTGGACAATGTGATGAAAAAGAGGGGGTCTCGCTGGACGGGACTCTATAAAGCCTGCAAGGAGTTGAATCGTTGATGGGAGCAGGGATACATTTTTTTGGAATCCGTCATTTGTCTCCGGCTGGTGCCTATTATTTAAGAGAGTATCTAGAAGAAAAGAAGCCAAAACTTGTGCTGATAGAAGGACCATCTGATTTGAATGACCAGATAGAAAATATGACGCGGCCGGAGACAAGACCTCCAATAGCAATTCTGGCATATACCAGTGAGGCACCCGTGCGCACTATTTTGTATCCGTTTGCAGAGTATTCACCAGAGTATCAGGCCATTGTCTGGTGCCGTGAACACAAGACAGATTGTCGCTTTATGGACCTTCCTTCAGAGGCTTTCTTGGCGATTCCTTATAGAGATGATATCGATGAAGAGGAAGGCGAAGAAGGTAGACAGAGTGTCTATCAGGGACTTGACAGGGCAGCGAAAGAAGATGGATATGATATGTTCTGGGAGAGAACACTAGAGCATGTGGATAGTGCAGAAGGCTATCGGCAGGGGGTCTATACATTTGGTGCAAAGCTTCGGGAACTGACCGAAGGAAAAGAAAGTGACTGGATGGAGACGCTTGTAAGAGAAGCTTGTATGAGAAGGCAGATTCGCCTAGCCGTACGGGAAGGCTTTTTGCCAGAAGAAATTGTGGTAGTGACTGGTTCTTATCATGTAGAAGGTCTGAAGAACTGGGCAGAAGATGCAATGTCAGAGGAAGAATTTCTGGCGCTGCCAAGGGTCGAAGCCAGCCATACCTTGATGCCATACTCCTATTATCGGCTCTCTACAAGAGCTGGATATGGAGCTGGCAATAAGGCGCCGGCGTATTATGCACTTTTATGGGAAGCATTTTTATATCAGGAGCCTCTTAGAGCTTCTTATAGTTATCTCTCTCGCATTGCCGGATACCAGAGGGAAAATGGAACACCTGTCTCGTCTGCACAGACGATTGAGGCGGTGCGACTTGCCTCTTCACTTGCACAACTTCGTGGAAGCAAAGCACCTTCCCTTCGGGACCTTCGGGATGCAGCGGTGACACTTATGGGAGAAGGCCGGTTTTCGGCAGTGAATCTGGCTGTGGCAGATACGGAGATTGGAACAACGATTGGCGCATTGCCAGATGGAGTAAGCCGTACCAGTATTCAGGAGGACTTTTATCGTCAGCTAAAGGAGTGGAAGCTTGAGAAATACCGGGATTTGACTGCACAGGAACTGGCGCTAGATTTGCGTGAAAATCGCAATGTTATCTCTGAAAAATCGGCATACTTAGATTTGTATCGTTCTTTTTTCCTGCACAGACTTCGAATTTTAAAGATTAGCTTTGTGGATTGGCAGCAGGTAACACAGGATAATGCCACCTGGGCAGAAAGGTGGATTGTGCGCTGGACACCAGAAGCAGAGATTGAGCTTGTGGAGGCAGCACTAAAAGGAGATACCATTGCGCAGGCAGCATCTTTTGCGATGAAGGAACGGGTGGAAACTGCTCAGAATATGAGTGGAATTGCATCCGTAATAGAGGATGCTTTTACTTGTGGAATGGCAGAGGCTGTGCGCTATGCGCTGACAGCTCTTCAGGCGGTTGCAGTAGATGCAGCGTCTCTAGAAGAGTTGGCTTTGACTGCTTCTAGACTGTCAGTCGTGATTCAGTATGGAAGTATCCGCAGACTGGATGCTTCGCCACTTATACCAATTTTAACACAGATTTTTTATCGGGCTTGTCTGCTTCTTCCAGGTGCCTGTGTCTGTGATGACAATGGAAGCAAGGGAATGCAAGCGGCGATGGAGCAGCTAAATAAAGTGGATTTGGTCCATGATTTTCTAGACCATGAAGCGTGGCTTTTAGCCCTTCGGGAGATTGCAAATAGAGATGATTTAAATACAAAACTCTCAGGATATGCAGCAGCAATTCTTTTAGAGCGTGGAGAGATGGATACAGAGCATCTAAAATTAGAAGTAGGGCGGCGCTTGTCAAAAGGTATTCCAGCAGATCTAGGAGCCGGATGGTTTGAGGGGCTTGCGATGAAGAACCGTTATGCGCTGATTGTCAGACTGTCTTTGTGGGAACATCTAGATGAGTATCTAAATACATTGGATGATGAGGAATTTAAGAGAGCACTGGTGTTCTTGCGACGTGCCTTTGCAGATTTTTCACCGGCAGAAAAAGACAGTATCGCAGAAAATCTAGGAGAAATCTGGGGCTTTCATGCACAGCAAGTCAGTGAGGCAATCAATCGTGAGGTGAGTCAGGAGGAGCAGGAGCTTTTGGCTGGTCTGGACGATTTTGATTTTGATATCTGATAAAGGGGTGGTAAGATGGATATACAGACACGGCTTGGCCGTTGGAGGTTGATTCTGGGGCAGGAGAGTCAGTCACGCTTTGGGCAGATGGGGGGAGAAGAACCCACAGGAGAGATGGATTTGATGGACCAAGCGCTTGCTGCTATCTATAATCGGGTAGAGAGTGGTGGTTTTGGCAATAGGGCAGGTCAGGCAAGAGGCGCTGGCAATGGTCCTTCTAATCCACAGATTAGTCGATGGCTTGGAGATGTAAGAAGCCTGTTCGATAAAGATTTGGTGACTGTGATACAAGGAGATGCAATGAGCAGATGTGGCTTAAAACAGCTGCTTTTTGAACCAGAGCTTTTAGAGAATCTAGAGCCAGATGTCAATTTGGCGGCGACGATTCTTCTATTAAAAGACCAGATTCCAAAGCGTTCTAAGGAAAGTGTACGGGCATTTATCCAAAAGATAGTGGAAGAGATTAATAAGCTTCTAGAGCAGGATATTAGGCGTGTGGTGACAGCAGCGATTAATAGAAGACGTCATTCGCCGATTCCATCGGCTGCGGCGCTGGATTATAAGTTGACGATATCTAGGAATTTAAAACACTACCATAAAGAACTTGGGACAATTGTACCAGAGCACTTTTATTTCTTTGACAGAACAAGTACAACAGCAGCCAATAAATGGAAAGTAATATTAGATATTGACCAGAGTGGATCGATGGGGGAGTCTGTGATTTACTCTTCAATTATGAGTTGTATTCTGGCGAGTATGTCTAGTCTTAGTACACATGTGGTGGCATTTGATACAAGTATTGTGGATTTAACAGAGAAATGTGATGACCCGGTGGATTTGCTTTTTGGTTTTCAGCTAGGAGGCGGGACGAATATTGACCGGTCGGTGGCGTATTGCCAGGAGCTGATTGAGAATCCGGCGAAGACATTGTTTTTCTTGATTTCGGACTTAGAAGAAGGTGGGAATCGGGCAGCACTGCTTCGAAGATTGGAGGAGATGAAGGAGTCAGGGGTGACCGTAATTTGTCTTTTGGCTCTGGCAGATGGAGGAAGACCTTATTATGATACGCAGATGGCGCAGAAGATTGCAGGAATTGGAATTCCTTGCTTTGCGTGTAATCCGCAGATGTTGCCAAGATTGCTGGAATTGGCGTTTAGAGGGCAGGATTTAAGTGGAATGAAGAAAGAATTTGAGAAGATAACATAAATGGGTAAAGGGGCTTATACAAGCCCCTGAAAATAGATGACTTTCGTGAAGGCGTTTAGAGGGATGCTAAAAAAATATAAAAAAATGTAAAAAAAGGGTTGACAGAGGAGGAAGAGTTTGGTATTATAAGCGAGCTGACTTGAGAGAGCGG
>Ga0137308_102090_pt1 | contig 15209 bp, 12 predicted proteins | sample Inofrocosms_June_FD_97181 | JGI IMG/M metagenome (GOLD analysis project Ga0137308, IMG submission 97181) | Mouse cecal microbial communities from Vienna, Austria - N-Acetylneuraminic and N-Acetylglucosamine D2O microcosms_June | ecosystem: Host-associated > Mammals > Digestive system > Large...
CCGAATGAAATCTCGAAAACGGTTCGCGGCGGAATGGAATACCCGGTTCTTTTTCCAGGCCAGTACATGGCCGGTGGTACGCTCCGGCGAGAGGGGGACAAAGCAGAGGTTTTCGCCGCCGCGAATCTCAAAGCAGCCTCCGGTGCAGATCACACGGCCCAGCCCTGCCTCTACCAAAAGAGCGGCATTGTTAATGAGGTTATGGCTGGCAAACACATTTAGCTGACTGCGCTCCACACCAAACCAGCCCGCAATGTGATCTTGTACAATCTCCCGCCGGGGCATGATCAATTGGAGCGGGAGGACATCCTCCTTTTTCAAGTATTGCTTTTGGGCCAGGGGATCGTCTTTCCGCATCAGCACCCCCCAGGTTTCCCAGTAGGGCAGACGGAAAAAATCGTATTTGGCAGATTCCACTGGTTCCACCAGGACACCGAAATCCAACTCGCCCCGGTCCATCTTTTCCCGAATGTCGTCCCCGTCCGCGCTGTAAATTTCATATTGTACTTTGGGATACTGCTCTGAAAATCCCTTCAATACCTTCGGCAGCATACGGGAGGCGCAGGTCTCCACACAGCCGATGGTCACGGTCCCGCCTAACAGGTCGTTCTGGTCTGTTACATCCCGCATGGTCTTTTCCATTAAAGAGACAATTTCCTCCGCCCGCTGCTGAAACAAAACGCCCGCTTCTGTCAGCGTCACCTGCCGTTTACCACGAATGAGCAAGGGTGTCCCCACGGTTTCCTCCAAGTCCATCAACTGGCGGCTGATTGTCGGCTGTGTGACATGGAGCTGTTCCGAAGCGCGGGTGATATTCCCATATTTTGCAACCGCCAGAAAGTATTCAAGCAATCGAATATCCACATGATACCCCCCTTTCGATACCTCTTATCAATTATATTATCCAAAGTTTGAGAGAATTGTCAAGGGGCCATTTGCTCGTTATCATACGATACAAGCATGATAAATAATTCAAAATAAGTATTTTACATTTTGAAAAAGAACCAGTACAATAGGACCCACTAAGCGGAGGCCATGCGCAATCGAGAGGAGGAAGCCCGAAAATGAAGAAAACTCTACGCCTTCTGCTGACTATGTTGGTACTGTTTACCGTGAGCGCCTGTGGAGGCCAGCCTCAAACGGATACCAGCGAACCCCCGCCGGAGCCGGTCGTAACGCAGCCTGTGGAACCGTCTGTACCTCCCCGGCCAGCAGAGACAGAAAAACCATCCCAGGAACACAGGGTCCTGATCGCCTATTTCTCCCTATGGGACAACGCGCCATGGGAGGAAGGGATTGATACCAGCACTTCCGCCAGTGTGGTAGTAGATGAAAACGGAGCGCTGGGAACCAACGGTTATGTGGCCCGCATGATCCAGGACACAGTGGGCGGCGACATCCACATGATTTTAGCCGAAGAACCATATCCTGCTGATTTTGACGCAGTGGTGTCCGAAAATCACCAGGAAACCAGCCGCCCCATTTCCAGCAAGGTCGAAAATATGGAGCAGTATGATGTGGTGTTTATTGGCTATCCGGTATGGGCTACCACGCTTCCCCAGGCAGTGCGAACCTTTTTATCCGAGTACGATTTTTCCGGCAAAACAGTGATTCCCTTCTGTACCCATGACGGCTACGGCGCAGGGCGCAGCTTCTCCACAGTAGCGGAGCTGGCTGTTGGAGCGGAAACACTGAAGGGACTTGCGATCCATGCGCCAGAAGTGACTGCTTCTGCGGATGCTTTGAAGGAATGGCTGGACGGATTTGGCCTGCCCGCCAAAAAGGGTGAAACGGCCATCCGCATCATAATCGGGGAACAGGAGCTGGATGGGGTACTGTATGACAGCAGCATGGCCCGGCAGTTTATCGCCCAGATACCCCAGACGATCTCCATGAGCAATTACGGAGGCCGGGAGGTCTACGGCGGCATCAATCAGGCAATCACCGTAGAGGGCGAGGGCCAGCTCCGCCTTGACGATGGCGACATCACCTACTGCCCCAGCAACAACACTGCCGCTATTTTTTACAGCCAGTCCAGCAACCCGAATCTGACCATGACCGTCTATCCCATCGGCAGGGTCACGTCCGATTTGTCCATCTTCCCCGATTTACCCAGCCGGGTGGAAATTACGTTTGAAGTGATAGAGGAGGCATCTTGAATATGAAGCATTTGAAAAAAACCTTGTCCCTTGCGCTGGCGGTTCTGCTGGCGCTGGGTATCAGCGTTCAGGCTTTTGCCGCCGTGGAGGATACCGGATTTTCCGATGTGGATGCCGGTGCGTGGTATGCCGAAGCTGTCATGTACTGCCGTGAACACGGCCTGATGAACGGCACTTCCAACACCACCTTCGCCCCGGAGAGCAGCCTGACCCGCGCCATGTTGGTAACGGTGCTTTACCGAAGCGCCGGAAGCCCCGCTGTTACTGGCACCGACAATTTCAGTGACACCATGGCGGGGGCTTATTATGCGGACGCGGTCCTCTGGGCCTCTCAGCAGGGCTTGGTCAGCGGCTATGGAAACGGCCTGTTCGGAACGAACGACCCCATTACGCAAGCACATTTGAACCTGATTTTCCAGCGATACACAAGTGTAGCGGCAACAGAAAATATCCCCGGTTTTGACGGAAGCTCCCGCCACGCCACCCGCGCCCAGGTTGCGGCGGCACTGATGAACTATACCATGTTCCAGGAAGCCGCCTCTCCCAGTGGAGATTCCCGTATCCTGGTTGCTTATTTCTCCCGTTATGGCAATACGGACTATGACGATGATGTGGACGCCACCACCTCCGCCAGCGTGGTGGTAGAGGATGGCCAGCGCCAGGGAACCACGGAGCTGATCGCCCGCATGATTGCGGAGCAGACCGGAGGCGACCTGCACTTGATTGAAACTGCGGACGCTTATCCCACGGATTTTAACGATGTGGTCAGCCAAAATCATCAGGAGATTGCAAATGGTGTCCGGCCTGCGTTGTCCTCCAGCGTGGATTTGACCGGGTATGATGTGATCTTCGTGGGCTACCCGGTCTGGGCCTCCAACACGCCCACCCCGGTGCTGTCCTTCCTGGAGAGCCAGAGCCTGTCCGGTAAGACCGTGATCCCCTTCTGCACCCATGACGGCTACGGCGCGGGCAGCAGCTATTCCTCCATCCGCAGTTCCAGCAATGGCGCCACTGTGGAGCAGGGCTTGGCAATCGAATCCACAGACGCGGCATCCTCGGAGCGCACAGTTGCAAACTGGCTGAACGGTCTGAATCTTCCCAGCGTAGGAACCGGAAACACCCAGCCCCAAGGCGAAACCGCCATCCGTATTACCATTGGCGACACACAACTGAATGGGGTACTGTATGACAGCAGCATGGCCCGGCAGTTTATTGCCCAACTGCCCCAGACGATCACCATGAGCAATTACGGAGGCCGGGAGGTCTACGGCGGCATCGACCAAGCAATCACCGTTGAGGGCGAAGGCCAACTCCGCTTTGGCGATGGCGACATCACTTACTGCCCCAGCAACAACACCGCCGCCATTTTTTACAGCCAGTCCAGCCGTCCCAATCTGACCATGACGGTCTATCCCATCGGAAAAGTGACCTCCGATCTCTCCATATTCCCCGATCTGCCCAGCCGGGTGGAAATCACCTTTGAAGTCATTTCATAAGCATAAGGAAAGGAGTCCTTCTCATGAAAAAATCCCTCTCTTTTCTATTGGCTCTTGTCCTGTGCTGCATTCTGGCCGCCTGCGGCGGTCAGAATGCAGCGGACGGCGGTGCTCCCGCAGCGCCCACAACATCCCAGCCCGCCGCAGAGCCGTCCACCAGTCCCCAGGAAACACCGGATACGTCAGTTCCTGTGGAATCCCCCGACACTTCTGAACCGGAAAATGAAACTGCTGGAGGGAATGGCCCCCTCATCGTCTACTTTACCTACGGCGAGAACGCGCCCCTGGCAGATGGTGTGGATGCTTCTACCTCCGCCAGTATTCAATACCGGGGGGACGAATTGACTGGAAACACCGGACTTGTGGCAGACATGATCGCCAATGCCACCGGAGGCGACCTGTTCTCCATTCTGACAGCGGAGCAATACCCGGACAATTACAACGATACCATTGACGTGGGGCAGACGGAGAAAAGCGCCAACGCCCGCCCGGAGCTGACTTCCCATATTGAAAACCTGGACAGCTATGATACCATTTTCCTTGGGTTCCCCAACTGGTGGGGCGATATGCCTATGGCGGTTTACAGTTTCCTGGACGAGTATGATCTCAGCGGTAAGACCATCGTTCCCTTCGTTACCTCCGGCGGCAGCGGTTTTTCCAGTACGATCCGCGCCATTGAGAACGCTGAACCGGATGCCACGGTATTGGAGGGCCTTTCCCTCCGTGACAACCATTCTGTGCAGGCGGAGGACGATGTAACGGACTGGCTGGCCCGGCTCGGACTGGCCGGATAACATAGCTTCCTTTCTTTGCATCTGTGGGGCGGCTGCTTTTGAGTAGCCGCCCCATAGGTTTGTTTTTTATCATACAGTTTGAGCATGGTGAAAAATTCAACTTAGGTATTTTACATTTTGCAATATTCCAGTTACAATAGGAGCATGAAAAAACTTCAAATCAATATTTTCAAAACAAAAGGAGGAGTTATCATGTACCGCAGACTGTGTGCGGCAATGCTTTGTGTATGGTTCCTTTTGGGGATGACTGCCTGCGGGAACACAGGACGTTCAGCAGAGGATACCTCGCCCCCGGCTGACAGTTCCTCGTTGCAGGGTACGGACCCCTCTGGTTCTGAACCCTCCGGTGTTCCCGATGTTCCAGAGGCGGAGGGGGGTACTGCCGGGATAAAGAGTACCGAACAGAACCCGGATGTTTCCGAACAGCAGCCGGAAGTCTCCGCTCCCGCTCAAATAGAGGAACCTACTCCGGCACAGACCCCGCAATCGACCCAGCCGGAACCGTCCATCCATGAAACGCAGCCAGAGGAGCAGGGACATAACGTGCTGATTGCTTACTTTACCTGGGCTGAGAATACAGTTGTTGAGGACCCCTCCGCGGTGGACGTAGACGCTACAATCTCGGCCAGCGTACTGGCTCCCGGTCATGTGGCGCAGATGGCTGGCTGGATTCAGTCGGAAGTTGGAGGGGATTTGTTCTCCATTGTAACAGTAGAACCGTACTCCAGCGATTACGATGCGTGTCTGGACAGAGCCGCCGATGAAAAAGCGGCCAACGCCCGCCCCACGCTGACAAACACCGTCTCCAACATGGCGGACTATGATGTGATCTTCCTTGGATACCCGGACTGGTGGGGAACCTGCCCCATGGCGATCTTCACCTTCTTGGACAGCTATGATTTTACGGGAAAGACCGTCATCCCCTTCTGCGCCCACGGAACCAGCGGCCTTGCCTCCAGCGTCCGAGATATACGGGCGGCTCTGCCCGATATTACGGCGCTGGATGCGGTGGGTGTTCAGCGGCCTGGAATGGACACGTCTCTGGAAACCGCCCGCTCCACTGTGACAAACTGGCTGGCCGGACTGGACTACTGAAAAATGAGAGTGAACGGCAAATGGTATTTCCACTGCCTGATTCCTGCTCTTCTCCTGCTGGCACTATGCGGCTGCGGAAAAAGCGCTGAATCCGCTGAACACAGCTTTTTTGCGTTGGATACCTATATTACTATGCAGGCCACAGGGCCGGACGCTGAGGCTGTGTTAATGGCGGCGGAGGAACAGATGCAGGCCAGAGAGCGGCAATGGTCGGTAACAAATCCTGACAGCGAAATCTACGCCATAAACCATAGCGATGGTAACATGGTTGAGATCAGCCTGGATACCGCAAAGCTAATTCAATTTGCCTTGGATATGTCCGCCCAGACGGACGGTGCGCTGGACCCCACAATCTACCCTGTTTTGACAGCTTGGGGTTTTACTACTGGCAGCTATCAGGTGCCGGACCAGGATACGATAGACGAACTGCTGTCCGCAGTAGATTATCGGAATATTCATCTGAAGGACAGTTCTGTTACCATTGAAGATGGAGTGCAAATCGACCTTGGAGCGGTGGCAAAGGGATACATTGGTGACGAAGTGGCAGACCTTCTGCGAGAGCAAGGCGTTACCTCCGCGCTCATCAACCTCGGCGGGAACGTACAGACAATCGGCACAAAGCCGGACGGTTCCCTTTGGCGGATCGGGGTGCGAAATCCCTTTGCAGATGGAAACCTGGGTGTTTTGCAAGTAGAGGACATGGCCGTAGTTACTTCCGGCGGTTATGAGCGGTACTTTACGGACGAAGCCGGAAATACCTATTGGCACATTATAGACCCCAAAACCGGCTATCCGGCAGACAGCGGACTGGTATCCGTGACAGTAGCAGCATCAGAGGGGAAACGCTGTGATGCGCTATCCACGGCCCTTTTTGTGATGGGGCCGGAACAGGCCGCGGATTATTGGCGGAGCTGCGGCGATTTTGAGATGCTTCTGGTTCTGGCGGATGGGGACATCTGGCTGACCGATGGCTTGAACAACACCTTTACCCTCAGTGAAAAGGACACCAACAGGGAAGTTACGGTGATTCGGCATGAAACGAAGTAGAACATGGCTGTTCCTTTGCGCGGCAATTTTAGTGGCAGGCGTGGTTGGATGTTTTTGGGTGATGCGTCCATCAACCGGAAAAACCGTAGAGATTTTGCAGGACGGAAATGTCCTATATACATTCGATTTGAGCCGAACCGAAGATCAGGTGATTGAGGTTTTCTATCAAAACCGCTCCAACACCGTACAAATCCAGGACGGAAAAATCTGCGTTCAAGCGGCGGAATGTCCCGATCAAACCTGTGTTCATATGGGATACCTGTCTGACAGCGGGCTTCCCATCGTCTGCCTTCCCAACCGGCTTGTCATTCAGTTTTCCAATGCGGAGTTGGATGGTATTGCAAATTGAGGTGTTGTAATGAAAGCAAAACGATTGACCGAGTTGGCGCTGCTGAGTACGATTGCACTGACAATTTTCATGATTGAGCAGAAAACCCCGAATCCGTTCCCCATCCCTGGCGTGAAGCTGGGGCTGGCCAACATTGTCACGGTCTATGCACTGTACCGATACCGGGCGAAAGAAGTATTTCTGCTGGTTATAACTCGCGTCATTCTGGGGGCGGTGTTCGGCGGTAATCTGATGGCCCTGCTGTATAGCGCGGCTGGAAGCCTGCTCTGTTTGGGCGGCATGATCCCCCTGCACCGCCTGATTCCAGAGCGTATCCTCTGGGCCAGCAGTGTCCTGGGGGCGGTGCTGCACAATATCGGACAGATCACCGTTGCAGTATTGGTGATGAGGAACGCGGGAATGTTGATGTATTTCCCGTTTCTGTTGGTTTCCGGATGCTGTGCAGGAGCATTTACAGGGCTTTGCGCCCAGCTGCTTCTCCACCGGAACCCATATATGGCAGGCAAAGCCTGTTCGCAATCAGACACTTAGCGCTTATATCGCATGACAAATCCAAAAATCGAGGCGTATTGACGTGTTATTTTCTGATAGGGACTTAAAAAAGCTATTGGTCCCGTTGGTAATCGAGCAGGTATTGGTGATGCTGGTGGGCATGGTAGACACGGTGATGGTATCCAGCGTAGGAGAAACTGCCGTGTCCGGGGTGGCACTGGTGGACATGGTGAACTATCTGGTTATTACCATTCTCACCGCTCTCACCACTGGCGGCGCGGTGATCCTGTCCCAATACCTGGGCAGCGGCCAGCCGGATAAGGCAGAGTTTTCAGCCGGACAGCTGATGATCGTCTCCGCTGTGTTTTCCACAGGGATCGCTACCCTGTGCATCCTGCTGCGGAGGAGCATCCTGCGGCTGTTTTTTGGCGCAGTAGAACCGCTGGTGATGGAGGCCGCTCTGACGTACTTTCTCATAACCGCCTGTTCCTTCCCCTTTTTGGGCATCTACAATGGGGCGGCGGCACAATTCCGCGCCATGGGGCGCACCAATATTACGATGTACGTTTCCCTGCTGATGAACGCGCTCAACATCACAGGGGATCTGGTTGGCGTGTTCCTGTTTCATGCCGGAGTATTGGGCGTGGCGGTTCCCACCTTGATTTCCAGAGCATTTGCGGCGGTTCTCCTGTCCGCGCTGGCCTTCCGGCCGGAAAATCAAGTCCGCCTGCGCTGGCAAAATATCCTCACCTGGAGCAAACCGGATGTCAGCCGCATCCTGCGCGTTGCCGTACCGGGCGGCATCGAAAACGGCCTGTTCGCGTTGGGCCGGGTGCTGGTCACAAGCATCGTGTCTCACTTCGGCACGGTGCAGATCGCCGCGAACGGGGTGGCGGGCAGTATCGACCAGATCGCCGTCATGGTAGTCAATGCGGTCAATCTGGCGGTTATCACGGTAGTGGGACAGTGCGTAGGCGCTCGTGAATACGAGCAGGCGGAGCATTTCACAAAAAAGCTGATGAAGATTTCCTACATCTGCACCGCCGCGCTGGGAATTGCGGTCTGCCTGCTGCTGCCCCTGCTTCTTCGTTTCTACCATCTGGAACCGGAGACCTTACGATTGGCTGCGCTGCTGATCGTCATGCACAATGGGATGGCGGCGCTGCTCCACCCCACATCCTTCAACCTTGCCAACAGCTTGCGGGCAGCAGGGGATGTGACATACACCATGTATGTTGGAGCGGTCTGTATGGTCGTGTTCCGGCTGGGAGCGGCCCTGCTGTTTGGTGTCGCTTTGAGCTGGGGCGTTGTGGGCGTGTGGATCGCCATGGGCATGGACTGGCTGGCCCGCTCGGCGTGCTTTCTGTTCCGCTACCGCAAAAAGAGCTGGCAGAGCTGCCGTGTCATTGCTTCCTGAGAAAACAATACAAATCAGGCATAGTAAACAATTCAATTTAGGCATTTTACATTTCAATCCCTTTCCGGTACAATAAAACACAGAAACCTCAAACCTCAATTTCAGCAGCAAGGGGGAATGACTATATGGAATATCGCAAGCTTCCCAGAGGGGGAGAAAACATCAGCATCCTGGGACTTGGCACCAGCTCCATTGGTATGGCTGGAGAAAAAGAGATTGAGGCCGCTATGGCGATGGCTCTGGAAGCGGAAATCAACTTTTTTGATATGGCCTCTGCGGATGCCGCGCCTTTTCCCGCCTATGGAAAGGCCATTGCGGGGATGCGGGAAAAGCTCTATTTCCAAATCCACTTCGGCGCGAACTATCAAGGCGGGAAATACAGCTGGACGACCCATTTGGACACCATCAAACGCTCTATTGACTGGCAGCTCTCCGCACTGAAAACGGACTACATCGACTTTGGATTTCTCCACTGTATTGACGAGGAATCTGATTTGGAGATGGCTTTGAAAAGCGGTGTTTTGGAGTACATCCAAACGCTACAAAAAGAGGGAATTGTCCGGCACATCGGCCTGTCCTCCCACACGCCCCGGCTGGTCAACCGGGTGCTGGACATGGGCGTGATCGACCTTGTGATGTTCAGCATCAATCCAGGCTATGACTACCGCCACGGAGATTACGCCATCGGGGACGTGGAGGAACGCGCCGCCCTTTACCGCAGGTGTGAAGCGGAGGGCGTGGGGATTTCGGTCATGAAAGCGTTCAGCGGCGGACAGCTTCTAAACCCGCGCACATCACCCTTTGGAAGTGCTTTGACAGAGTATCAGTGCATCCAATACGCCTTGGATAAACCCGGTGTTCTGACGGTCCTCCCCGGTATTCGGAACTGCGAGGATTTAAGGCGTATCCTCGGATTCCTAAACGCTGCGGCGGAGGAAAAAGATTACTCCATTCTCGGCTCCTTCGCGCCCCAGGACGCGGCGGGGAAATGTGTTTACTGCAATCACTGCCAGCCCTGTCCGGCAGGATTGGATGTGGGACTGATCAACAAATATTATGATCTGGCAAAGGCCGGAGATCAACTGGCCCACAGCCACTACGACAAGTTGGAGAAAAAGGCTGGCGACTGTGTTGGATGCGGTCACTGTGATAACCGCTGTCCGTTCCATGTGGCCCAATCCGACCGGATGACTGAAATACACGCCTATTTTGATTTGTGAGCAATTCTGCGCAAAACGCCCATGTGGTGATCCAAATATAGAACGAAAAAGGAGTATGAAAGTATGCGAAACTTGAAAAAACTTGCCGCGTTGTTCTTGGCTGCGGCCCTGATCCTCTCACTGTCCGTCACCGTTTTTGCGGCGGTGGAGGACACCGGCTTTTCCGATGTGGACGCCGGTGCGTGGTATTCGGAAGCTGTTATGTACTGCCGGGAGCAAAACCTGATGGCCGGAATCGGCAATAACCAGTTCGCCCCGGAAAGCAATCTGACCCGTGCGCAGCTTGCTACTGTCCTCTACCGGATTGAGGGGACCCCGGCAGTAACGGGTACAGACGCTTTCGCGGACACACCTGACGGCGCGTGGTACGGTGATGCCGTGCTGTGGGCCTCCCAGCAGGAATTGATCAGCGGCTATGGCGGTGGGCTGTTTGGACCGAATGATCCGGTCACTCGTGAGCAGATGACCACCATCTTCTGGCGCTATGCGGGAAGTCCCTCGGCTGGCGAGGCCAACAATTATACCGATCATGCCTCGATTGCCGCTTATGCCGTCTCCGCCGTGAATTGGGCCAGTGCCAACAATGTCGTTCGCCCGGTATCCAGTGGTACATTTGCGCCCAAGAGCAACGCCACCCGTGCCCAGGTTGCTGATGCTTTGATGAATTTTGACCGTATACAGCAGGCCGTGCCTGCACCGGGTACGACCCCCAGCAGCGGGGCCAGAGTGCTGGTGGCCTACTTCTCCGGCACTGGCACTACCAGAGGCGTAGCCCAAAATATTGTGAGTGCCTTGGGATCCGATGTAGCGGTGCTGCATGAAATTACGCCGGAGCAGCCCTATACGGCGGCTGATCTGGACTACACCAATTCCAACTGCCGATCCGTCACTGAGCAGCACGATCCCAATGTCCGTCCTGCAATCGCAAACAGTGTTGCAAACATGAGCGACTATGACGTGGTGTTTTTGGGCTATCCCATCTGGAACAATGATGCGCCCCGTATCATTTACACCTTCCTGGAGAGCGAAAACCTGAGCGGCAAGACGATTGTACCTTTCTGCACCTCCGGCGGCAGCGGTATTGCCAACAGCGTGTCCAACATCCGGGGCCTTGCCAGCGATGCGACCTGGATGGAGGGACGCCGCTGCTACGGCAGCGACACCACAAGCACTCTTGCAAGCTGGGCCAATGGCCTGGGCCTGGACTTCACTCCTGCCTCTGATTCTTCGTCCACTCCTGCGACTACTCCTGATGCAAGCAACGAAACCAAGGTGCTGGTGGCCTACTTCTCCGCTACCAATACCACCAAGCCCCTGGCAGAGTATATTGCCGATGGGCTGGACGCCGACCTCTATGAGATTGTTCCGGAAACGCCCTATACATCCGCAGACCTGAATTATAACAACTCCTCCAGCCGTGCTACCATGGAGATGAATGACCCGAACGCCCGTCCCGCTATTTCCGGGAATGTAAGCAATATGGAGCAGTACGATATTGTCTTTATCGGTTATCCCATCTGGTGGGGGCAGGTTCCCCGGATCGTCAGCACGTTCTTTGAAAGCTATGATTTCAGCGGAAAGACAATTGTTCCCTTCTGCACCTCCGGGAGCAGCGGCATCGGGTCCAGCGCCACGAACCTGCACAGCCTGACAGACGGCGCGACTTGGCTGAATGGCCAGAGATTCGGCGGCGGAACTTCTCGCAGCACAATGATCCAGTGGGTAAACGGCTTGGGGCTGGATATTACCGCTGAGTAAAATGTATTAGAATGGAAGGAAATATGATCTATGGCAATCAAACAGACGGCAGGCCGGGATGGCCTGGGGGAGTTCGCTCCCAAGTTTGCCCAGCTCAACGATGACGTGCTTTTTGGAGAAGTGTGGAGCAGAGAGGAAAAGCTGTCTCTGCGGGATCGCTCTCTGGTCACGGTAACGGCTTTGATGGCCCAGGGCCTGACAGATTCCTCTTTCCAGTACCATCTGACAGCGGCAAAACAGAACGGCGTCACGAAGTCCGAGATTGCGGAAATTCTGACCCACGCGGCCTTTTACGCAGGCTGGTCCAAGGCATGGGCGGCGTTCCGCATGGCGAAAGAGGTCTGGACGGATGAGGAAACCAATGCGAAGTCTGCCCATGCCAACGCTATGATTTTCCCTATTGGACAGCCTAACGATGGATTTGCGCAATATTTCATTGGACAAAGCTACCTTGCGCCGCTCTCAACCCAGCAGGTGGGCATCTTCAATGTGACGTTTGAGCCGGGATGTCGCAACAACTGGCATATCCATCATGCGGACAAGGGCGGCGGACAGATTCTGGTCTGTGTCGCCGGACAAGGCTGGTATCAGGAATGGGGCAAGGAACCCCAGGCGCTCCATCCGGGAGATGTGGTCAATATCCCCGTGGGTGTCAAGCACTGGCACGGCGCCATGGCAGACAGTTGGTTTTCCCATCTGGCGATAGAAGTGCCGGGGGAGAATGGTAGCAATGAGTGGCTGGAGGCCGTGGACGATTCGGCTTATGAAAAGTTGAAAGAATAACTTTATTTGACCGCCAGGGGCCGGAGTATAAAGCTCCGGCCCCTGTGCAATATTTCAAAACAATCGCCTGCCGTTCCCAAAACGGTAAGGCGGGGAGGGTAAGGACGGGATGGAAAAGCTGATGCCGGAACTGCTGACTTCGCAGGCGGTCGCGTTGGTAACACCGCTGTATTACTTTGGATTTTCCGCGCAAATCAAGCGGGTAATTGACCGTTTCTACGCTTGTAATTACAAACTCACCGGGAATAAGCAGGTATTCCTTCTCGCAACAGCCTACGACCAAAACGATTGGACGATGGAGGCCCTGGTAACGCACTATCAAACGCTGGCAAGATACCTCCGCTGGAAAGACAGCGGGATTGTACTGGCCGTGGGATGTGGTGTCCGTGCGGATATTGAGCGTTCAAAGTTTCCCCGTGCAGCTTATGAGCTGGGCCGCACCCTAAGACGCTGATAAGAGTGGAGAGAATGTTATGAAACGGATTTTAACAGCCTTTTTGACGCTCCTGCTGATACTCGGACTGGCAGGATGCGGAAATACTGGCCAGCAGCATACCGATATGCCTGTGGATAGTACCCAGGTAAATCCAGAAAGCAATACGCCAACAATCGAAATGAACCTGCCTGCTCCTGCGCTCCCGGAAGAATTTGTCCTGATAAATGGCGGCACATTTCAAATGGGCAGTTCAGAACCCGAAGCGTGGCGCATTGAGGACGAAGCCGCTCATACTGTGACCTTGAGCGACTACTACATCAGCCAATATGAAGTCACGCAGGAGGAATATCAGGCTGTAATGGGAACCAACCCCAGCGCCTTCTCCGGCGAAAATCTGCCCGTGGACAGTGTTTCTTGGGTGGATGCCATTCTCTACTGCAATGCCCGCAGCGCTCAGGAGGGGCTGACTCCGGCCTATACGGTTGAGGGACAAAACGTGTCCTGGGATCGGAGCGCCAACGGATACCGTCTGCCTACGGAGGCGGAATGGGAATACGCCTGCCGCGCCGGAACGGAAACGCCTTTCAATACGGAAACTTCTATCAGTGCGAATGAGGCAAACTATTGGGGCCATTACCCCTATCTGATTGAGGATAACTATTTCTCACAAGGAAATCTGGAAACAAAACCCGGCGTTTACCGTCAGACTACGGTAGCGGTTGGCAGTTTCCAGCCCAATGCCTGGGGCCTATATGATATGCACGGTAATGTAGGCGAGTGGGTATGGGACTGGTACGGCGGCTACGAAACAGACACGCAAACCGATCCCACCGGCCCGTCCAGCGGTACACGGCGGGTCTATCGGGGCGGCGGCTGGAATGACTTCGCCAAGAATCTTCGCTCTGCTTACCGTGCCACCCTGCCCCCGGACAGTGCCAGCTTCAATCTGGGACTGCGTCTGGTGCGGAACGCTGGAAACGGCAGTGGGAATGTAGAATCTTCCTCGATGCAGACCAACGGACAGACTGGCGGCAGTATCCTGATCGCTTACTTCTCCTGGGGCGGCAATACAAGAGGCATTGCACAGGAAATCCAGCGTCAGACTGGAGCCGAGCTGTTCGAGATCGAATTGGTAACGCCTTACTCCACCGACTACAATACGGTGTTGGATCAGGCCCAGCGGGATCAGAATGAGCAGGCCCGCCCGGAGTTGTCCGTCCATGTGGAGGATATGGATCAGTATGACACCATCATCCTCGGCTACCCAAACTGGTGGGCCTCCATCCCTATGCCGATTGCTTCATTTTTGGAGGAATACGACTTTTCCGGTAAAACGATCATTCCCTTTTGCAGTCACGGCGGCGGGCGCTTCGGGCAGAGCCTGACAGCGATTACGAAACTGGTTCCCGATGTTGTCCTGGGGGAAGGACTGGCGATTTCTTATTCCGGCGGTTCCAGTTTGGCGGATGATGTGGCAGAATGGCTAAACGAAAATGGCATTCCCATCAACTGACGCCATGCGGCGATTCAGTGTTTGGAGGATTTATGAAAATAAAGCGTACTTTTATTGTGATGCTACTGCCCTTTTTGCTGTTGACGGGCTGCGGCAAGCAGAGCGGAAATGATGATGGCATCACACGCACAGAGGAATCACATACCTACGAAGGTTATCCCGTAGTTTATGTTACACCGGACATTTCTCCACAGGGATTGCTTTCCGCCTATGAACTGCTGGAAGTGCCCAATAGCCAAAATGTTACGATCAAGCTATCGGATACGGAAACCGATGCAGGCTTTGTGTGGGCGGATTTGATTGACGATTTATCGCAGTCGTTTGAAAAAGCTACCATCATAGAAACCTCCGCAGAATCGGATTACTCTGAATACGATTCAACTATCATTCTTTCTCATTTTAGAAGTCATGATATAGTTGGTTTTAACGGTGCGGTCAAACAAACGGCGGCAATTTCTACTCCATCATGCGAACCAGACAATTCCTTAACCGCCCAAGAGAAAATGGAGCTGCTCTCGATGTCTGGAAAACAAGTGGCAGACAATTTGAATGGGCATATCCTATATATCAACGTAATGGATCGGCTGAGCATAGAGAGCAGCGGCATTACGCTCCCAGAATCCAACACATATGACATTGGCATCTTATCC
>Ga0137308_102091_pt1 | contig 15205 bp, 16 predicted proteins | sample Inofrocosms_June_FD_97181 | JGI IMG/M metagenome (GOLD analysis project Ga0137308, IMG submission 97181) | Mouse cecal microbial communities from Vienna, Austria - N-Acetylneuraminic and N-Acetylglucosamine D2O microcosms_June | ecosystem: Host-associated > Mammals > Digestive system > Large...
AAAATATTCTGCTTGAAAAATGTTATTTTTCATGTTATCATATTTTTTACAGTAATTTTAGAAAGGTAAGATGTATTATGAATGATGAACGAAAAATAATATCTATCAGAGTTGAACCAGAATTACATAAACAATTAAAAATGATTGCTGTTCTGGAAAGCACTACATTGCAAGATTATATCGTTGGATTAATTAAACAAGATATGGAACATTATGAAAAAAGAATAAAGAAAGGTTAAATTATGCCAAGAAAAAAAATTAAACTTAATACAAACCAGCGTCCTTTTATTATGGTATATCATGATTTTCTGGAAAGTGAGATATTAGATAATCCGTATCAGATTACTTTATACATATGCCTTAAAAAATTTGCAGATGAGAACAATCAATGTTTTCCCAGTTTAAAACGGCTTGCAAAGTTAACAAAAATGAGTATTAGTAAAGTAAAAACTACGCTTAATGAATTAGAGAAAAAAGGAGTAATTGTTAAAGAAAACCGAATGAAAACAAATGGAGGCACAACAAGCAATTTATATACATTAAATGATTATCCCGAAATCTGGAATGCGAAAATTACTGGAAGTGTAAATGAAAAGATAGATATAGATGAACTTCGACTTTTTGAATTAGCAAAGAAAAAGGGGTATATACTGATAAAAGAAAAAGGGCTTGATTCTGAACCGACCAAAGCGCAGAATCAAGTCCAACAATCAAATAAATCAAGTCAACCTGATAATACAATAGATTTTCAGGAAAGTCAAGACTTAGAAAAATATACTTTAAACCAAATTAAGGAAATTTTCAGCTATGAAGCTATGGTTCATGATTATCCTGATGAGCAAGAACATATTGATTCTGTAATGGACATCTTACATACAACCTTAAATACAGGCAAAAAAACAATCAGGATTGCCGGAACGAATAAGCCCGCAATGGTAGTTATTGGAAAGTTAATGAAACTCAACAATGAATCTATCCTGTATGCCATTAGAAAGTACAAAGAGCAAACAGAACGGATTAAAAATCCAACTGCTTATATGCTTACAATACTTTACATGGCACCGGAACAGTATAAACTAGATATCACAAATCAGGTGCAGCATGACTTTTTTTAAGAATACAAGTGGTATAATTTTACTACTATATTTTTTCAATTTGCATATTGCAATTTCAATTCGTATATACTATAATGCCAGTAGGCAAAAAAGATAAGAAGTTCCATGTAGGACAAAAAAGCGAATCCCAGACTGTACCGCTAATACAATCCGGGATTCTTCTTCTTTTACGGAGAAGTCAACCGTTTTGGGCTAGTTACCGATTTTATTCATCGCCATCTAACCACTTGATGATGTAGTGGCAGGCTACACCACCCACGACAGCGATTACAAAAGATAAGAAATATTCCATGAGGACACCCCCTTTCTGTTGCCAGTATAGGGGCGGTAACGTATGTATTTTATCACAGAAAAGAAGGTTTGTCGAATGATACAAAGAAAAGTTTAAAGACGTAGTCAAAAAATTCTGTTTTTCATTTTTCCTCTCAAAATCTAATTCTACAAAGTTGAACAATTAATTCTTCTAAACTATAATACCCCATTGAAGAAAAGAAATAATTTTTATCATAAGATATGTAATCCTTTTCTGTTAATGCACTAATTTCAATTTCTATTTTTTTCGTTTCTAACTTCTTATTATCGATAAGAGCTAATAAAAATACAACTTGGTCATCTGGAAGTATTCTTGCCAATGCAATACCTTTAGATTCAGCATAATTTAAAGCACTTCTTTGAAAACACCCTTTTTGTGTAATCATCATTCCTTTAGTATTATCTGCGCCAATTTGTTGCAATTTTGCATGAAATTCTTCCACATCATCAACTGGTATACTACTTGAATAATCTTTACATTCTATTACAACAATAATAGATGGACGCATGTTCTCATTTTCATCAGGATTACCAAGATGCTTTTCAACAGACACATCAAATTCTATTTCTGCGTCTCTGTCTTTTGAATAATATCTTGGTTTTTTCCGAATCCTAACATTTGGATTTGAAACCATAAATTCGTTTTTGTTTACAATTTCACAAATTAATTTGTATACTTCTTCTTCAAATGCTGCTCCTGTATTTTTGGTATTTTTCCTATCCATAGTATTTTATCCACCTTTCATAACATATCCATATTTTACCATATAAAAGAGAAATTTGTCGATAAAGATAAAAATAAAATTATAACATTATATGTGGCTGGATTTTTTACATAATTATACATTTATATAATTATATATTTATATAAGTTCTTTTTTCATCTTTTCAATTTCTTCCAGCTTTCCATACAGTTTCAAGTTCTTTTGTTTATCAGCTTCAATCAATTTTAAAATATACTGCGTCATAGAAACATATTCCCCACTTGTATTTGTCTTATGGTCAGCCATCAGGGATATGTAGTCCTGATAGTTTGTTATATCCAGCCTTAAATATTTTTTCTTGATATCTTTTGCTGGTACTTCAGGTGAATTTGTATTTGTCTGGGTTAAGTTATCCAAAGGATTATTTTTAAATGATTTTGCCATATCCCTACTCTCCTATTCTCTGCAATAATTCAGTCGTAAATGCTTTGTAATCAATATTTGGCTTGCTGTTCTTCGCATAATCAATTAATGGTTCTCTGACTGTCTGCGCCTCCGCGACAGCGATACCCTCCCTGATACTGGTTTCAAACACAATAGTATTCATCTGTTTTGCATAATCCTCAATCATACTCTTTATATCACGATTTAAGACAGTCCGGTTGCTGTATTTGATTAAAAGTATGCCCAATACCTTTAAATCTGGATTAAGACCATTTCTAACACTTTCAATAGTTGAGTGTAATCTTCCTAATCCCTGTAATGCAAATGGTCTGGGCTCTGTTGGTATCACCACATAATCGCTTGCAACAAGAGCATTAAAAGATAAATGTCCAAGCGCAGGCGGAGTGTCCAGTATAATGTACTCGAATTTATCTTGCAGCGGTTTAAGTACATTTTTTAAAAGTGTAGGCTCCACGTCAGATATTTCAACATTCGTTAAGTATGTATCTGCTGGCAGCAGGTCATAGTACTTGCAATGTATAAGTGCTTCATCAGGGCTGCATTCTGCTCCTAACACATCAGTAATCGTTCTTTTTGGTTCGTCTACGCTGCTGGAATATGTGGCGTTGCTTTGAGGGTCCAAGTCTATAAGTAGTGTCTTTTTATGTTTGAATCCTAATGTACTGGCTAGAGCTTGGGCTGTGGCAGTTTTGCCAGTGCCGCCCTTTTGCAATGTAATGCTAATTGTAATAGCCATATTATCACCTCTCTATTTCAAAAATTTATATAATTATATCATTATATTGTTATATAATCAAGCAATTTTTAGATAATTATATAACTATATCTTTATATAAAATTATCCACACAAACCCCCTGCCGGAACTGTGACAGGGGTGAGTTATTTTTCATTGCTTGATTTGTTTCGATTTTTATATTCATCGCAAAAAGTAGAAAAGATTCTTTCTATGCTTTTCATATTAACACTTTCTATAAAATTCTTATCAATCCAGATTGGTAGGTTGTCCGCTGGATTCTTTTCATCACTGGCAAGGTTTATCGTATAAGTAACATGCCCATTAAAACTAATATTTTTAGACCATTCATTATCAGGAAAGGTCCAGCCATTCTTATCATCGTAAAAAACTGGAACAGTAAAAGGATTTACAAGATTCCTAAAAGCCATTAACAAACTTTCCATGTCAAGACTGTTGCTAAGCATAAAATTTAATAAATCCATAAGTTTCGGGCGATTACTGGGGTATGGTTTTATATTTTCTTCAGGGGTATTTAAAAAAATTCTTTCAAATTCCTCTGATTCCTCTGGTGTCATTTTTTTCATTTTGTTATATAAATTTTTAGGAAATGTCGTTATACTATTTTCATTTTTATCGCTTAATTGAATTTCTCGAAGGGTTTGTATGCTCTCTTCGTTAAGTCCTGTTTCATTGTAAATATCAGTATCACATCTTGTTTTACACTTATATTCTTTTTCGCACAGCAGATAACCTATTTCACACTCAAACAGCTCCGAAAGAGCAGCGAGTAAGCCTAAATTAAAATTGCAGGCTTTTTGACTGCCGTTTTCGATTTTAGAAAGAGTATTTCGACCAATATGCACATCTTTGTGTGATAATTTTTCAATCAATTCATCTTGCGACCAGCCATGAGCAACTCTTTCGTCTATAATCCTTTTTCCTATTTCAATAAAGTTGTAGTTCATATTAATCAAAAAAATCCTTTCATAAAATAAATTCTTTATTTTTAGTTGTTGACAAATACAATTATATCAGATATAATAAATTATGCAATAAAAAATATTGCTAACAGATAAAACAAAGTTGTGGTATTATTTATAATAATTAAACAGATTTACAGATTTTTAGGATGGAATGTAGAGGGAAACTTAAAACCCGGATTGTCTAGTCGCTTACTAGGCTTTCCGGGTTATTTTTATTTTTAGGCAGATTGGAGGTGTGGGATGTGGCGAATTTAACTAATTTGGAGGTACGACAGGCTATAAACAAGCGACGATTAAAGCATTACGAAGTAGCAGCTGCGCTTGGTATTACTCAGTACACGTTTTCTCACTGGCTTCAAACCGAAATGCCAGACGAGAAGAGGCGGAAAGTTTTGAAGGCTATTCAAGACTACAAATACTAACAGAGAAGGTCTTATAAAGACATAAGCGATAGGGAAACGCTAAATTTTCCCAGCACAATAACCAGCACCCGACAGTAGTCGGAGCAGAAAGGCGGATAACATGGAATATGAAAAAACAAGACAAGAGTTCTATGAAAACGAAATTCACAAATTAGCAAGACAGATTTCTGAAATCTTAGATTCTGGATATATGGTAGAGATATCGAAAAGTCGGTCAGGCTTGAAGTTGTATTCAGTATCAAGAAAACATCAGGTCGTGCAAAGGAGGGATTTCGATGTACAAAATGGTATTTGAGTCCTATATGAGGCAAGAGCCAAGGGACGCAAAAGAAAAATATATTTTTATAATAGACAATAAGGACTTAGCAAATGCCATCTTAGTCTTACAGTTTAAGGTAGTATTTTTGTCATATAACGAACAAAACGAATTTACACCTGATTCTTTTATTGTTTATATGAACGAAATCGAATTTAAAGGTACCAGCAGAAGCAGTTTTGTGTACGTTCCGGCTTGCGGGAGTAAAAAGATGAATAACATGCTGGAAAAGTATTTTAAAGGCAACCTTGAATGTCATCATGGCTGGCAGTTATTTAAAGGTAAAGAATACTTGGCTAAACCGGAATATTCTTCGGAGTTAAAGAAAACCTTGAAGAATTTTATAAAGAGATTCGAGGGAAATTCTAAAATTCCAACATTAATATCTATGGAGGAAGTTCAGGAAAAAGAAGCAGAATGGCTTGTACCTCAATATATACCAAAAGGGAATATAACTATTTTGGCTGGAGATGGAGGAAGTGGAAAAACTACTACATGGTGTGGAATAGCTGCAGCAGTAAGCGCTGGAAAAAGAATATTTTTCGATGCCACACCAGATGAATTTGCAGCTTGTGAACAACGAAAAGTATTGTTTTTCAGCAGCGAAGATTCCATAGAATATACGTTGAGAATGAGATTAAGAAAAGCGGAGGCAAATTTAAGTAATATTTTTTCTGTTAGCCTGCAAAATGAAATATTTAGCGAAATAAAGTTTGATAGTCCAATACTGGAAAATATTATTGCAAAAGTGAAACCGGCACTTGTCATATTTGACCCAGTACAGTCTTTTATACCATCAAGTGTGCAGATGGGACAGAGGAACGCAATGCGAAGCTGTCTTAATCCCCTAATAGGTTTAGGTGAGAAATATGATTGTACCTTTCTTGTTATTGTACACACAAATAAAAGGCAAGGTGTTTTTGGGCGAAATCGTGTTGCAGATAGTGCGGATATATGGGACATTGCCCGGAGCGTCCTTATTGCCGGGTGTACGCAAGATGACAGGCGTTATTTGTCACACGAAAAGTCGAACTATGGAGAGCTGGGAGCAACAGCCATATTTAATATTGATGAGGGCGTAGCAGTGTTTGAGGAATATTCGGACAAGCACGACAAGGATTTTGTACAAGAAAGAGATTTTAATTCATATCAAGCGCCACAAAGAACAGATGCAGAAAAATTTATTATGGATTTTCTTAAAAATGGAAAGAGACCAACCAGAGATTTAGATGAAGCAGCAAAAGCGGCAGGGATAAGTAGCGCAACATTGAGACGGGCAAAGGAACAATTAAGAAATAGGAAATTGCTTGGTTTAAGTTCAGAGGGGAATGGAAAAAATAAAATATTTTTTAGTTATCTAATAATTAATTCTCTATAGAGAGATTTTTAAGTGAACAAGTAAAGAGTAAAGCTAGTAAATATAAGGGGTCCCTTAATTGTTCAGGGTGAGCAAATAAGCAAATAAAAGAAGTTTTACTTGTTCAAGGTGAACAAATAAGGAAAGCTATATAAAGTAAGGCTTTAAGCCTTACTTGTTCACTTATTCATACTGTCTATGAAATTAATATTAGGTGAGCAAGTAAGAAAGGATTGTAAATGGAGAACTATTTTGACTTATACAAAGACGTATGGCAGTGGCACAAGAAGTTTTCAAAGATAGAGAATTCTGATATGTACTGGCAGCGGGTTCTTGCTGGAGGTGAGGAGATACAAAAGAAATATGACTGTCAGTTTGCAACTGATTTGATGATGGCAGTTGTAGGCGAGTTGGAAAGGGAGGGGAAGGAACATATGGAAGGTGTATGTGATAAAGGGGGATAGACCAAGCTCCACAAGTTGACATTTAAACAAAAAAACAGAATTTTTAGAAATGGAGGAAAATTTATGGCGAATAAGAATAGCAACTTCCCAAGTAATCAGCTAAACGAATTGCCACCAGAGGTATGTAAAACCACAGTCGAAAGTTTAAAAGAATTGGCAGGCAAAGGAAAGCCAAACACAGAAGCGGAACTACAAGAACGAATAGACCAGTATTTTAACTTTTGTGCTGAAAAGGGGTTTAGACCCGGCATTGAAACTTTGTGTCTGTCGTTATCCTGCACGCGCCAATCTTTGTGGGTGTGGTGCAATGGAGGGGCAGGAAAAAGTCAAGAATGGGCTGATATCTGTAATACTGCAAAGCAATTTATTATAGGTTTTCTGGAACAATTAAGTATGACGGGGCGTATAAATCCTGCAAACTCTATCTTTTACTTAAAAAATTGGGCAAATTATAGTGATTCTGTAACAGTAGAACCAGTAAGTACAGTAAAGAAAATTCTTACCGCTTCGGAGCTTCCAAAACTGGGCGATATATCCGAGCAGAACGACATAACAAAACTGCCGGATTTGTCTACGAGCAGCGGACAATTACCAGATTTAAACACTTTTAATACAGATTAAATCGTAGAAACCGCATAAAATGGACATTTCTTAATATTTTAGAAATCTACTATCTATCGTTTAAACAAATATTTAACCGATAAAAATAAAATATATCATGATAATTGATACATTTTATTTAATGATTAGAGAATACGGAAAGAGGGTGATTAATATCTAAGTACCAAATAAATAATACGGGGTGGGGGTTTATTAAATAGAACATATGTTCTTCATTAAGCACAGCATCCTCCGCTGTAAAGAAAAAAAGTTATTAAAAAACATGGTAGAAAATTTCGACCTAGTAAAAATTTTATTAAAAAAGGCGAAAAGCCGGAAAGAATGAGGTGTTAATATGAAAAAAGAATATGAAGTATTTTCAATTAGCAAGGTATGTATGGATTCTTATAAGTCCAGATATGACAAGGCGAAAGCCAAAAAGAAACAGGCTTTTGATAACCTAAACAAGAATTTTGTGCCGGGTTCTCCTATGTTCGTAAAAGAAAGAGATAAAATCACGCCAGAGTATGAAAAAGAGGTTGAAGCCGCAAGAGATGAAGTATTGATAGCATTCGAGGACGCATTGGAACGGACGATAGCTCGAGAGAGAGGTCACGCGATGGTTATTTCTTCCAGTACAAAAGATATATTAAGTGTTTTGGAATGTATTGAGCATAATACGATAAGTATAGACGAATACCAAGCACTAGTTGAGGGGTTTGGCAATAGAAGTTACTGGATTGACAGAAAACTTGAAAATATCGCTTCGAGAAGTTTAATTTATAAAACAGGGGTACAGCCGACATTGAGCGTAAAACTAGAAATTCTGAACGAACTGGCAGAGAATACAAGGCAGTTTTTAAATGAGTATGACGGAGAAAAAAAGACTTTTCTTGTCACAAGTAGCGATAAATATATTTTCGGACTGGAAGAAAAATATACAAACGGTTATAGCGGTGTACATATAACCGATAAGGAAACCGCTAAAAGGTTAGTTGACAAGGCTTTAAACAAAGGGGATAGCATGGAAAGAAGCGTTACACTTGCAAATATGCTGCGGACAAGCAAGCCAGATATGCAATATGAAATCCTCTCTTTACTAGCAGAGGGCGAACATCCGGCATTATCAGACCCGACAATGAACCTTACCGGGGTAAAAGATGTTGTTGACCGATTTAGGAAAGAGAATTTGCGAGACATAAAGGCGGCAGATGTGGCAATGAAGAAAATGGACGGCGCAAAGTCACACCAAGACTGTATGGGCATTATCTGGGATAATTTGGACAATAGACATTTCAGAAAACAGCTTGAAGAAAAAATTGCTGCGACGAATAATGATAAGTTAAAAGACAGTTACGAAACTGCATTAGAAGTCAAGCGAGAAAAAAGCCAAAAAGCGGCAGATAAGAGGGAATAAATGGAAGAATTAAAACAGGGAATTATCACATCAGATAGAAAAGTCCGATGTCCTTACTGTAACAAGCTCGCCCTTATATTAAACGACGAGGCTTACGTTAAAAACTTGAAAATCAGGTGTCGGGGCAGCCGGCATGGACTGGAACATTTTTTTATTGTATCAGGAGGAAATGAAGAATGAATACTTTAATAACTGTTTTGCTGACAATCATCGTGGCAGCGAACATCTTTATAATCTCTCTAATCGCTATAAATCTAAAAGATTTTAAAGAGAAAAACTCCCGCATGGGCGGCTTTGTTTTGCTGGCGGTCCTTGTGGCTGATGTGTTAGGAATGATTGGAGGTGCGGCGTTATGAAGTTAAAAAATAAAGAAAAAAGGCTCTGCAACGGCAAGTTGATTGTAACAAGTTTTAAGAAACTTAATCCAGAAGAAGGTTTGTTCTTAGGCGAAGAATCACCGGAGCAGTTTTGTAAGGAACTTGCTGCATATACAGTTGACGGAAAAGTTTACATAAATACTGAGATAAGTCTCTTTGATGTTGCGGCTGGGATTTTTGAAACTTTTATACCAGAGAGCAGAGAAACATTAAAACAGTACCAGATAGAGTATGGCAGAAAATTCCCGAACATAAAAACATTCGAAGAATGGGGCAAATATGCAAAAACAGAAGCAGATAACGAAAAAATAGTTCAAGCTCTTGCGGTTTTGATGGTTCCATTAGAATTAAAGCGCAGGGCGATAGAATTAGGCTATTATGGCAAAATAAGGGCTTTCCCAAGTTAATTTTAGTTTACTTAAAAACGAAAATATGATATAATTCACTTAGAAATTTAGAGCGCAAGAGACGCCATATAGATTTTTATAGTCTATATGGCGTCTTTTTATTTTTAAAGTTTAGAGTCCAGAGTTCAGCGAAACCAGAGACCATTATCCGAAAGGAGGGTTTATAATGGCTACCGTAGAGTCTCTGGACATTCAAATTTCCGCCTCGTTTAGAACTGCCGCCGCTGCAATAAACGACCTAAATACCAGACTTAATAGAACAACGACTTCTCTAAGTTCTATCAGCACAGTTTTACAAGGGCGAATGTCACCAATGGTTAATGCAGCAAGAAATCTTAATGCGGCATTTAGTTCCAGCAATACATCGATTGGAAAAGTAAAAAAGAGTTCAGAATCGCTTTCATCTTCCTTAATGAAGCTCTATGCCAAATATTCTATACTGAAAAGGGCAGTTAAGGCATTTGGAAATTCTATAAAGGAATCTGCCGATTATATAGAATCCTATAATTATTTTAATGCAGCGATGGGGAAAGTAGCTGATGAATGGAAAGATTCTTTTGCTGAATATGGCTATGATAATGCTGATTCTTATGCGGAGAGCTTCTCAGGACGATTGAACGAGTTGTTTGGCAAAATGTCAAATGTAACTTTAAATATTGACACTGGAACATTGCAGGCGAATACATCAAAAAACTTAGGTATTAACCTTACACAGCTAACACAGTATGCTTCTAACATGGCAGCAGTAACAAATTCTATGGGCATGACAGGCGAGGCGACTGTCGCAGTATCTAAAGCCATGTCTATGTTAGCAGTAGATATGAGTTCTTTAAAAAATACGACGCTTCAAGAGGCTATGAATAGTTTTTCTAGTGGGTTAATAGGGCAATCAAGGGCATTGTATAAGTACGGTATTGATATTACAAATGCAACATTACAACAATACGCCTACAATCTAGGAATAGAAAAATCCATAACGGCTATGACGCAGGGTGAAAAGGCGCAGCTTCGTATGCTTGCCATACTTGACCAATCTAAAGTCGCATGGGGAGACCAAGCGAAAACAATCAACACAATTTCGAATCAATTTAGAATGTTTAAAAGCAATGTAAGCAGTGTCGGGACCTTAATAGGTCAAATGTTCGTGCCGGTTGTATCTAAGGTCATTCCCTATGTAAATGGCTTAGTAATCGCATTACAGAGATTATTTACCTCTCTCGCAAGTGCAATGGGCATAAAAATAAATCTTGATGATTTCTCTCAAGGATATTCTACGCTTGGTGAACAGCTTGACGATACTGCTGATTCGTACAATGAGGCTACGGCTTCGGCAAAAAAATATAAAAATCAGTTGCTAGGTTTTGATGAAGCCTACAAGCTGTCAGAACCAACAGAAGATACCAGCAATGCAGGAGCAGGGGACATGATTGACCTTACTGACGAAATATCAAAGGCATTAGCTGACTATGAAGCGGTGTGGAATGAAGCATTTAATGATATGTCGAATAAGGCGAATGAAATAGCAGACAGAATCACCAACGCATTTAAAAGCGGTGACTACAAAGGAATCGGAACCTACATAAGCACAAACATCTCTGACGCATTAGCCTCTATCAACTGGGATTCAGTGTATCAGGGCGCAAGAAACTTTGGAACAGGACTAGCCCAATTCTTAAATGGATTGATTACACCAGATTTATTTGGCAATGTAGGAAAAACGATTGCTGGGTTCTTAAATACAAAACTTTATGCAGCGTTGTCATTTGGACAGACATTTGATTTTACAAAACTAGGCAAATCCATTGCGGCAGGAGTGAACAACTTCTTTGCAACCTTCGACTTTGGAGGTCTGGCGGAAACAATTAATGTGTGGGTTCAAGGACTATTTGGAACACTGACATCAGCCATAGCAAATATAGACTGGTTGTCAGTCTATGATAAAATAATAGAGTTCTTGGAAAACATAGATATAAGCACAATCGCTATTGTTATAGGCGCAGTATCTATTAAAAAAATCAAAAAAGCCGTTCTTGCCCAAGGTGTTATATCTTGGATAGGTTCGGCATTGACTAAACTTGTTGTAGGGGTGCCACTTGTATTAAGCAACATAAAAATTCTTGCTGGAGGCGGGCTGATTGCTGAAACTGGATTTATTTCCAAACTAGCTAATGCTTTAGCACTAGCTGCCGGAGGTGCAGGAACACTACATGAGGCTTTAGTTGCAGTGTTTGGAGTTGTCGGAACTACTGTGGCTGGAATTGCTAGTGTTATAGGTGGTGCATTGTTGGGCATTGTAAATTTCTTCTCCATGCTGAAAGATGGATTTAGCTGGCTTAAAGAAATACTTATGGTCGTAGGAACCGCTTTGGCAGCAGTTGGGGCTGTGATTCTTGGTGCGCCTGCGTTGGTAGCGGCAGTAGTAGCTGGTATTGTGGCGGCAGTTGGAACCGCAGTTGTCCTTGTAAAAGAACATTGGGAAGAGATAAAGGAGTTCTTTTCCAATCTATGGGAAGGCATAAAAGAAATAACAGAAACCGTATGGAATGGGATAAAAGAGTTCTTTTCCAGCGTGTGGCAAGGAATTAAAGACATATTTAGTTCTGTGGGGAATTTCTTTTCATCAGTCTTTACCAGTGCTGTAAACGGAATTAAAAACGCTTGGTCTGGTATTAAAAACTTTTTTTCTGATATGTGGAATGAAATCAAGAATATTTTTTCAAGCGTTGGCTCATGGTTCGGAAATGTATTTGATACAGCAGTAAACGGGGTAAAAAATGCTTGGTCTAGCATTACTGGATTCTTTGGTAATATATGGTCTGGTATTAAGAACGCCTTTGGAGATGTTGTTGGCTGGTTTAAAAATGTATTTACCGACGCATGGCAGGGTGTAAAAAATGTCTTTTCAACTGGAGGAAAGATTTTTGACGGGATTAAAGACGGTATCGCCAGTGTATTTAAAACAGTTGTAAATGGCTTAATTGGCGGAATAAACAAAGTTATCGCTTTCCCATTTAACAAGATAAATGGAATGTTAAACAGCATAAGAAATATTTCTATTCTGGGAGTAGAGCCGTTTAGTGGGCTTTGGGAAAAGAATCCTCTATCAGTTCCACAAATACCGAAATTGGCGAAAGGAGCAGTCATTCCGGGTGGAAGTCCATTTATGGCGATTTTGGGTGACCAGCCTAGAGGAATGACAAATATAGAGGCTCCGCTTGATACTATCCGGCAGGCTGTAAAAATGGAACTGGATAATGTCAATGGATATAGTGGATATGGTGAAGATTACTTGCAACAGATAGAAGAAGCCACATATAGAGGCATGATGAGAGCAATCCAAGCCGCCGGAGGAATACGGGCAGAAGCGACATTTAGGGTTGAAAATGACAAGGATAGCATATTTAAAATTACGCAAGAGAAGGCAAAGGATTATCTTATACAGACTGGAAAAGACGCTTATGTCTTTTAATTTGAAATAGACTTTTCTAAATTTCGGAAAAGCCGGAAAGGCGGAAATTATGGCAAAATTAACACCAATTAAGGCAATCAGGGCGAAATGTTTGGATTGCAGCAATGGACAGTTTAAAGAAGTTCGGCTATGCCCTATTAAAAACTGCCCGCTGTACGAGTATAGAAACGGACACAGACCAATAGACGAGGAAAATATCATGGAAAACGGTACAGATGAAAAAGTATATGGCTAGGGCGGTACTTTTTAGCAAGAAAGGGCATATCTAAAGCAGTGAAGTAAAAAGAATATTGCCCGATAAGAAAAAATGTGATATATTGTCGATATGGGAAACCATAGAGCCAAAGGCGGCTTTACCCCTCTTATTTTTTCGGAGGGTATATAAATGCCCTCCAGACGAAAGAAAGGAGGGCGATACGATGATTACATATTCAGAACTGATTCAGACTGGTATCTTCATTGTTGCCCTTGTAAGTTTGTGCTACACAATCTTTAAGGGAAAGAAATAGCCGCCACTACTCGCAATAGTGACGGCTGACCCTTTTCGGAGGGTTTAAGTCGTTATTGAAATGGGGTAGAGCCGCTTCTCTGGTTTTCCCTTTTCTGTATTTAATATAACACATTTAAATGCAAGAAACAAGAGATTTTTTTACATCCCAATATCAGCAAACAAATATAAGCCCATTTTACCAATTTTTTCATTTAGGGTATATAAATCTACCCTGAAAGTATTTCAAGCCAAATACGGGGCAAATAGAGGCATTTAAGAAGGGGATTTATTACCTTGATAGTTTGTCTGATGTCTCGTAGATATATTTCAGATATCTCACAGATGTCTTGGATATATATTTCAGATATCTTGGAGATATCTCCAACATAATGTTCCTGATATCTTGCAGATATATTTCAGACATCTCCGACGTAATGTCTCTGATATCTTTAAAGATTTTCTTATGCCTTCAGAAGGTTTTAGGGGGCTTTCCCACTAACAAGTCTGCACTTTGTCCGACAAAATGCGTATCTTGCCCAGAGCTTTTATAAACAAAGAGCCCCTAAGATGAACTTAGAAGCTCTTGTTATTACTACTGACGAAATTCCATCATGCCGCACCTCCTACTCTTTATAAACGTAAAGATACTGCGCAAGCTGATACAAGCGCTTGATTGACTCATCTGACAAGCGGTCAAGAAGTTTTAATAAAGCTGCTTTGTAAACTGTCATTTTGCACCACCTTTCTTAGATTTTGCGCCTTTCATATAGCCATAGGCGAAAGCGGTACAGACGATTTCAAGCGTATTACCGAGTTCTCTTATCTCGTTTATATCCGTCAAGAGCATATCATAGGCTTCAGGGTGCTTCTTGATGTATTCGTCTACTCTCTGTGGTACTGTTCTTTTAGCCATTATACACACCTACCTATTCTTCTGAATTGTCCAGATTGCCTTGTGTGCCGGAATTGACGTTGTTGAAGCCTTCACCATCCTGCGAGATAAAGTCGTAGGAATCGAACAGTTCTCTCCATTCTCTGTCGTTCTTGTAATAGAACGCTGCTCCGACAGTGATTACCGCTGCAAGAAGGATAAGCAATCCGATTGTTGTGATTCTGGACTGCGATTTGAACTCACGGAAAATTTCCGTAGCAAAGTTCGGCTGCTGGTTCTGCGATTCCTGTGTTAAATTTTCTTTTTCGTTCATTAAAAAATAGCCTCCTTCAAATTGTTCTTGAAAGAGGTCACTCTCTATGATAGAATATTTCATAGAGGGAAACCTCAACCTTAAGAGTGTTGATTAACTTTTAGCGGAGTGTCAACGCTCTATTTCTTTTGCAAAAGCAGATGTATTCCTTGTCTTATAGCTTCACCTTTTGTGATATTATGCTCTTTGCAATAAATCTCAAGTTTCTTTTCAGTTTCATCATCAAGACGAACACTAAATCTATTAGACTTTGGTTTTTCTGCTTTTGGTCTACCTGCTGGTGACATCAATCCCCCTCCTTTCTTGTCACACCTTTATTATATTTATGTCACACATAAATGTCAAGAAGAATTTTAAAAAGTGAC
>Ga0137308_102092_pt1 | contig 15196 bp, 10 predicted proteins | sample Inofrocosms_June_FD_97181 | JGI IMG/M metagenome (GOLD analysis project Ga0137308, IMG submission 97181) | Mouse cecal microbial communities from Vienna, Austria - N-Acetylneuraminic and N-Acetylglucosamine D2O microcosms_June | ecosystem: Host-associated > Mammals > Digestive system > Large...
TACAGCAGATCCGTGACTGGGAGTCGGCAAGACAAGACCTGGATTCGGCCAAAGCGGCCAGGGACCGGGAGCTGCGGGCAGCGCAGAGGGATGTGGAGGATCTAAAGGAGCAGATTGACCTGGCACAGGATGAGGAGACGGTCCGAAGTTTGGAGCGGGATCTGAAACGGGCCAGAGAGGATATGGAGGATCTAAGAAGGTCCTGGGAGACGCAGATCACTTCGGCCAGTTTTCAGCTGGATTTTGTGGAAGGTCAGGAGGAAAGGATCCAGGCAGGGCAGACTACGGCGCAGGAGGCGAAAAAGGAATCCTATGAGGCGGCAGTAAAGCAGCAGGAGGACAGCATAAAGGCAGCCGGGGAGAAATTGGCGGATCTGCAGAAGGCGGTGGAGCGGACCCAGTGGCAGGTGGCGGCTGCCAGGAAAGAGGATTCGGCTGCGGCCATGTCCCAGGAGCAGAAAAAAAGGCTGTCTGATCTGGCTGTAAAGGGGATGGAAAACACCAGGAAAGTCAGGGCAGAGGAGCTTGCCCATCTGGAGGAGCTGATAGCAGAGGGCGGTCAGGTTCAGGCCAGGGAAAGCGGCGTGATCGTGGATGTGGAAGTTGCGGCAGGGAAAACGGCTACCGGGGAGGAGCTTGTCACGGCGGCAGTAGGCGGCAGCCGGTTTCAGGGGACCTTTGAGAAGGAGGAACAGAAGCTTTCCAAAGGGGACACCATAAGTATTGCCATACCAGGGACCCAAAGGACCAAGGAGGCAGTGATCGACGCCATGAACCTTTTGGGGGATAAAGACGGGACGTTTCAGGCGGATTTGGGGGATTTGGAGATGGATTTGGGGACTGTGACCAGCTATACATGCAGGAAGCAGTCGGATCTGTTTGCAAAGGTGATCCCTCTGGAGGGACTTCGCAAGGATATGAAGGGGTATTATTGCCTGGTGGCCAGAAGCAGGTCCTCCATACTGGGGGAGGAGTTCCGGGCGGAGCGGGTGGATGTGGAGGTTTTGTATCGGGGAAGCAGGGAGGCAGCCATAGAAGGGATGGTGCTTGAGGAGGACAGGATCATTATCAGGGAGGATCAGACCATTGGAGAGGGGGACCGGGTTCGGGTTATGACAGGGAATGGAGGAGATAATGGAACGGAAAAGAGGTAAAACAGCTCCATGGTTTCTGGCAGCAGCTTTGGCAATAAGTGTTTTGTCTGCGGCCATTGTCGGGGGATGGCACTGGCTGTTTTACAGGTCCTTCTGCGTGTATGAAGACTGCAGGGGACAGGGGATTGATGTGGAGACCATGAAGCAGTGGGAGGAGAGGGCCGAAGCTCTTGGCATTGTAAGGATGGCAGGGTGGCGCGCGGGGGAGGAAGAGACAGTTACCTCCCTCAGCACCGGAAGATGGAGACGGGCGAAGGTGACCTGGGTGTATGGGACCATGGAGCTGGCAGATAAGGAGCAGCTTTTGTGGGGGCGGTTTGGGATAGCCCAGGAGGAAAACTGCTGTGTGATAAGCGAAGGATTGGCCAGGAATCTGTTTGGCAGCGTAGATGTGGTCGGGGAGCAGGTGAAAATGGGAGACCGGGTCCTGATGGTGTCAGGAATCACAAAAAAGGAAAAAGAGGCGGTTATGGTTCCCGCCGCTAAGGGGATGGTGGAATATTTGTCAGTGGAATTTGACAGACAAATGGGAGCGCAGGGAAAGATAAAGCGGCTTTTGGAAGAATATTGACGGAGAGGATAAGCTGTGTTTTTGCGGAAGAGCAAGGATTAACTGCTTGCATGTAATTATGCATATGTGCTAGAATAGAAGGAAGCATATTTTGTGATTTTCGACAAAATCAAGGCAATATGACATCAGAGGAGGAGTGATCAAGACTATGTTATCCAGATTCAAACAGCTATTTGCTCAGGTTGATATGACAGAGGGCCGGCCTTGGGAGAAGATTGTGGCCTTTACCATCCCCATGCTCATCGGCAATATCGCCCAGCAGCTTTACAACACGGTGGACAGCATCGTGGTGGGAAAGTATGTGGGAGACAATGCCTTGGCTGCCGTCGGAAGCGCAAGCCCCATGCTGAACCTTCTTCTGGTGTTGTTTGTGGGGATTTCCATGGGAGCCAGCATCATGGTGTCCCAGTATTTTGGCTCCAGGGACAGAGAGAATTTGTCCCGCACCATCGGAAGCACCATTACCTTGACCGCGGCCGCTTCCGTTCTTTTAATGGTCTTTGGGTCCGCCGTCATCCGGCCTGTGCTGCATATGCTGAATACGCCGGACAGCATCATTGACTGGTGCGCCTCCTATCTGTTTATTCTTCTGATGGGCATCGGCGGAGTGGCTTACTACAATATTCTCTGCGGAGTGCTGCGGGGACTGGGGGATTCCTTGTCGGCTTTGGTGTATCTCCTTGTGGCCACGGTGATCAACATTGTATTGGATGTGTGGTTTGTGGCGGGACTGAACATGGGAGTGGCGGGAGTTGCCCTGGCCACTGTGATCGCCCAGGTGATCTCCGCCGTGCTGTGTGTGTTTAAGCTGCGCAAGATGACCGATTTGTTTGATATGAAACTGAAATACCTAAAACCCAATAAAGGAAATCTTATGACGGTTTTAAACCTGGGGCTGCCATCGGGCATAACCCAGGCGATCTTTTCTCTTGCTATGGTCGTGGTGCAGTCTCTGACCAACAGCTTTGGGGAGATCGTCATTGCTGCCAACGTGATCATCATGAGGGTGGACGGGTTTGCCATGATGCCCAACTTTTCTTTTGGAACGGCTATGACCACTTACGCCGGACAGAATGTGGGCGCCAGAAAGCTTGACCGGGTAAAGCAGGGGGCAAAGCAGGGAACGTGGATCGCCGTGGGGACTTCCGCTGCCATCACCGGTATCATCGTGATTTTTGGCCACCTTCTCATGGGGATCTTTACCAATACGGAGGAGCTGGTGAATTTAAGCGCGGATATGATGAAGATCCTGGCCGTAGGGTATATTGCCATGGCGGTTACCCAGAGCCTGTCAGGAGTCATGAGAGGAGCCGGCGATACCATGACGCCTATGTGGATCTCCATGATCACCACGGTTGTGATCCGGGTGCCGCTGGCCTACGGGATCGCGGCTGTGACAAAAACGCCGCAGCTGCCTCAGGGGCGGTATGAGTGTATCTGGATCTCGCTGCTGATCTCCTGGGTGCTGGGCGCGGTGATGACTGTGGCGTGCTACCGCATGGGCAGATGGAAAAAGACAGCTTTGGGAGGATAAACAGACAAAAGATCAACAGGCTATAGGGATATGTATTGATATATTCCCTATAGCCTGTTGTTGTTTTAGGCCCTTAAGAACGATTTCTTACGCGAAATGGCAAAATAATGGAATTGTTGTATTGTTGAGTGAGCAATGGGCGGGGATTGTTGCGGAGCCCGGGAGGGAAGGCAGGCTGTGTGCCGTTCGGGTTCAGATATGCCAGACATTCCGATGAGCCCAAAACGGGAACCAGTCGGGTATCAGCCCTCCTCTGACTGGCCTCACGACAATCCCCGCCCACTGCTCACTTAACTAAACAGCAATATGACGAATTTAAAGTTCCGGTTTATCCGGGTTAGGATGTTGCAGCAGCAGCCTGCCATTACCAGGAGATCACCTCATGGCCGTCCTCGGTCACCAGCACCTGGATCTCCCACTGGGCCGATGGTTTTCCGTCTGCCGTATACACCGTCCACTCATCTTTCTCATCCACGTAGATCTCTTCGGTACCCATATTGATCATAGGTTCGATGGTAAACATCATGCCGGGGACCATAAGCATCTCCGTCCCTTTTCTGGCCACATAACTGACCCAGGGGTCCTCGTGGAACTCAACGCCCACCCCATGTCCGCCGATGTCAACCACCACACGGAAACCGTTGGCTCTGGCGTGGTCATTGACAGCCTGGGCCATATCGCCTAAAAAGCCCCAGGGTTTTACCTCCCGAAGCCCCAGTTCCATGCACTCCTTTGTCACATCTACCAGTTTTTGTTTCTCCGGCGACACATTGCCGATGCAGAACATGCGGGAGGAGTCGGAAAAATATCCGTTTAAATTAGTGGAACAGTCCACATTGACAATATCGCCGTCTTTCAGCACCACATCCGGAGATGGGATGCCGTGGCACACCACTTCGTTGATGGAGGTACAGACGCTTTTGGGGTAACCCTCAAAGTGGAGGGTGGCGGATGTGGCGTGGTATTTTTTGGTCTGCTCACAGACCCAGTTGTCGATCTCCTGGGTGGTGACTCCCTCACGGATGTGTTCCGCCACATAGTCAAGGACAGCCACATTTACCTTGGCGCTTTCCCGGATGGCCTGGATCTGGGACGGAGTCTTGATCATGTCGGTGGAGGGGACCATATGTCCCTGACGGCGGTACAGTGCGATCTTCTGGTCAAAATCATAGTGGCATTTTTTATACTTTAGTCCGCTGCCGCACCAGCAGGGATTATTTCGGTTAAGAAAATGCATAGGGGTTTGCTCCTTGTCTGTGGATTTGCGGCTAAGGGTCCCATATCCGGACCATACAAAGCCGATCTGTGCCCATAGTATAGCACATTTTACGAAAAAGGGGGAGAGTATTCCGCTTGTTTCCTCTTGCTTTTTCCAATAAGAAAACTTATAATAATAAAAATAATCAAGACAGCATAATTTATACGCTTAAGAAGGTGAATGTATGACCAATGACCATTCAGGGAAACAGCTGGAACGGGAGCTGGAAGCGCCGGCTTCCTTTACCAGTCCGGAGATTTTATATAAGGATTTGATCCGCAGCATCTATAAGTATCATCCCTCTGATGACATCAGCATGGTGGAGCGGGCATATCAGATCGCCAGGGATGCCCACAAGGACCAGAAAAGGAAATCAGGAGAACCCTACATTATCCATCCCCTTTGTGTGGCCATTATCCTGGCGGACTTAGAACTTGATAAGGAAAGCATCGTTGCAGGGATCCTTCACGACGTAGTGGAGGATACGGTCATGACTCTGGACGAGATCACGGAGGTGTTCGGGCCGGAGGTAGCCCTTTTGGTAGACGGCGTCACTAAGCTGACCCAGCTGTCCTGGTCCATGGACAAGGTGGAGATCCAGGCGGAGAACCTGCGGAAGATGTTCCTGGCCATGGCAAAAGATATCCGGGTGATCCTTATTAAACTGGCGGACCGGCTCCACAATATGCGTACCCTGGAATTTATGAAACCGGAGAAGCAGAAAGAGAAGGCCAGGGAGACCATGGACATTTACGCCCCCATTGCCCACAGACTTGGCATTTCCAAGATTAAGGTGGAACTGGACGATCTGTCTTTGAAATATTTAAAGCCGGAAATATACTACGATCTGGCGGAAAAGATTTCCTTAAATAAAGAGGCCAGAAAAGCATTTGTCAATAAGATTGTGGAGGAGGTAAAGCACCACATGGCAGATGCTGAGATCACTTCCACCGTGGACGGCCGGGTAAAGCATTTCTTCAGTATCTATAAAAAGATGGTCAAGCAGGATAAGACTCTGGACCAGATTTACGATATGTTTGCCGTGCGTATCATTGTGGATTCGGTGAAGGACTGTTACGGAGCGCTGGGAGTTATCCACGAACTGTACAAACCCATTCCCGGAAGGTTCAAAGATTACATCGCCATGCCAAAGCCTAACATGTACCAGTCCCTTCACACCACGCTGATCGGCAGCAACGGACAGCCCTTTGAGATCCAGATCCGCACCTATGAGATGCACCGCACCGCCGAGTACGGCATTGCGGCCCACTGGAAATATAAAGAGAGCGGGAGCGGGCAGGTGGCTGCCGGGGATGAGGAGGCCAAACTTAGCTGGCTGCGCCAGATTTTGGAGTGGCAGAAGGACATGTCGGACAACAAAGAGTTTCTAAATCTGATCAAAAGCGACTTGGACCTGTTTTCCGACAACGTGTACTGCTTTACCCCGTCGGGGGATGTGAAGGCCCTTCCCAGCGGTTCCACCCCCATTGACTTTGCCTATGCCATCCACAGCGCCGTGGGCAACAAGATGGTGGGCGCAAGGGTCAACGGAAAATTGGTGAACATTGACTATGTGGTCGAGAACGGAGACCGGATCGAGATCATCACTTCCCAAAATTCCAAAGGCCCCAGCCGGGACTGGCTGAAGCTGGTAAAGAGCACCCAGGCCAAGAATAAGATCAACCAGTGGTTTAAGACGGAGTTAAAGGAAGACAACATCATCCGCGGAAAGGACATGATCGAGCGGTACTGCAAGACAAAAGGCATCAACTATCCGGATCTGAACAAGCCGGAATTTATGGAAAAGGTGATGAAACGGTACGCCTTCAAGGATTGGGATTCGGTTCTCGCTTCCATCGGCCACGGCGGCCTTAAGGAGGGCCAGGTCATCAACAAGATGCTGGAGGCGCGGAATAAAAAGCTTAAGCGTGAGGTAACGGACGCAAACATCCTGAACGGCCTTGAGGACATGACCAACAAGGTTCCCGCGGCAAAGAAGTCCAAAAGCGGGATTGTAGTCAGAGGCATCCATGACGTGGCGGTGCGCTTTTCCAGGTGCTGCAGTCCCGTTCCCGGAGACGAGATCGTGGGCTTTGTCACCAGGGGCAGGGGCGTGTCCATTCACCGCACGGACTGTATCAATATTATCAATCTTGTGGAGAGCGAGCGGGTGCGGCTTATTGACGCGGAGTGGCAGCGGGCGGAAAGCGAGGAGAACAAGGAACGATACTCCACGGAGATCCAGATTTATGCCAATAACCGTATTGGGATGTTCGTGGACATCTCCAAAGTATTTACGGAGCGCCAGATCGATATCACTTCCATGAACGTGAGGACCAGCAAACAGGGCAAGGCCACCATTATTATGACCTTTGACATTCACGGCAAGGAGGAGCTGACCCGGCTGACGGATAAGTTAAGACAGATTGATGGGGTTTTGGATATAGAGAGAACAGCGGGGTAGCCTGCTTTCTCTCTTCTTCATTCATTGATAGGATTACTTTGAAAATCCGCCGCCGAATAGGCGGCATCAATTCAGGGATGCCAAATGCGCCCGCCGCCGGGCGAATGATGGTTTTAGGAGGAAGAGGAATGAAAGATTTGAAAATGGAGTGCTGTGTTTTGGGGATGGTCAGCACAAATTGTTATATTGTGTACCGTAACGACTGTGAGGGCGGGGAACACGGGCTAAGATCCGGGGTGATCATTGATCCGGGAGACAACGCGCCGTATATTCTGAATAAATGCCGGGAACTGAAGGTGGAACCCAGGGCCATCTTGCTGACCCACGGCCATTTTGATCATATCCTGGCGTCGGAGGACATCCGCAGGACATTTCACATTCCCGTCTTGGCCAGCGAGAAGGAGATGGAGCTTTTGGAGGAGCCGGATATCAATCTAAGCGCCACTTACGGGGATAATGTATCCCTGTCTGCCGATCGGTGGCTGACAGATGGGGAGCATCTGGAACTGTTGGGAAAGCGGTGGAATGTCATTCACACGCCGGGCCATACATCCGGCTGCCTGTGTTACTATATTGAGGAGGAAGGCGTGCTGTTTTCCGGGGATACCCTGTTTCAGGAGTCTGTAGGCAGGACGGATCTGCCTACGGCAAGACCAGGGGAGATCATCCATTCCGTTGTGGAAAAACTGTTTGTTCTGCCGGAGGATACAAAGGTGTATCCGGGGCACGGCAGCAGCACTTCCATAGGCCATGAGAAGAAATACAATATTGTCGCCCGCAGCAGAGGACAAAGACGATCATGATTGAGATTTTGTTAAATGATAAAGCTTACGAGCAGGATATCCGGGAGCTTTTAATGGCGTTTTATCCTGGGGAGACTTTTTTACACGAGCCTGATGCCCGGTCGGATTTTTCCGTGGAAGGGATGGTGGACGGGACGAGAAGATATTTTTACCTGAAGATCGTTTCCCACAGACGCCAGGAATATCCGGTTCTTCCGGCAGACATAGGGGAGGCCCTTGAGAAGGAACTGGAACGGTCAGAAGAACCCATAGCAGTCGATTACGAAAACCGTCTGGAGACAAAAAGCCGGATAAAGAGGCGGCTGTATGCTCTTTTGGTGCTTCGCACCGGCCGCCTTCTTCCCTGGGGTACCCTGACAGGGATCCGTCCCACGAAGATCGTTATGACAAAGCTTACGGGGGGCGAGACCTGCCAGGAGGTTGCCTCCTACATGAAAGACACGTATTATACCAGTGACGAAAAGATCCAGCTGGCAGTAAAGACAGCGCTCCACGAGAGGGAGCTTCTTAAACCCATGGATCATGAAAACGGGTACAGTCTCTACATAGGGATCCCCTTTTGCCCCACTACCTGCTTATACTGTTCTTTTACTTCATTTCCCATAGGCCAGTGGAAAGGCCGCGCCAGACATTATCTGGATGCCCTGTACCGTGAGATGAGGGCGACGGCGGAGATGATGAGCGGAAAGACACTGGACAGTGTGTATATAGGAGGAGGGACTCCTACTTCCCTGGCAGCGGAGGAGCTGGATTGGCTTTTGGACAGTCTGGAGGAGACTTTTGACTTAAGCGGCATCAAGGAGCTGACGGTGGAGGCAGGAAGGCCCGACAGTATCACCAGGGAAAAGCTGGCAGTGCTGAAAAGCCATGGGGTTACCAGGATCTCCATCAATCCTCAGACCATGAAGCAGGCGACTCTGGACCTTATCGGACGCCGCCATACGGTGGAGATGGTAAAAGACTGCTTTGCCATGGCCAGGGAGGAAGGCTTTGACAATATCAACATGGATTTGATTGTGGGACTTCCGGAAGAAGGGCTGGAGGACGTGAAAGCCACCATGGAGGAGATACGGCGGCTGAACCCCGACGGCATTACGGTTCACTCCCTTGCCATAAAGCGGGCCGCCAGGCTTAACACTATGAAAGAGGTGTATAAAGATTTAAAGATAACAGGAACTCAGGAGATGATCGATCTGACGGCCAGATATGCGGCAGAGATGGGAATGGAACCTTACTATCTGTACCGGCAGAAAAATATGGCGGGGAATTTTGAGAATGTAGGGTATGCGCGGCCGGGAAAGGCATGTCTGTACAATATTTTGATCATGGAAGAACAGCAGACCATCGCCGCCTGCGGGGCCGGCACCACCACCAAGGTGCTGTACCGGGCGGAGAACCGGATAGAGCGGGCGGAGAACGTGAAGGATGTGGAGCAGTACATAGAGCGGGTGGATGAGATGGTTGAGAGGAAACGGAAACTGCTGTAACAAAAACATTGCCATTTACAGACACCAATAGTATAATCGTTGTTACACAAAACAGGATGAAACAGGAAGAAAGCGGGGAAAATCTATGGCATTGAAGAAAAAGCCGGTAACCGGCATGAAAGATATCCTGCCCGGGGAGATGCAGATTCGAAACTACGTCATGAGCCAGATCCAGGAGACCTACAAAGCCTTCGGCTTCTCCCAGATCGAGACTCCGTGCGTAGAGCACATCGAGAATCTGACCAGCAAGCAGGGAGGGGACAATGAGAAACTGATATTTAAAATATTAAAAAGAGGCGAAAAACTGAACCTGGAACATGCCGGCTCTGAAGCGGACCTGGTAGACGGCGGCCTGCGCTACGACCTGACCGTGCCCCTTGCAAGATACTACTCCAATAACGCGGCAGCGCTCCCGTCTCCGTTCAAGGCTTTGCAGATGGGAAGCGTATGGCGTGCCGACCGTCCCCAGAAAGGGCGCTACCGCCAGTTCGTCCAGTGCGACATCGACATTCTTGGAGATGCCACGTCTCTGGCGGAGATTGAGCTGATTCTGGCCACCACCACGGCCCTGGGAAAGATTTGCCCGGACAATTCCTTCACGGTGAGAATCAACGACCGGGGGATTTTAAAAGGCATGGCCGCCTGGTGCGGTTTCGCCGAGGAGTCCTATGACCAGGTGTTTATCACCCTTGACAAGATGGACAAGATTGGAATGGACGGCGTAAAGGCGGAGCTTCTGGAAAACGGCTGCGGGGCGGACCAGGTAGACCGCTATCTTGGCCTGTTCACCACGGTCACAAGAGACGCCGACGGCGTGCGCAGGCTGGGAGAACTGCTGAAAGACGTGATGCCCGAAAGCGTATCCCAGGGACTGGCCCACATTATGGACACGGTAAAAGACGTGGCTGTGGCAGAATTTAACATCGAATTTGACCCGACACTGGTGCGGGGAATGTCCTACTATACAGGGACCATTTTCGAGGTAGCCATGGAGGGCTTCGGCGGTTCCGTGGCAGGCGGCGGCCGCTACGATAAGATGATAGGCAAATTCACCGGCATGGAGACGCCGGCCTGCGGATTTTCCATCGGATTCGAACGCATTGTCACCATCCTGATGGACCGGAATTTCCAGGTTCCCTGCCAGGACGAAAAAATTGCGTACCTCTTTGAAAAAGGGTTGGACAGCAAGCGACTTGGGGAAGTCATAAACGAGGCCATGAAAGCCCGGGCACAAGGCACCCAGGTTCTGGTGGCCCAGATGAACAAGAACAAAAAGTTCCAGAAAGAACAGCTGCAAAAAGAGGGTTACACCCAGTTCAGGGAATTCTATAAAGAAGCGTTAAAGTAGACGTAAAAGGCCGAGTCACAGGCCTGGCTTAAAAAACCGAAGGGCAGCAGGGCAAAAGGTCACCAAAAGGCATGCTGACAGAAATGGAGGAGATTATGGCAGAAACAATGATGGGGCTGAAACGGTCCCACAGATGTACGGAGCTTGGCACGGCCAATATAGGCGAAACCGTCACCGTCATGGGCTGGGTGCAGAAAAGCCGAAATAAAGGCGGCATTATCTTCGTGGATTTAAGAGACAGAAGCGGAATACTGCAGATTATTTTTGAGGAGAGCGACTGCGGCGCGGAAAGCTTCGGAAAGGCGGAAAAACTGAGGAGCGAGTTCGTCATCGCGGTCACAGGCAAGGTGGAGGCCCGCTCCGGCGGTGTCAACGAGAACCTGGCCACAGGAGCCATCGAAGTGAGGGCGGCAGGACTGCGCATTCTTTCAGAATCCGAGACCCCGCCGTTCCCCATCGAGGAGAATTCAAAGACCAAGGAGGAACTGCGTTTAAAATACCGGTTCCTGGATTTAAGGCGTCCTGATTTGCAGAGAAGCATGATGTTCAGAAGCAACATTGCCATTCTCACCAGAAAATTTCTGGCAGAAGAAGGATTTCTGGAGATTGAAACCCCGACTCTCATAAAGAGTACGCCGGAGGGGGCCAGAGACTATCTGGTGCCCAGCCGCGTACACCCGGGCTCCTTCTACGCCCTGCCCCAGTCCCCCCAGCTGTTCAAGCAGCTTCTGATGTGCTCCGGCTATGACCGCTATTTCCAGCTGGCCAGATGCTACCGGGACGAGGACCTTCGGGCGGACCGCCAGCCGGAGTTCACCCAGATTGACATGGAGCTGTCCTTTGTGGATGTGGACGACGTGATTGACGTCAACGAACGGCTGCTTCAGAGGCTGTTTAAAGAACTGTTAGATGTGGAGATTCCCATGCCCATCCCCAGGATGACGTGGCAGGAGGCCATGGACCGTTTCGGCTCCGACAAGCCTGACCTGCGCTTCGGCATGGAGCTGAAAAATGTGTCCGATACGGTGAGGGACTGTGAGTTTGCCGTGTTCAAAAATGCCCTGGAACAGGGCGGAAGCGTCCGGGGAATCAACGCCAAGGGCCAGGGCGGCATGCCCCGTAAGAAGATTGATGCCCTGGTGGAATTTGCCAAAGGCTTTGGGGCCAAGGGCCTGGCCTATCTGGCTGTTCAGGAAGACGGCTCCTACAAGTCATCCTTTGCCAAATTCATGACCGATGAGCAGCTGCACAGCCTGGTGGATGCCATGGACGGCAATCCGGGAGACCTTCTTCTCTTTGCCGCTGACAAGAACAAGGTAGTTTGGGATGTGCTGGGCAATCTCCGCCTGGAGCTGGCAAGGCAGCAGGACCTTTTGAAGAAGGACGACTTTAAGTTCCTCTGGGTCACCGAGTTCCCGCTGTTAGAGTACTCCGAGGAACAGGAGCGGTTCGTGGCCATGCACCATCCATTTACCATGCCTATGGAAGAGGACTGGGGAAAGATAGACGCAGAACCCGGCGCTGTCAGGGCGAAAGCCTACGATATCGTGCTCAACGGCACAGAGCTGGGCGGCGGTTCCGTCCGTATCCACCAGGGGGATATCCAGGCGAAGATGTTTGAGGTTTTAGGGTTTACGCCGGAGAAGGCCCAGGAGCAGTTCGGCTTCCTTCTGGAGGCATTCAAGTTCGGCGTGCCGCCCCACGCAGGGCTGGCCTACGGTCTGGACCGTCTGGCCATGCTGATGGTGGGAGCGGACAGCATCCGTGACGTGATCGCCTTCCCGAAAGTGAAAGATGCCTCCTGTCTGATGACAGAAGCGCCGGCTCCTGTGGATGGAAAACAGCTTGAAGAGCTGGGGATCGAGATCGTTGAGGATTAGTGCAGTGATGTACCAGTAGTCTTAATATTAAGGAAGTATAAAAAGCGGAGAGACCGGTAAATATGCCGGCCTTGCAGAAATTTTGGCAAGGCGGCAGTTTGGCGGGACCTCCGTTTTTTGCTGTTTTGCAGTAACCGTTCAAGGGTTATCTGATCGGTTACGTTTTGCATAAGTGTGAAATCTCTGTGAAACCATAGAAATATGGACCATAATTTGATAAAATGGCATTAATACAGAGAAAAGGTGGTTTTTCCATGGAAAACTTAAAAATACTGGTGGTAGACGACGAGGCCAGAATGAGAAAACTGGTAAAAGATTTCCTGACTATAAAAGGGTTTGCGGTTATAGAGGCGGAGGATGGAGAAGAGGCAGTTGACACATTTTTTAAAAATAAGGATATTGCCCTTGTGATCCTGGACGTGATGATGCCGAAGATGGACGGATGGGAAGTGTGCAAAGCCATCCGCCAGTATTCCCAGATCCCTATTATCATGCTGACGGCCCGGGGGGAAGAAAGAGACGAGCTAAAGGGATTTGAACTGGGGGTGGACGAGTATATTTCCAAACCTTTCAGCCCCAAGATCCTGGTGGCCCGGGTGGAGGCGATCCTACGCAGGAGCAATGCCATATCCAGCGACGCGATCCGGGTAGGCGGGATCGACATCAACAAGGCGGCTCACCAGGTAACCATTGACGGCGTTCCGGTGGAGTTAAGCTTTAAAGAGTTTGAACTCCTGTCATACTTTGTGGATAATCAGGGGATCGCTCTGTCCAGGGAAAAGATTTTGAACAATGTGTGGAATTACGATTATTTTGGAGACGCCAGGACCATAGACACCCATGTGAAGAAGCTGCGCAGCAAGATGGGGAATAAAGGTGAGTATATCAAGACCATCTGGGGTATGGGATACAAATTCGAAGTGGCAGAATAGCAGAGGTGAAGTATGAAACGTTCCATAAGAATCCGCTTTACCATGATTTTCATAGGTCTTATGGCCGGGATTTTCGTAGGGATCTGGTGTGTCAATAACTGGATGCTGGAATGGTTTTATATCAATCAGAAAGTGGATGCCCTTCAGCTGGGCTACACCAGGATGAATGAATTGGTCATGGAAAGATGGGAGTCCGGCGGAAGCATAAACGACGAGTTTATCACAGACAGCTACGGGGAAGAGGTGCAGACTCCGGCTATTGAGCTCTTGCGGAGTCTGGGAGATCAGTATAATATTACCATGGTAATCATTGACAGTTTCAGCAATACTCCGGTTGTGGCCTCCACCCGGGATGTGAAGTTTATGATGGATCGGGTATTCCAATATATGGTAGGGAGAAACAATCCCCGGACAGAACTGATCTTGAAGGAGGACAATTACACGATCCAGAAAACCTATGATACCCGCTCCAAATCCTTTTACCTGGAAAGCTGGGGGTATTACGGTGATAATCGGACTATTTTTATGATGTCAATTCCCCTGGCCAGCATTCGGGAAAGTGTGCAGTTGTCCAACAAGTTTTTGGCTTATGTGGGGATTATGGCTCTGGTGCTGAGCAGCATTGTGGTATATTTTACCACGAAAAAAGTCACTTCCCCCATACTGCAGCTGGCCCATATTTCGGAGCGCATGTCCAACCTGGACTTTGACGCCAAATACCAGGGAAATGCCCAGGATGAAATCGGCATTTTGGGGAACAGCGTAAATACCCTGTCGGATAAGCTGAAGGAGACCATCGGGGAGTTAAAGTCTGCCAATAACCAGCTGTTAAAGGATATTGAAGAAAAAAATCAGATTGACGAGATGCGGCAGGAATTTATCGGCAATGTATCCCATGAATTAAAGACTCCCATCGCTCTGATCCAGGGATACGCGGAAGGTCTGACCGAGGGCATGGCCCAGGACAAAGAGAGCCGGGACTATTACTGTGAAGTCATTATGGACGAGGCCAACAAAATGAATACCATGGTCCGCCAGCTCCTGACCCTGAACGCTTTGGAGTCGGGGAATGATATGGTGACTATGGAACGATTTGACCTGGTGGAACTGATCCAGGGAGTTTTGGCAGCCGCAAGGATATTGATTGAGCAGAAACAGGCCAAGATTATATTTTACTGCGACCATCCGGTGTACGTGTGGGCGGATGAATTTAAAATAGAAGAGGTAGTGACCAACTATGTCAGCAATGCGCTAAATCATCTGGACGGAAAGAAGATCATCTGCATTACCATAGAAGAATTGGGGGACAATGTAAGGGTGGCAGTGAGAAATACGGGAACGCTGATCCCCCAGGAAGCTCTGTCCAATCTATGGACAAAGTTTTATAAGGTAGATAAAGCCAGGACCCGGGCTTATGGAGGAAGCGGAATCGGTTTGTCCATTGTGAAGGCCATCATGGATTCTCACCATAAGGAGTGCGGGGTCCGGAATGTGGAGGATGGAGTTGAGTTTTGGTTTACGCTTGATTCGAAAGTTTAAGAAGATGTCCCATTGTTCCAGGCTATTGAAAAAGGACATATGCGGTTACATTCACAAGGTATCTGCCAGTGGAAAAAAGTTAAAAAAATCCAAAAAAAGTGTTGACTTTTGTAAAAGGATTTGATATTATAAGACTCGCCCCGTGAGAGCGGGGCGCAGAGAAAAAACAAATGAAAAAATCCAAGAAAAAAGTTAAAAAAGCTGTTGACAATTCGAAAAAGATGTG
>Ga0137308_102093_pt1 | contig 15174 bp, 13 predicted proteins | sample Inofrocosms_June_FD_97181 | JGI IMG/M metagenome (GOLD analysis project Ga0137308, IMG submission 97181) | Mouse cecal microbial communities from Vienna, Austria - N-Acetylneuraminic and N-Acetylglucosamine D2O microcosms_June | ecosystem: Host-associated > Mammals > Digestive system > Large...
GCCGCTATGATCGGGGAGTTGCCGCTGACACGGTAGAGCGTCTGCTTGATGGCGAGCACCTCGCTGTCCTTCGATGCCTGCCTGACAAAATCCACCACCGGCTCAAAAGTCTGGTAGGGATGATGCAGGAAAACATCATGCCGCCTGATCTGAGTGAAGATATCCCCCTCCTCCAGAAATTCCGGGACAGGCTTCGGCGTATATCTCGGCGTTTTCAACTCCTCATGCCCTTCCATGCCGTAGAGTTTCATCAGCACGGTCAGATCCAGCGGGCCCTTGATAGCGTAAATATCCTCTTCCTGCACCATCAGTTCTTCTTCGAGGATCTTTAAGAGTTTCTCATCCATACCGGCTTCCGTCTCCAGACGGATGACCTGCCCCCACTGCCTTTTCTTCAACTGTTTTTCGATCTCCTTCAGCAGATCCTCCGCCTCGTCCTCCTCAATGCTCAGATCCGCGTTCCGCATGATACGGAAGGGATACACACACTCGATATCATAATTTAAAAACAATCTGTCGATATTCCTCTCAATGATCTGTTCAAGGAAGATCAGGCACTTTTTCCCCTCCTCATCTGCAGGGATCTCCACCACCCTTGCCAGCACGCCGGGCACCTGCACCGTGGCAAATTCCACTTCTCCCTTCCCCTGTTTTTTCTTCACAAGAGCGCCCAGATTCAGCGTCTTGTTCCTCACAAGGGGGAAGGGCCTCGACGAATCCACCGCCATCGGCGTCAGCACCGGATAGACATTGTCCGCAAAATAGCGGTCCACATACACCGCCTGCTTCTCCGTCAGATCCTCATGGCGCTGTACGATCTTCACTCCTGCCAGAAGAAGCGATGGCAGGAGCTGCTTATTATAAACCTGATACTGCTCTTTGACAAGGGCGTGGGTCACTTTGTTCAGCGCCTCAAGCTGCTCCTTCGGCTTCATCCCCGCGATATCCGGCTTATTGTATTTCGCATGGACCATATCCTTTAAAGACGCCACCCGCACCATAAAAAACTCATCCAGATTGGACGCCGTGATGCTTAAAAATTTCAGCCGTTCAAACAGAGGGATCTTTACATCTTTCGCCTCGCTGAGTACCCGCCGGTTAAACATCACCCAGCTCAACTCCCTGTTTGTATAGTAAGACGGATCTGTAAAATCCTTTTTCTCTCCCATGATCGCCATCCCTCCTAAAAACTCTTCTTCTGCCGGATCACCGGCCTGATACTGTACACCTCTTCAAAGAAATCCGCGCGCCTCGTAAAAAGCCCCCGCTCCAGTGTGATATCCGCCGCCGTATCCACCTGGATCACGAGCTGTCCGTCCTTCACCACGGTTTTGACATCCTTGAATTTCTGCTTATGGCTCCGGTCGAGCCCGTTCGCCACCCGCAGCAGCGCTGTCAGTTTCGCCACCACCAGATAGGCGTCCTCATCCAGCAGGCTCCTGCCGTCCGCATTGTAATAGTATACAAAAGGCAAATGGTTATATTTCACCACATTCGCCACGATCTCCCGCTCTTTATGGGAGAGTCCGATGATCTCCGTTGACATAATGATATTGTAGGAACATTCCCCCAGATTCACCATGCTGATATACTTGCCGCAGTCATGAAGCCTTGCTGCAAGCTGCAGAAGAAGCCTCTCCCGCTTTCCCAGTCCGTGGATACGCTTCATGCTGTCAAAGATCGTCAGCGCGATCCGCTCCAACGTCTCGCCCCGCTTCTTGCTGCCCATATAACGCTTGCTGATATTTTCGGCGCTGGAGAGGATATCCCGCTCAAAATCATGCTCCACCTTGAATATCTTATGCTGCTCCGCATATTCGTAGGCGATACCGTCACATAACGTCACCCCGGGCACCCACAGGAGCGATGCGTCCATCATCTTTACAATCCGCTTCACAAGCACCGCGGAAATAAACAAAAGCAATGCGTTTTCCCGCGGGATATTCAGGGTGCCCGCAATCTCAAGCAGAGTCCTTGACTGCACCGATTCCAGAAAACTCATATACTGATCCGCATCGATCATCCCCGGCCTCTCCCCGGTAATCGCGGGATTCTGCAGGATCACGGAAAGATAGTCGTCCACCACGATGATATTTTCGATCCGGCAGTCCTTCAGATACATTTTCTTAAAAACGGAAAGCTGCGCCGTGGCGATCTCATCGATCAGTCCTTCTACTTTAGAGGACGCCGCATCCAAATGCGTCAGCCGCTCCTGCAGCCGCAAAACCCCCAGACGCATATTCTGAGTGGAGATCAGGCTTCCCTTCTCAAACAGGGATATCTGGATGCTGCCGCCCCCGATGTCCACAATGGCGGTTCCCTTTTCCATGATCTTGTCAAAATCTTCCGTCCTGGAAGCAATGGATTTATAATCCATAAAACGCTGCTCGGAATTGCTCAGCACATCAATCCTGATCCCGGTGCGCTGCCGGATCTGATCCAGCAGTATCTTCGTATTTTTCGTCTCCCGCACGGCGCTGGTCCCGTATGCCTTATAATCACTGACCTTATAGGATCTCATGATATTCTGGAACTCTTTCAGGATACCGCAGAGTTCGTTCACCGCCTCATAGGAGACCTTGCCCTCCGCATAGGTATCGCTGCCTAAATCCAGCCGGTATCTGATATCGTCCACCTGCTTCATGCCGCCCTTGCCGGACATCTCGAATATCTTCATCTCCAGATCGTAGGAACCTATATCGATTGCCGCAAATGTCGTTATCGCCACAACTACTACCCCCTTATTCCCTTCCGCGATTTTCCTGCCGTTTTTACAGTTTCCCGAGAAGGTAATCTATAAACTGCTGCGCCGTCCGCCCTGAGAGGCCGCCGTGGGAGAGTTCCCATCTGTTGGCTTCCAGCAGCAGCTTTTCTTCTTCCATATCAATATGATAACGCTTTGCCAGCGTTCTGACAATATTCTGAAACTCTTTTGGTGCAGGTTTTCCGAAATAGATCGTCACACCGAACCGGTAAGCCAGAGAAAGCTTCTCCTGCACCGTATCATTGGTATGCAGATCTTCATCCCTGTCGTTTTTATCGGAAGCGGTTTCCCGGATCAGGTGCCGCCTGTTGGAAGTCGCATAGATCAGTACATTCTTCGGCTTCTTCTCCAGTCCCCCCTCGATCACCGCTTTCAAATATTTGTAATCCGTCTCAAAATCCTCAAAACTCAGATCATCCATATAGATGATGAATTTGTAATTCCTGTTTTTGATCTGACCGATGATATCGTTTAAATCCCGGAACTGGTGCTTATACAGTTCGATGATACGCAGTCCCTTTTCATAGTATTCATTGGCGATGGCTTTGATACTGGAGGATTTCCCCGTACCCGCATCCCCGAACAGCAGGCAGTTGTTCGCCTTTTTATTCCGCACAAAAGCCTCCGTGTTATCTATCAGCTTCTGCTTCTGACTCTCATATCCCACCAGATCGTCAAGGTGCACATGGGCAATGTTGGTGATCGGCACGATCCGCGCACCTTCTTCCCCCGGGACAATGCGGAACGCCTTGTGCAGCCCGAATTTCCCGACGCCGTAGTCCCTGTAGAACTGCGTCAGTGTGTCCTTCATCTCTTCGGGCGTATTGTCGCGGCAGAATTGTTCCGCCAGATCGCAGATCCGCTGCCGTATCCTTGTATTATAGACTTTGCTCTCCTCGTCGCTGCCCTGATACTGCTCGATCAGCGCCCAGCTCTCCGCCCCGAAAAGCTTTACCACCGGCGCGAAATCAAAGTCAAAAAACTCCTTGAATATCACAATATCATGCAGCACCGCCTGATTGATGCTGCCCTCCGCCGGCCCCACCACCTCGCAGGCGCGGCTGTAACTGTTTTCATCATTGACAAGAAGATTTGCCAGATAACAGTGCCAGAGGTTTCCGTAAAAGCCGTGGTTGCCCGCCAGCTCCAGCAGTTCATGGATACAGGCGTAGAACAGTTCTTTTAGCTCTTCCAGCCTTCCGGATGCTCCTTTATAATGATATATCTCTTTATAGTGGTCTATGATATAGGACATGTCCGAAAGAAGTTTTCCTTCTTCTCTGGACATGTTTCTGTATACGATCAGTTCTTTTTCTCTCATTGTTTTCCCTTCCGTCCTCAAACCCCTGCCGTCTGTTTATGATCAAACGCTCCTTATTTCTTCCTCCCTGAACCGGTACGATAAATCCCGGTTATCCACATCTTCCTAATAATTCCCCAGAATCCTCATATTTCTCGCTTCATCCCGCAGTCCCCGCAGGGCGTTCTTCACTGCGGAATCCCCGAGATTCCCGTCAAAATCAATGAAAAACCTGTACTCCCAGTTCCGCTCCTCGATGGGGCGGCTCTCGATCTTGTTCATATTCAGATTATTGTAGATAAAATGGGACAGCATATGGTATAAAGAGCCGCTCTCATGGGGCACCTCAAAACAGATGCTGACTTTTTTCGCGTCCTTTTTAAATATCTTCTGGTTCGTGACAATAATGAACCGCGTGGAGTTGGAACTGGACTGGTTGATGCCCTTTTGCAGTACTTCCAGCCCGTAAAGCTTCGCCGCATACTCGCTGGCGATCGCCGCCTGGCTCTTATCCCCGTCCTTTTGTACTTTCTTCGCAGCAAAGGCATTATTCTTCATGCTGATCTGCTTCCAGGAAGGGTATTCCAGCAAAAACCTTGCGCTCTGCATCAGCGACTGGGGGTGGGAACAGACGGTGTGTATATCCGAAAGCTTTGTCCCCGGCAACCCCATCAGGCAGTGCTCTATTTTGATCACCTGTTCTCCCACGATATAATTTTCAAACTCCGCAAGCAGATCGTATATCTCGCTGACAACGCCCGCCGTGGAATTTTCGATCGGCAGTACCGCGAAATCCGCACTGCCCTCGTCTATGGCTATCATCGCGTCCCGGAACGTGTCCACATGAAAACTGCTGATCTGATCCCCGAAATACTGCATCATCGCCGCCTGAGAATAGGCGCCGTCCGCCCCCTGAAAGACCACCCGCGCTTTTTCCGTATCCAGCTTATCCACACCGATAAACGGAAGCTTTCCGAGAGCGCCCTTCTCGGTGAGCATCTGATACTGCAGCTTCCGGCTCATGGACATGATCTGCTCAAACAGTTCCGTGATGCCGTGCCTGTTAAAATCATTGCTGACAAGGGATTTGAGAACCGCCAGCTTCTCCTCCTCCCGCTGTTTGTCGAATACTTTTTTTCCGGTCTCTATTTTATATTCGGCTACCTGCCCCGAAATTTTCATCCTTCTTTCATAGAGAGATACGATCTCTCTGTCGATTTCGTCGATCTGCCCTCTGAGCGTCAGTAAATCTATCATTTTCTTTCCTCTTTTTCATCTGTTCTGTCATATTATTTATTCTATATTTTAGTACATTTATTTCTTGATAGCAAGTAGGGATAACATTATAATAAAGGATAATTGATTTTCATTGCAGCTTTCTGGACACCGGAGGAAAAACGGATTATAATATAAAACAGTATTAAAAAAACAAGGATGCAAAATGCCGGATCGGATCTTACGCCCGGCTAAATAAGATCATACATGGAAACCTATTAAGACAGGAGAGTTCTGCTATGAAGAAAAATATGAAAAAGCCTTTGTATATTATCATACCCGCCGTTTTGATCGTACTTCTGATCCTTGCGGTCTATCTGGAGAAACGGGGTGTCCACCTGTCCCCCATCCCGAAGGATACGATCGGCAATACCGCCGGGAATCTGCGGGGAGAGGGAAAGTTTTGTGAATATGACGGGAAGGTTTATTTCTCCAATCCCTATGACAATGATACGCTGTATGTCATGAACCCTGACGGGAGCAAAATGAAAAAACTGCTGAATTCCAGCGTTTCCTATATTAACGCCGGCGGGAATTATCTGTTTTATTACCTTGAGAGCAGAAACGGCGGCTCCGGCCTCGGTTATATCCGTGCCACCACAGGTATTTACCGTTCCACATTAAAAGGAAAAGAAAGTTCCTGTCTCGACAGCGATATGGCGACCATGATGGTGCTCGTGGGCGATACGATCTACTGCCAGCATTATGACAATACCGATTTCAGTACTTTCCATAAGATTCCCGCCGCAGGAAGCAAGGAGGAAATAGAACTCAGCAAAGACATCGTGGAGACCGCCTGTGTTCAAAACGGAATGATCTACTACAGCGGCGTCACCGATGACCACTACCTGCACGCCTGGGATACCCAAAGCGATACCACCGACATTATCTGGGAAGGCAACACAAGCTACCCCACAGTGATCGGCAATTATCTGTATTATATGGATGTCGACAACGACTATCATCTGTGCCGTTACGATCTGTCAGGCGGGGAACTGGTGGAACTGACAAACGAGAGATTGGATTTTTATAATATATATGACAGTGTGATCTTTTATCAGACAAACGGTACCGATACGCCCGCCCTGATGCGTATGAGCATTAACGGCAGCAATCCGGAAGTCGTTATGGAAGGCGTTTATCACAGGATCAATACGACCTCCGCCTACACTTATTTCCAGCCTTTTGATGACGATAGCGTCATTTACCGCACCAGTACCTTCGGCCCTGTGGCAGTCGATAACTTCCCGGAAGCGAAGGAAGCCGCGCCGGAGGATCAGGAAAAGGAAAACTGATCTGAGTCCGCACAGGAGACGGCAGTTTCTACGCCCTGCCAGTCTCCTCCAGTTCCTCAAGCATTTCCTTCACAGTCTTTCTGTAAACAGGGTGCACATAAAACGGCGCCAGTTCCGAAAGCGGCTCTAATACAAACTGCCGGTTCTTCATATCAGGATGAGGAATCGACAGTTCTTTTTTTGCCAGAACAAGATCATCATAGAACAGGATATCCAGATCCAGAGTCCGGGGACCCCAATGGATCTCCCGCTTTCTTTCCGCAAGCCTCTCTTCCTCCTGCAGCCTTGCAAGCAATCCTTCGGGGCTGTAGAGGGTTTCCGCCTCCAGCACACCGTTTAAAAAATCGTCCTGCTCCACACCGCCGTAGGGCGCCGTCTCTATGTAATCAGAAACCCTGATATCCCTGAAACAGACATCCGCCCGCAGATCTGCCACTGCCCGTTCCAGAAATTTTAACCGCTCCCCCATGTTCGAACCCAGCGCAATAAAAACCCTGTGCCAGCCTCTCTCTGTCTTTACGGAGACACTGTCAAAGCGAAGCGGGATCGGCGCATCCGGCTTTTCGACTTCCAGTTCCACTTTCCGGATCGCCGGAAACGCAAGCAGAAGCTCCTCCGCTACATGCCTTGTCACGGCCTCCAGCAGATCAAAGCGGTTTTCCCGCATATAATTATCGATAAACAGGCAGGCCGCGCCATAATCCACGGCATCCGCAATATCGTCGCTTTTTCCCGCTTTTTCCGTATCGGTATAGAGCACCGCATTGACGCAGAAGTTCTGCCCCTGCTCCTTTTCCTGCTCGTATACGCCATGGTAGGCAAATATTTTAAGATTCCTGATCCTGATCTGATCCATAGTCCTTGTTTCCTTTATTGTTTTTTCCGGCATTTTTATTTGCCGTTTTCTTAGCTGTTTTTTCTACGGCTCCATTATACTCTACGTTTGCCCTGTGTCCAATCCTTTCACCTTCTCTTCAACCGCCCGAAGGATCACTGAATGAAAAAGGATTATCCAAGAATTTTCTATGCCGAACAATAATCTCTGACCGCTTCCGCCATCCTCAAAGCCCGCGCATTCTCCTTCACATCATGCACCCGGATAAAGCTGCAGCCTTTTAAAACCCCGACTGCCGTTGTGACAAGCGTGCCCTCTAACCTTTCCGATACCGGCAGATCCAGCGTAAGCCCGATCACAGATTTTCTGCTGCATCCGAGCAGCAGCGGATATCCCCATGTATGCAGCTTCTCCAGCTTTGCAATGATCTCCAGATTCTGCTCATAGGTCTTTCCGAAACCTACGCCGGGATCCAGTATAATCTTATCATCCGCAATGCCCGCCTTTTTTGCCAATGAAACACTTTCCTGCAGATCATGAATAACATCTGTTATGAATGACTTGTAAACCGTATTATCCCTGTTATGCATCAGACAGCAGGGAACTTCCGCCTCCGCGATCACCTGTGCCATTTTATCATCGTATTTCAGTCCCCGGATATCATTGATCAGATCCGCCCCCGCCGAAATTCCCGCCTTTGCAACATCACCCTTGCAGGTATCCAGCGATACGGGAATGTCAAATCTTCTTTTCAGGTTTTCTATCACAGGCACAACACGCCCGATCTCTTCCTGTGCCGAAATCTTCGTATGCCCGGGCCTTGAGGATTCCCCGCCGATATCCACGATATCCATCCCTTCCCGTATCATCTCCTCCACATGGAAAAGCGCCTGATCCATATCCTGAAACTTTCCGCCGTCGGAAAAAGAATCCGGCGTCACATTCAGGATCCCCATGATATAACAATGATGTTTTGTGTCAAAATCTCTGCTGCCTATTCTCATAATATAATATCTCCGTCTGCCTTTCGCTTTCCTGCAGCGCCCCTCAGTATCTAAGTTCCCGATTTTTCCTGGTGCCCTTCCAGTCGCACTCCCTCTCCGCTTCACAGCAAAAGCAGCTCCTGCTCATCTTATCCGCACGGTACAAAATGCCGTCCAGCGTCTCCTCCTGCCCAATCGCCGCATTCCTGTGGTTTAAGATGGCGGAAAGTATCTGCTCCGACTCTTCTTTTGTAAAGCCGCTCTCCGCAAGGATCTCCGGCGCAAACAGGGCTGACGCCTTCTCGTGGGGCGTCCCGTCCTCATACTGTTTCCATCTGCCGATATCATGGAGCAGTGCCGCCGCGTAGATCATTTCCTTTGACACAGACAACCCCTGCTGCAGATTGAAGATCATCGCCAGCCTCGCCACATCCAGAAAATGCCCCATATCATGATGACAGAAACGCCTTCCCTCTTCTGCCATCATGTTCTTTTCCAGATATTCTTTATATCGTATATGATTTAATATTTTATTGACACGCTCCAACTTTTTATTCCCGTCCCCGCAAATTGCATAATTTCCGCAGCATCAGCCCGTCTGCTTCCTCCCGACTCATATCCCCGGCATCGGCCTGTCTGCTTCCTTCCGATTCATATCCCCAGCAGCCGAAAAAAACTCTCCTGCAGCCGTGCATCCTCCCGAAAAGCCCCTTTCACGGCATAAGTAACGGTCTTACTGCCGGGCTTTTTGATCCCTCGCATAGTCATACACATATGCTCCGCCTCCGTCAGCACCATCACTCCCTTCGGAGACAGATGTTCCATCACCGCCTCCGCGATCTGCTCCGTCATACGCTCCTGAAGCTGCAGCCTTTTCGCGTAAACCTCCACGCATCTCGCCAGTTTACTGAGCCCCACGATCCGTCCGTCCGGAATATAGGCGATATGCACTTTTCCGAAAAAGGGCAGCATATGATGCTCGCACATGGAATAGAACACGATATCCTTCTCCAGTACCATCTCCGTCTTTTCCGTCACAAACGTTTTAGACAGGATCTCCTTCACGTCCATCTCCATTCCGCCGCAGATCTCTCCATACATCCGCGCGATCCGATCCGGTGTCTCGATCAGCCCTTCCCGTCCGGTATCTTCGCCGATTCCCTTAAGCAGCAGTCTAACGGCCTCTTTTACTTTTTCCTGATCTATCATGTTTCTCGCTCCTGTCTTTTATGATCCTGCCGAGGGCTCCCAGATAGGAAAGGGAACCGAAGGCAAGAATAACCCAGTCTTTTTCCGCCAGCAGATACGCCATCTCCACCGCCTCTTCCAGACTGGCAGCCTCTGTCACACGGGGATGATATTCCAAAGCCGTCAGCGCCAGTTCATGGCACGGCAGAGCGCGGGGCTGCCCCTGCGGCGTAACCGTGATGATCTGTTCCGCGTAAGCATAGGTCTGCGCTATGACTTTTTCATATTCTTTATCCTTCAACATTCCTATTATATAGAGAATCTTCTTATTTGTAAAATAAAATCGGATCCCCTCCGCAAGGCGCTTCGCCGCATCCTCATTGTGGGCGCCGTCTAAAATGAACACGGGTCTTTTTGCCGCAATCTCAAATCTGTAGGGCCACTTTGCCTGAAACAGCCCGCTTCTCAACTGCTTTTCCGATACGGAAAATCCCTTTCTCCCTAACGCCTCCACAATTTCCACCGCCAGCGCCGCGTTCTCCGGCTGCACCACGCCCGCCAGAGAGATTTCCAGACGACGGTAGAGTATGCCGCTGCTGGAAAGATAATCAAACCGCTGTTTTTCCAGTCCGTATTTTATATGGGACAGCCGCTCTTTTTCCACCGTCCTGCACTCCGCCTCCCCGGCTCTTCTCTTTAAAATTTCCAGTACCTCCGGCTGCTGCACTCCGCTTACAATCTCCGCCCCCGGCTTGATAATCCCCGCTTTATGATGTGCTATCTCCTGCAGCGTATTTCCCAGAAAAGCCATATGATCCATACTGACGGAAGAAAAAGCGGCAGCCAGCGTGTTTTTGATGATATTAGTGGCATCCAGATCACCGCCCATCCCGCATTCCAGCAGCACGATATCACAGCGCTGCTCTTTAAAATACAAAAAGCTCACCGCCGTTTCCATCTCAAATACGGTAGGATGCGGCATTCCCTCCGCCTCCATGGCGTCCGCCTCCTCCCGCACCAGACTCATCAGCGCGGCAAACTCTTTTGTCAATATCTCTTTTCCGTTTACCTGTATTTTCTCCCGATAGGCATAAACCGCCGGGGATGAATAATGCCCAACCCGATATCCCGCATTTTTCAAAATACTGTAAACAAAAGCAAGCACAGATCCCTTGCCGTTCGTCCCGGCAATATGCACAAAAAAAAGAGCATCCTGCGGATTCCCCAGCCGCCTGCAAAGCTTTGTCGTACTCTCAAGCCCCGGCACACTCCCGAGTTCAGACATCTCCTCAATATAATCCATACTCTCCCGATAATTCATCCGCCTGCTCCTCCCTCTGTCACATACCGGATTTTCCATTGTTGTAAATAACAGAATCAAAAGAGAGATTCTGTTATCAAAATAATATTATGAATAATCTTCTCTGATCTGTCCATACTTTTTCCTATGAAAATGAAAAAATCGACCGTTAAAATACAAAAAAACGAAGCCTCCATGCCGCTTTTCAAATTGTTCCTCCACTGCGGCATTGCAGGCTGGTGTTTTGAAATTCTTTATACATCATTTAAAATGCTGCAGCGCCGCGATTTCCGGCTGACGGGAACTACTTCTTTATGGATGTTCCCGATCTACGGCTGCGCTGCTTTTCTGCGCCCGCTGTTCCGCGTCACCCGTAAACTATGGCTCCCTCTGCGCGGTACTTTATATGCCCTGATTATTTTTTTCGCTGAATTCCTTTCCGGAAAAATTCTTGACAAAAAGGAGCTTGTGCCCTGGGATTACAGCCGATGCCGTTTCCGCGTAGGTCCCCATATCCGGCTTGACTTTTTTACAAACTGGTTCTTAGCCGGGCTTTTTCTGGAAAAATTTACACTGAAAGACGGGTTTCGGAAACTATAACAGGGCGGGTATACTCATTTTCTGTTTCTGCAAACCTATTTTCCGAATCTCCGCATTTTATATTTTACCTCAATCCTCAAGCCTGTCCGGTATCCCGTTACCGTCCAGATCCACGTCGGCATCGATACTCAGGGTATTCATCGTCCTGCGTTTCATCCGTGCTTCCTCCGACGCTTCCAAAATAAAATCCTTGATCGCCTTTGCGTTTCTGACATGTTCTATGTACAGTTTGGGATTCGTTGTATCGCCCGTGTAACAGATGATTGTCCCCATTCCGAATATCCTCTCTCCTAAGGAGGCGGACAACTCCACATCCTGCACTTTATACATATAACAGTCGTTTTCCTTCGTGCTCAGAAGCCCTGTATTGATCGTGATCATTTCATCCCTGATCGTATATTTTGTAAATGTCCAGGGCAATCCAAAAAATAACAATCGTTTTCTTTCAATATATTCCATTTCTTTTCTCCTTTACTCTCACCCGCCAACCGATCCTCGTATTGCAGTTCGCCCGTTTATAATGTTGCATATAGTTTTATACACACATTTCACCAGCAACGGTCAAAGGGAACATTTTTATTTATCATGCGACGCTTTCTTACTGTATTTCTCCTCACAGTATTTACACCGGTAAATTTCCTTTGCTTCATCAGCCAGTACAAAAATGTGAGGAAGCCCCTGCTCTATGGAAGTAATACACCGGGGATTGTGGCAATGGATCACGTTTTTGATCTCTCCGGGCAGATGAAGCGCCCTCTTCTCTACTATCTCTCCCTTCTGTATCACATTGATCGTAATATTATGATCTATATACCCTAAAATATCAAGATTCAATGTATTGATATCACATTCCACCTTGATGATATCCTTCTTTCCCATTTTGTTGCTGCGGGCATTTTTGATGATCGCAACCGTACAGTCCAGCTTATCAAGCTGCAGATATCTGTATATTTCCATACTCTTCCCGGCTTTGATATGATCCATCACGAAGCCTTCTTCTATTTTTCCCACATTCAGCATTTTGTAATCTCCTATTTCAGTACCGCAGATATCCTTCCAGTACAATCCTTACCTAAAACAATCAACAGCCGCTATGCGTCTGTTAATTGTTTTTTGCACTGTTCGGATATCTGCTGTTTTTTCAGTACCGCAGATATCCTCCCCGGATAACCGCTGTTTTTTTCAGTACCGCAGATATCCTCCCCGGATAACCGCTGTTTTTTCAGTACCGCAGATATCCTCTCAGGATAACCGCTGTTTTTCCAGTACCTCAGATATCCTTCCCGGATAACCGCTACCTGTTCAGTTCCAGCAAAGTCAGGATCAGCGCCATGCGGACATATACCCCGTACTGCACCTGTTTAAAATAGACCGCCCTTTCATCATCATCCACCTCAACGGAAATCTCATTCACTCTCGGCAGCGGATGCAGCACCAGACAGTCCGGCTTTGCCAGATTCATTTTCGCCTTATCCAGAATATAGAAATCCTTTAACCGCACATAATCTTCTTCGTTAAAGAATCGCTCCCTCTGCACTCTTGTCATATATAACAGATCCAGTTCGGGAATGCAGTTCTCCAGACTGATCACCTCTTCATAAGGAATCTTCTTTTCCTTCAGCATCTCTATGATATAGTCGGGAACCCGCAGCTCTTCCGGGGAAATAAACCGAAACGTAACATTCTCATAACGTACCAGCGCATGGATCAGAGAATGCACGGTGCGCCCGAATTTCAGATCTCCGCAGAGTCCCACCGTAAAATTGCCGAGACGCCCTTTCAGCGCACGGATCGTCATCAGATCCGTCAATGTCTGTGTCGGGTGCTGATGCCCGCCGTCCCCGGCATTGATGATCGGGATCGAGGAGTGGGAAGCTGCCACAAACGCCGCTCCCTCTTTCGGATGCCGCATAGCACAGATATCCGCGAAACAGCAGATCACACGGGTCGTATCCGCAACACTCTCCCCTTTCGATGCAGAGGAGGACGCCGCGTCGGAAAACCCGAGAACGCTGCCGCCCAAATTCAGCATAGCCGTCTCAAAACTCAGCCTTGTCCTTGTACTCGGCTCATAAAAACAGGTAGCCAGTTTTTTTCCGGCACAGGAATGGGCATACTTTTCAGAATTTTTTTCAATATCGTCCGCCAGATCAAACAGCGCATCCAGTTCTTCGGTCGAAAAATCCAGAGGACTTAAAAGATGATTCATATAATACTTTACCTCCTACTATTTTGTATGGGAAACTTCTCAATTTGCCCGCGTACATCGATAAGCAGCGGCCGGCTTCATGAAAAACAAAGACAGCCTTAAAAAGCGAAGGGATAAAGATCCCTTCGCTCTCATAATCAACAAAATGACAATAATTCTTCTACCGGTTTTCTCTTTGGCGCCTTAGGCGTCTCAGCCGCATATCCCATAGGAATCAGAGCAGCCACCTCTCTGTCTTCCGGAATCTCCAAAATAGACGCTGCTTTCACATCGTCAAAAAGACCAAGAATAACAGATGCTATTCCCTGTTCATAGGCTGCGAGGCAGAGTGTCTGGGAAGCAATTCCCGCATCATACATCTGCCACCTGTCGCCTTTAGCAGTGGAGTAGGAGCCGTCTCTCTCAAAACCGGAACAGTTTTTGATCATGGTAACTGCCATTACCACCGGCGCGGACTCCATGATCTTACCGTTATTTTGCCACATATCAGTACATTCCTTCGCGAGCCTTTCTTTTTTTTCTCCCTCCACGGCAACAAACCGTACGATCTGTGTGTGTTTCCAGCTCGGATAATAAGAAGCCGTCTCCACAATCTCGGAAAGAAGCTCATGGTCGATTGCCTGCTCGGTGAACTGACGGACACTTCTGCGCTCCATAATACATTCTTTTGCGGTCATGAAATACCTCCCTTGTCATGATAATCGTTTTTTGCAGTTCCAAATCCTATAGACAAGTATAACAAAAGAAAAGGGGGCTTTCAAGTTCCTTTACGATACTTTTCCAAAAATCCGCCTTGTGGTATTTATCCCTCTATGTAAAACCGTGCAGCAATACCCTTCAGCTTATCCGCCTCATTCTGGCATCCTGCCACCATTTCCATATTTTCACCCATACGGTTCACCACGGAGGCCGTCTTTTCCGCTATATCCGACACACCGATGGCGGACTCGTTGATCGTCTTGCTGATACCCTCAAGTCCGTCGGTAACCAGCAGGATCGTTTCATTCAACTGTACAACGGATTCCTGAATGGATGTCATACTCTTCTTCACTGCCACGGAGTCATCATTATACTGGTTGCTCACATCATAGAACGCCTGATAATCCGGCACCACCTGATTTTCCATAAACTGTGTCGTATCATTCAGCGTTGTTCCCATATCGCGCACAACCATATTGACTTCTGCAACGATATTGTTGATGTCTGCCACGGTCTCGGAAGTCTGATTCGCCAGATTACCGATCTCCGTCGCCACCACGGCAAAGCCTTTTCCCGCTTCGCCCGCCCTTGCCGCCTCGATGGACGCATTTAACGCCAGCAGACTGGTCTGGGAAGAGATCCGCATGATAACCTCGGTCAGTTCATTGATTTTCTCCACCGCACGCGCCTCTTCGATCGCCTTCGCGGAATTTTTCTGTAATGACG
>Ga0137308_102094_pt1 | contig 15155 bp, 10 predicted proteins | sample Inofrocosms_June_FD_97181 | JGI IMG/M metagenome (GOLD analysis project Ga0137308, IMG submission 97181) | Mouse cecal microbial communities from Vienna, Austria - N-Acetylneuraminic and N-Acetylglucosamine D2O microcosms_June | ecosystem: Host-associated > Mammals > Digestive system > Large...
AAAACTCGCCTCCAGACAGTTATAATATCTCCCGGCAAAAGTAATGATCCCTAATCCGTCCTCTGTCAGGTAAAAACAGGAGTCATACTCGCTGAGTGGTTCTTCCTCCTCCAGTCCTCCCATCCGTTTCACTTCGTCGATCCACTCCTGCGTCGACTGCCCCTCCCATGATAATAGGCTCTCAAAGACTCCGCTCTCCAACAATGATCTCACCGATTGCTCCTTCCCTACTACATCCTCCAAATGAATCACCCCGCCTGTTTTCAGGTCAACGGTAAATCCACTCTCCCACTCATTCGGATGGTTGGCACCGCGCGTATAATTGTCTTCATAAATGCGAACCGAAAAATATCTTTCATCTTCTCTGGTAACCTTATAGGTTCTGCATATTGAAGTATACATTTTCTCCGCCGGATACAATTTGTCATCCGAATAATATCCATAGAAAAAGGCATCTCTCACCGCTTCATTGATCCTCTCCTCCAGTTCCGCATCCGACCCATACGGCAGCGAAATTTCCGGATATTCTATGACGATATCTATGTCCATTCTTTCATCCTGATAGGTATAGAGCATCGGATATACATAATAACCATAACCCGAACCGGCATCGTGAAAAGGAATTTCCTTCCGCAAATCTCTCTCGAGCGGTCTGCCCTCCGAATCATAATGGACGGTTGCCGTCAAATCCGTCCTGCCGGCGATCCGGACTTTATACCTGCAGTTTTCTTTCAAATCCATGACATAGGAGTCATCTTCACGCAACATGCATAGAGCATCGCCGGAAAAAATCGGCTCATGCTGTCCTCGAAATGTGTACCAGGCATTTTCCGTATCCATTGTATAGGAAATGTACTCACTCCACAGTTCGCCCTCTCCCTCCAGCAGTATATCACAGGAAAATAACTCCTCTTCCTCTTCGATCGGACCAAAATATGCCTGATAAACGTCTTCGATTCCATAAATGCGGAATCCTTCCTGAATATAGAGAGCCATCTGCTCATAGGCGTCCGACTCTTCAGCAGATAATCCCGGGACGGTTTCCGGTTCCGCCGCCTGCTCCCCGGCGGATTCTTCCACCTTCTCCTCCGCCTGATCTCCGGCAGATTCTTCCATCGACTTCTCCGCCGTCTGCCCTTTTGCGTTATCGATCACGGTTTCCCCGGACCTGCTCCCCGTACTCCCGCAGCCCGCCATCAAAAGCCCTGCAAATATACACAATAAAAACGAATTTACAGTTTTCCTCACACGAGAACTTCTACACCCGTCATCATTACATTGCATAGTAAGACCTCACTATTCATACAGCGCTTAAATTCATCCATGATAAAAGAGCCGAACCTCTGCCACACAATTCCTTTATCCGGAAGCTGCTCCATTTCCTCCAGACATGCAGCAGAACTTCATAAAAATATTCTCTGTGTTCTTTTCATATCTGCCGGCGGGCATTCCTCTTTATAAAATCTCCGCTTCCCGCACATCCTCTCCGCACTGCACCAGAACTTTTTCATAGACCGGCGCATATCCCTGATGTGTAAGCGTAACCGCCGCCCTGCCGTCTTTCCAGACCACGTGGTACAGGTTATACTCCCCTTCCCGGTACGCGAAATCCTCCCCGTTGTCCTGATAGTGGAAATACTCTCCCCCGCCGGGATACACTTTAAGAATCAGTTCCCTGTCCTTTTCTCCGGATATATGATCCATCTCCGGATAACAGGGAATGACGCTGCCCGCCTTCACAAACACAGGACACTCATCCAGCGCCGCCCTGCGGATCACATACCGTCCGCCTTCCAGCTTTTCGCCGCTCCAGTAGTCATACCAATCGCCCTCCGGCAGATAGACCATCTTTCTCGTCGCGCCCTGTTCCACCACCGGCGCCGCAAGAAGACTCTCCCCGACCATAAACTGCCCGTTCATATTCCTTGTCTCTTCGTCCTTTTCGTACTGCAGCACCATAGGACGCATCAGCGGCAGCCCGCTCTCCTCCTCCTGCCGGAACAGATCATATAAATAGGGCAGGAATGCATAGCGCAGTTTCACATATTTGCAATAGATCTTCAATGTTTCCTCATCAAAAGTCCAGGGCTCCTGTACTCTGTTTCCGAAGGAGCAGTGGTTTCTGCAAAACGGCGACAGGCTTCCCAGCTCGATCCAGCGGCACAGAAGCTCTTTCGTGGTATCCGCGCCGAAGCCGCCGATATCCGTTCCCACATAAGGCATGCCGCTCAGTCCCAGATTACAGATCTGGGGGATCGCCATCTGCAGATGTGCCCAAAGGCTCTGATTGTCTCCCGTCCATGCCATAGTGTACTTCTGGGAACCGCTGTAACATGCCCTTGTGATTACAAAGGGACGTTTTCCGGTCAGTTCCTTCAGCCCCGCATAGGTTGCCCTCGCCATATTGTGGCCATAAACATTATGTACCTCGCTGTGGCATGTCTTTCTCTCTTCCTCATAAAACACCACATCTCCGGGCAGTTCCCCGTTAAAGCTGGCGGGCTCATTCATATCGTTCCAAATACCGGCAATACCGTTTTCCATCAGATATCTGTGGTTTTCCCCCCACCACCTGCGAACTTCCTTCCTGCCAAAATCGGGATATACCGCCGCGCCGGGCCAGACCACATTCTCATAGATCTCACCCTCCGGCGTTTTCGCAAAATATCCCTTTTCCGCACCCTCGTCATAGACCGTATACCCGGCATCCTTCTTGACGCCGGGATCGATGATCGTCACAAGGCGCATCCCCATCTTATGCAGATCCTCAGTCAGCCCTTTCATATCCGGGAACTTTTCCTCATCCACCGTAAACACCCGGTATCCCCGCATATAGTCGATATCCAGATGAACCGCGTCACAGGGAATATTATACTTTTTCATGTTCTCCGCAATGCCCCGGACATCCTCCTCGCAGCAATACCCCCAGCGGGACTGATGATATCCCAGAGTCCAGAGCTGCGGCAGCGGCGCCGTACCTGTCAGGTAAGTATATCCCTTCACCACATCCTGCATGGAATTACCGCCGATAAAATAATAATTCAGATCCCCTTCATCCGCCGCGAAGAAATAATAGTCGTCTGATTCTTTTCCGAAATCAAAAAATGTTTTGTATGTATTGTCAAAAAAGATTCCGAACACTCCGTCCTGTTTCAGTGTGATAAAAAACGGTATGCTCTTATACAATGATCTGTAGGAGTCCACATGAGGGTTCGGATCATCGGTATTCCAGGACACATACTCATAGCCCCGCTTGTTGATAAAGCCGGTCTTGTCCCCCAGCCCGTAGAAGCAGTCTCCCCGGTCCAGCTTTTTCATAACCTGAATCCTGTGCTCCGCCCCGCAGTCCTCCACGCTGTGCCCTTCCTGCTCCATAAGCTTCCTCATCTTGTCGGAGAGTTTCCTTGCCGGCTTCCTCACTCCCCTGTAGTCCATACACAGCAGTTTCCCGTCCTTATCGTAGAAATCGCAGCCTGCCTCATCTCTGATCTCAACGGTCAGTTCTTTTGTCAGGACTCTCACGCAGCCTTTCGCCTCTTCCATTCTGACAGATATGTCAGTTCTTTTATCGCCTTCTATCGCATGGGACACAGGGCGGACACCCGAAAGATCGGAAAACACCCTGATAATAAGATCGGTGTATGCCGTCACTTCCAGTTCTCCGTTTTCAAATGTGATAAAAACCGCTGTGCCTTCCTGTCTTGCCTTCACAATTTTCCCGTAAGTTACCTTTTCCATCACAAAGTCCCTCTCTTCTTTCATTTTACAGGATTCTTACTGTCGAATATACATCCTGCAGACTCATCTAATGCCTGTCATATAATTCCGCCATCCCGGCAATCTGCTCTGCCATTTCCCCGGTCAGTTCTCCCGGCAGCAGCCGCCACTTCCAGTTTGTGCCCAGCGTGGACGGCAGGTTCATCCTCGCATCATTATCAAGCCCCAGATAATCCTGTATCGGGATCACCGCCGTATCCGCGGCAGAGGCAAGCGCCGCCCGGATCATTCCCGCCCGGATATCCTTTCTCCGCTTCACTCCCAGATATTTCATGGCAAAAGAAACGCTTGCTCTCTTTGCGCTCCCAAGCCAGCCCTCGATCGTATCATTATCGTGGGTTCCGGTATAGACCACCGCGTTCTTTCCGTAATTGTGGGGCAGATATTCGCTGTCCGGTCCTCCGTCAAACGCAAACAGGAGAACTTTCATCCCCGGGTAACCGCTTCTCTTCACCAGCCGCAGCACGGAAGGCGTCAAAAATCCCAGATCCTCTGCGATCACGTCCCTCTTCCCAAGCTTCTTTTTCATCACCTGAAAGATATCATAGCCCGGACCTTTCTCCCAATGCCCGAACTCCGCTGTCGGATCACCGTAGGGAATGGAGTAATACTCGTCAAAGCCCCTGAAATGATCGATCCGCAGAATATCATACAGCTCATAACATCTGGAGATCCTCCTCATCCACCAGTCATACCCTGTCTCCTTATGGTAATCCCAGCGGTACAAAGGATTCCCCCAAAGCTGCCCCGTAGCGGAAAACAGATCCGGCGGACAGCCCGCCACACCCGTCGGCAGCAGATCTTCATCCAGCTGGAACAACTCCGGCCTGGCCCATACGTCCGCCGAATCATACGCCACGTAGATCGGAATGTCCCCGATGATCCGGATTCCCTTTTTGTTTGCATATTCTTTCAGCGCAAACCACTGTTCCCCGAACAAAAACTGCTGGAACCGGATAAAGCCGATCTCCCCTGCATACTTTTCCCGATAGCGCCTCATGGCTTCGGGCCTTCTGAACCGGATATCCTCATCCCACTCGCTGAAACTCTTTCCGCCAAAGGCATTTTTGACTGCCATATACAGTGCATAATCATCCAGCCAGCAGGCATTTTTCTCACAAAACCCGCGAAACGCCGCATTGTTTTCGATATTGCTGTTCTCATATGCCTTTCTGAGGATCACAAACCTGGTTTCATAAATCTCTCCGTAATCCACATATCTTTGCTTCCGCAGGGAGACTTTTCCCGCATCTTCCCCTTCCCCGGAGATTTTCCGCCCCGGCGTTTCCCCCTCACGGCGCTTCTGCCCCGAAGGATTTTCCGCCGAAGTTCCCTCGCAGTCCTCTCTTGTGATCCAGCCCGCTTCCACCAGCTTTTCCAGATCGATAAAATAAGGATTTCCCGCATAGGTGGAAAAAGACTGATAGGGGGAATCCCCGTATCCTGTGGGCCCAAGCGGCAGAATCTGCCACAGGGACTGCCCCGCCTTCTCCAGAAAATCCACAAATTCATAGCTTTCCTTAGAAAATCCCCCGATCCCGTACTTCGACGGAATACTTGTGATCGGTAATAATACGCCGCTTCGTCTCATACTTAACTCCATTCGATAACTTCTCTTATCTCAACATTTGTTTCCGTATCAATGACCCAAGTCCGGGTAAATAAATAACACAAGGGGTAACTGCAGCCATGTCGTTACCCCGTTGTTATTTATTTTCTCAGATCTGTTTGGTTATCACATCTTACTGAGATGCCATATATCCCTGTTATACTCTTCGATTGTCCTGTCGGAAGAGAAAAATCCCGCCTTCGCAATATTGTGCAGCATCATTTTTTTCCACTTCGTCCTGTTCTCATAATCCTCAAACGCCTGATCCTTTACCTTGATGTAATCCTCCAGATCCAGCAGCGTCATAAACCAGTCTTTGTTCAGCAGTTCGTCATGAAGCCGCTTTAAATTCTCTTTATTGCCCGCCGCCATCGCCTGCTTTCCGACAATAAAGTCCACCGCCTCTTTGATCACTTTGCTCTTCTCATAGTATTTTTTCGATACATAACCCTGTCTGCCTTTTTTCTTTTCCTCATAGTAGTTGATGACCGTATCGGAATCCTCGCCGAAAATATAAATATTCTCATCTCCCACCAGATCGTGGATCTCCACATTGGCGCCGTCCGCCGTCCCCAGTGTCACCGCGCCGTTCAACATAAACTTCATGTTGCCCGTGCCGGAAGCTTCTTTGGACGCAAGGGATATCTGTTCGGAAATATCACAGGCGGGAATGATCTTCTCCGCATAGCTGACATTGTAGTTTTCCACCATCAGCACTGTCATATAAGGACTGACATCCTTGTCATTATTTACGATCTCCTCCAGCACGAGAAGCAGGTGGATGATATCCTTCGCGATCACATAGGCGGGAGCCGCCTTTGCCCCGAAAATAAAGGTCAGCGGCCTCTCCGGCTTTTTGCCGCCTTTGATCTCCAGATATTTGTGAATGATATACAGGGCGTTCATCTGCTGCCGCTTATATTCGTGAAGCCTCTTTACCTGAATATCGAAAATGGAATCCGGATTCAGTTCTATGCCTTCCATCTCTTTTACGTAAGCCACCAGTTCCTGCTTCTTGATCCGCTTGATCTCGGCAAGCTTATCCAGCACCGCGCCGTCATTTTCAAAGGCGAGCAGTTTTTCCAGTTCATTTGCGTTCTTTTTAAAGCCCTTGCCGATCAGCCCGGAAATATAGGCTGTCAGTTCTCTGTTGCAGGATAACAGCCAGCGGCGGAACGTGATACCGTTTGTCTTGTTGTTGAATTTCTCCGGATAAAGCTTATAAAAATCATTCAGTTCCGTATTTTTCAGGATCTCCGTATGGATCGCCGCCACGCCGTTCACGGAAAAACCATAGTGGATATCGATATGCGCCATATGTACCTTATCGTCCTGATCGATGATCCATACATTCTTATTCTTCGGGTATTTCTCCCGCACCCGCTTATCCAGTTCTTTGATAATCGGCACAAGCTGGGGCACTACCTTCTCCAGATATTCAAGCGGCCATTTTTCCAGCGCTTCCGCCAGAATCGTATGGTTTGTATAAGCGCAGGTTTTGCTCACCACCTCGATCGCCTCATCCAGCGTAAACGCCTTATCCTCCACCAGAATCCGGATCAGTTCCGGAATGACCATCGTCGGATGCGTATCGTTGATCTGGATCACACAGTAATCATGCAGTTTCTTTAAATCCTGTTTCTTTTCCTTCAGCTCCTGCAGGATAAGCTGGGCGCCGTTGCTGACCATAAAATACTGCTGGTAGATCCGCAGAAGATTACCCGCCTCATCGGAATCATCCGGATACAGAAACAGTGTCAGGTTCTTTTCGATCTCTTCCTTGTCAAAGTTGATCCCGTCCTTTACAATGCTCTCATCCACGGATTCAATATCAAACAGATGCAGTTTATTGACACCACTGTCATATCCGACAACATCAATGTCATACAGTCTGGACTTTACGGTCATATCTCCAAACGTTACCTCAAAAGTGGTTTCCGTCTTATTCAGCCAGCTGTCCTTCTCGATCCACTCATTCGGCTCCGCCTCCTGCAGTTTCTCCTGAAACACCTGCTTAAACAGTCCGAAGTGGTAATTTAAACCGATGCCGTCGCCGGGCAGCCCCAGCGTTGCGATGGAGTCCAGAAAACACGCGGCGAGACGCCCGAGCCCGCCGTTTCCAAGAGACGGTTCCGGCTCAACCTCCTCAATCCTGGCCAGCTCTTTCCCGTATTTTTTCAGGATCTTTTCCAGTTCCTCATAAATCCCCAGATTGATCAGGTTATTAGACAGCAGTTTCCCGATCAGAAACTCCGCCGAAATATAATAAAGCTTCTTATCCCCCGTGATCTCCTCCGTCACTTCCGTCATTTCCTTTGTCAGTTCCAGAATGGAATAATAAAGCTGTTCATCCGTACAGTCCGAAAGCCCTTTTCCGTATTTCCTTTCCGCCAGCATCTTAAGCTGGGTCTCCATGTTAAGCTGTAATACTTTTCTTGGCATCTGTAATTCTGTCATAACATAATCCTCCTGCTTCCATTCCGCATAGCGCCTGTCAGCCTATGCAATTTTTTGTTCACAAATGCATGATAGCCGCAGCCGTCCGGCCGCCGGCCCCGCCGCTGCTTATGTTTTTTCATTCTGCCGCCGTCCGGGCGGATGAGGGGATCTGCCCCGCTTATCTGACGCCCTCATGCAATAATGTCCAGATATTTCATTCGTATGATGCTGTGCGGCAGAACAACCTCTCTTCCTTCTCCGCCCTGCAGAAGATGTTGCAGCTCCTCCACCGCCGCGGAAGAGATCCCCGCAAAGTTCTGCTGTACCGTGTTCATCTGCTTTCCGGCGTATCCCATCAGCACAAGGCCGTCGAATCCGCAAACCGGGCGGAAGATATCCATTTCGATCAGCGCCCTCATCGCCCCGATCGCCATCAGGTCCGAACCGCAGACAATAACATCCCTGCTCCTCGCATACCGGAATGTCAGGTTCCTCGCTTTCAGTTCGCTGAAGTCCCCGTACCGTACAAACAGCTTACAGGAAAGTTCCTCCGCCAGCTCCTCGATCCCCTTCAGGCGTTCCGCCCCGGGATAAGAATTCTTTTTCCCGGCGATATAGAAGATCTTTCCGGATTTATTCTCCAGGATCGTCTTCCGCGCCACGTCGATCTGCGCCTGCCTGTGGTTAATGCCGATACAGGAAACCGATGCCGCATGGAACGAGACATCCGCCAGCACCATCTTGAAGGCCCCCGTCTCCACCAGTTCCCAGAGCACCTTATCATTTGTGGGAATCCCGTAAACAATAATGCCCTCGATACTCTGTGCCTGAAAATACCGGATGATCTCTCCCACCGTTTTTCCCTTCAGCATGGAGAAAAACACGGTGATCAGATCCAGCCTCATCTCCTGCGCTTTCTGGATGGCGCCCGCGATATACTGCATGCTGATCTCATCGATCGCCTTGGTCCGGGTATTCAAGTTCATCAACAGCGCAATACGCCCCGCCTGTTTGGAGGAAAGCGCCGCCGCGATGGAATTCGGCACAAAATGCAGCTCCTTCGCCGCTTCCTGCACCTTCTTTTTCGTCGCATCGCTGACCCCCGGATACCCGTTCAATACCTTTGATACCGTGGAGATCGCCACGCCCGCCTGTTTTGCCACATCTTTGATCGAAACCATTTCTGCTCCTGTTTTCCCCCTCTGACTCCGCGTTTTATGTATGCCTGATGATTCTGACACATCCCATGACAGGATATCAGGTTCAGAAAACGTTTTCCATCGATACTATAGTACAAATGTTGTATGGTGTCAAGAGTTTTTTTAATCACTGACAGAAGCCAGCAGTTAATCAAAATCTCCACTCTTGCTGAACGTTTCCATTTCGCAAAGTGCAATTTCTCTGATACAGAAACGGCACAACTCCGCAGCCATGCCGTTATCCTTTCTTTATTTCAAATTTCAGCGATACTGAAATTTCCCTTCTTCCATTTATAACCGCGTAAATTTACAGTGCCTTCCCTGCCAGAATTTCCTGATAATCCCGATAATTCTTTTCCAGCAGCGCCGGCGTATCCAGCCCATACGGACATTTCGATTTACACTTCCCACAGTGCAGGCATTTTTCGATCAGCTTCATCTTCTCCTGCCATGCGGGCGTCAGCCATGCCTCGGAAGGCGCCCTGCGCAGCATCAGGCTCATGCGGGCGCTGTTGTTGATTTCGATTCCCGTCGGGCAGGGCATACAGTAACCGCAGCCACGGCAGAACTCCCCGAGCAGTTCGCCTCTGTCCTTTTCGATCAGCGCTTTGATCTCCTCCGTCATCACCGGCGGATTTTCTATGTAGGATAAAAATTCATCCAGTTCACTTTCCCTCTGCACGCCCCAGATCGGCAGCACATTATCAAACTGCGCGAGATACGCATATGCCGCCGCCGAATTGGTGATCAGGCCGCCGGATAACGCTTTCATCGCGATAAATCCCATGTCAGCCTTCTTGCAGGCCTCCACCAGTTCCAGATCCTTCTCCGTCGCCAAATAGCAGAAGGGAAACTGCAAGGTCTCATACAGGCCGCTCTCTATCGCTTCCATCGCAATATTCAGCCGGTGGTTTGTAATACCGATATGCCGGACCATCCCCTTTTCCTTCGCTTCCAGCATCGCCTCATACAGCCCGCTCCCGTCGCCGGGTTTCGGGCAGAACGCCGGATTGTGGAACTGATACAGGTCGATATAGTCCGTCTGAAGATTGCGCAGGGAAACCTCGATGTCCTTCCAAAACCCTTCCGCTGTCGTTGCGCCGGTCTTTGTCGCTATGATCACTTTCTCCCGCATGCCTGCAAAAGCTTCCCCGACTTTTTCCTCACTGTCCGTATAAAATCTTGCGGTGTCGAAGAAAGTGACGCCATTGTCATATGCTTTCCGAAGCAGTTTCACAGCTTCCTCTTTGCTGATCCGCTGGATCGGCAGCGCGCCAAACGCATTTTTTTCCACACAGAAACCTGTTTTTCCCAGTGTTACTTTTGCCATGATCTTCTCCTTTTCTTATCACTGTATTTCCTACTCATCAGAAAATGCCGCTTATCTTCCCGCTTCAGCCAATGCTTTTTCCGGTTCAGCAATCCTTTTGTCTTTTTCCTGTATTGTTATCTCTTTCTCCTGTATTATCTTCAAAGCATCATCCCGCTCCCGGATAAATCTCTCCTCCACCGCTTTTTGTTCCTCATAGCGCAGGCATGCTTCCCGTATATTATCCTCCGCCAACGCCTCATAAATCGCATCCGCAACACTTTCATAAACAGAATTTTCCGCAGCCAGCATCTGAAACTCCTCCCACGTCTTAGCCAGAAAAGCGGCAGCCCGCTTATCCAGCTCCTGCCGCTTATCCTCTTCTGTCGCCATCCCTATATGTTTTAAGTTTAGCACGGATATACATAATTTGTCACTATATATCTCATGAGTTTTTGGGTTCATCATATAAAAATGACTGTAAAATTCTTCAGACAGATGAGACAGCGCAAAATCCAGAATACTATATGCTGAGCCGATATTACATCAATATAATCCGCCCCCTTTTTTATATTATTAAAGCATCTGCACAAATAGATGAGCGAACGCTCCTGCCAGTCATGACGGTCAATATTCTGCATTTCCAGATTAATGATTTTTCTGTTATTCAGCAATATCTTTATATCCAGCATCGTTGTTTTTTCATCAGCTTTACTGCCCGGTATGATCGGATTTGTCATCATTACTGATATGATTTCATCTTCTCCTACTCCCAACAGACTGCATAATAAGGAGCGCAGTTGCGTAAATTTTGACCGACCGGCCAGAATTTCAGAATTGCTTTTAAGAAAGCATATCCAAAGGCAGATGAAAACCGCTTTTGAATATGCTTATTATACACAGAATCCGTAATATGTACAAGCCAAATTATTTTTTCTTAATAAGTCCTTTAAAGAACCATACTGTTCACTTTAGATACACCGCCGCAGCCTCCCAGTTCTCTCCCGGATGATACCGCAGCGCACGACCCTCAATCCGCAGATCTGCTTCTCCCGCCGCGTAAACCTCCGCCATCTTCCCCGGGCAGCCTTCCGGCAGCGGAATCTCTATCACTTCCGGCACTTCCCCGCCAAACGTATGAATCGTCACATACCCGTCCAGCCTTTCCCTAAAACGCACCATTCCCTGCCACCCCTTCGGATGACGTAGGCTTTTGATCTTTGGTCCATACCGGAATGAAATCCCCTCTTTAATAACGGATGCTATTTTATGATAAAACGCAATACCGGAATCAATCGCCTTCCATTGTTCCCCGCTTAAATTCGTTACATCCCCGGAAATACACATTCTGCCCAGAAAGGTATTCGCCATCGAATACACGACCCTCCTTACCGAATCCGTCTGCCGGATCACCGCCCAGATCTGACTTTGCGCCGGATGGATCAGCCTGTGCAGATTCGCCGCGATAACCGGAATCTCCGGACACTCGTGGGCATCCGAAAAGGAAGCCATGCTCATCAGCCCCATCAGTCCCGGCTCCAGCCTGTGACCGCCGGAAGAACAGTTTTCCAGCACGATGCCCGGAATCTCCCGCTTCACTTTTTCAATAAAGTCCATTGAAGCCTCCATATTCTGCCGCAGCCCCTCGCCCAGAGATTCCGCCCCGTCACAGCCTATGCCGATGGTCTCGTTATAATCGATCTTCATATAGCCGAAGCCGTATTTTTTCAGTGTTCCTATCACTTGTGACCATCCGAAAAGATCTGAATCTGTTAGAGGAAGAAGGATATGTCCAGCGAATCTACGGGGGCGCTATTATGACTTCTGAAAATACAGATTCTATTTTTCTTCCCCGTTCCATGACAAAAAAAGAAATCCTGAATTTCAGTTCTGACAAACGGTATATCGCCTCCATCGCTTCCCGTCTGGTGAGCGACGGAGATAATATTTTTATCGGCTGCGGCGACACCTGCGCCGCCATAGCTCAGGCAATGCTGTCCCGAAAAGCCAACTTTGTTACAAACAGCATTCTTGTTGCTGCTATCCTTGCCCTCAACCCTTATGCTTCCGTACTTGTAACCGGCGGAAATCTGAGCGGGTATGACAGACATTTTCTAAGCGGTGATACCTTTATAAAATCCATGCAGGATTTTCATTTCAAATATGCCTTTTTAGGTGCAGCCGGAGCCGATATTTCCGGCGGTTTTACAACCTATTCCAACTTTGAGCAGACTGTCTGCGAAACCGTAAGAAAAGCCTCCGGCACAGTTGTCTTTGCACTAGCCTCTCACAAATTTGGTAAGACCAACTTTATGAAGATCTGTGATTTGACCGTTGCAGATATTATTATTACAGATTCTGATATCCCTGCAGAATATCGGACATACTTTGCTGCGCATAATATAGATGTGTTTGTTCAGTGACCCGAATCATCATAAAAGGGCATTGAACTTCTCAATGCCCTCTTTTTCATTACTTTTCCTAATTTACTTTCTCACCAGATGTCTCGGTGTGCCGTTTACATACAGCGGCATCAGCTCACCCATGATAAGGGGTCTGCCGTACTTCTCGAAATCATCTGTCAGATCCGTACCGTCCGTCGTGATCCACTCGTCGGGCACTTTTCTCTCCACATTTGCGATAGCGTGGATATCGTAAGCGCTTGTACCGCACTGGTAAGGATCGTCGCCGTTTCTGTCCAGTGTGATCATCATGCCGGTCTTGCCTTCGTTTGCGGCAACCACAGCGTCATGGCCTACCTGAAACGCTTCGTTGATATCTGTCAGGGAAGCAATGTGTGTAGCGGCTCTCTGCAGTGTGGAGAACTCGATCGCCCTTGTCTTAAGACCCGTCTCCTCGGCAACTTTCTGTGCAAGGATCACTGCCGTACCGGACATCTGCTTATGGCCGAACGCATCCACAGCAACTTCTCTGCCAAGTTCGCATACAAATCTGCCGTCCGCGATCTGAACGCCCTCGGATACGGCAATCACAACAGAAGATTTCTTCGCTGCCAGCTCTTTTACCTTCTCCATGAACGCATCCATGTCAAATACTCTCTCCGGCAGATAGATCGCATCAGGGCCTTCACAGTCGCTTCCGCGGGATAAAGCGGCAGCAGCCGTAAGCCAGCCTGCATTACGTCCCATGATCTCCACGATACAAACCGTAGGTTTCTGTACGCCGAAAGAGGAGTTGTCGCGGATGATCTCTTTCATGGATGTTGCGATATATTTTGCAGCGGAACCGTAACCTGGGCAGTGATCGGTGATCGGAAGATCGTTGTCAACCGTTTTCGGTACGCCCACAAATCTCTGGCTCTTGCCATGAGCCGCCGCATAATCGGAAAGCATCTTTACGGTATCCATAGAGTCATTTCCGCCGCAGTAGAAAAGGCACTCGATATCATGCTTTTCCATGATCTCAAAAATTTTCTCATAGACATCCTCATGTCCCTCAATCTTCGGCATTTTAAACCGGCAGGAACCAAGAAAAGCCGACGGAGTTCTCTTTAACAGTTCGATACCTGTCTCATCTGCAAGATACTCATCCAGATCACAGATTTTGTCCTGCAAAAAACCTTCGATGCCGTGAACCATGCCATATACTTTGTTCACACCGAGCTTCTTTGCTGCCGCATATACACCTGCAACAGAAGAATTGATTACCGCGGTAGGCCCGCCGGACTGTCCAACTACAACATTTCCCTTCATAACGTTTCTCCTTTTCTTTATTCTTCAAAATATTTTCTTTATGCACTCATACGCACATAACATAAAGCCTCTATCCTATAGACCCACAAAGTCACATACCCCACAGCAAACTGCAGGGTATGTGCATTTTATCATTTTATACTAACTCTAATACTACCTGCATCGCCGCATCACCTTTACGGGGACCGATCTTTACGATCCTTGTGTAGCCGCCCTTACGGTTCGCATATTTCGGTGCAACTTCATCAAACAGCTTATTTGCCATATTGATCTCTTTTGTATTTTTCTTACGTCCGGCAGGCGCAGTCGGTATTTCCGTCACAGGAAGAAGTACTTTCATCATCTGACGTCTCGCATGCTGTCTGGACGGCAGATCTTTTCTGATCTCTTTTTCCACTTCGTCAAATACGGTTACTTTCTTGCCTTCAACAACCTCTTTGACCCTCTTGCCGTCTTTGTCCTTACGTGCTACTTTTGCTTTCACCTTTACGGTTTCGAAATTATCTTTTTCCTTTACAGCCAAAGTGATCACATGCTCCGCGATCTTGCGCACTTCTTTTGCTCTCGCTTCGGTTGTAACGATCTTGCCATGATATAAAAGCGCCGTAACCTGATTTCTAAGCAGTGCTTTTCTCTGGCTGCTTGTTCTGCCAAGTTTTCTGTATTTTGCCATGATAGGCTCCTTTCACATTAAATGGTCTATTCCGGCCACGCGCATCGGACTTACTTACCGGGATATTACCTGTATATTGATAGTTACCATTTATGAAAACACATATCCGCGCTCATCGGTCTTACCGGATACGCCCGTTTCATCACTCCTCGCTGGGATTTAACTGAAGGCCTAACTCTTTCAGCTTCGCCAGCACTTCTTCCAGAGACTTGCGGCCCAGATTACGAACCTTCATCATATCCTCGGAAGTTTTATTTGTAAGTTCTTCCACCGTATTGATACCTGCACGTTTCAAACAGTTATAAGAACGGACGGAAAGTTCCAGTTCATCGATGCTCATCTCAAGAACCTTCCCTTTTTCGTCATCTTCTCTTTCCACCATAACCTCCGCGGACTTCGCATTCTCGGAAAGATCGATAAAGAGGCTTAAATGCTC
>Ga0137308_102095_pt1 | contig 15154 bp, 13 predicted proteins | sample Inofrocosms_June_FD_97181 | JGI IMG/M metagenome (GOLD analysis project Ga0137308, IMG submission 97181) | Mouse cecal microbial communities from Vienna, Austria - N-Acetylneuraminic and N-Acetylglucosamine D2O microcosms_June | ecosystem: Host-associated > Mammals > Digestive system > Large...
CATTCAGCACGCTCTTATCCGTCAGATTGTCCTCGGCGGAATCTGTGACCGGCTTTTCCAGCAGAACCTCGCCGTCCCGTTCCTCCCGGACGATATTGCTGTGGCTGTTGGCGATGTGTACAGATGCGGAATGCTCCCCGGCCCAGCCGGTCAGCCGGATGTCCAGCATCCGGGGAGTATCGGCGCAGGCAATCTCAATAGGAGTATCCTGAGAATAGGCCGCGATGGTTTCGTGCCGCTCCGCCGGGACATCGGAAATGACTTGCAGGATCCTCCCCGCGTCACCGGCTGCAACGCCCGCCGCTATGGCTGCACGGATGCCCTTCAACCCTCCGGAGTTGGGGACAACAACACTTTTCACGTTTTTAATAATATTGCCGGAAACCTCCGCCCGTATTCTTTCCGGCCAGACACCCAGGATGTCCCGGAGCCGGGCTGCGGCATAAGCCAGGGCAATCGGCTCAGTGCAGCCCGTTGCGGGAACCAGTTCCTCACTTAAAATGGAGAGATACGCCTTTTTCTTTTCAACTGTCAGCATAATTTTTCCTCTTTTCTTCCTGTTATGGTTGATTGTGCCGTTCGGGGGATTCCACATAAATCCGCTCCCTGGAAAAGCCCTGCCCCCGAACTTCTTTGATCTGCGTGATGGTCAGAAACGCGTTGGGGTCAATGGATTGGATCAGCGACTGCGCGGCATACAGCTTCCGGGGCGGGATCACGCACAGTACGCCGCGCTGAGGCGTCCTAGTTCTGCCAGTCTCAATCTGAACCATGGTGGTTCCCGCTTGCAGATCCGTCAGGCATTTCTGCCGGATTTCTTCGTATTTGCCGGAAACTACAAAAATCTGTATCTGGGACTGCCCCAGAAGCATCACCCGGTCCAGCGCGATCGTTTCCACTACCAGCAGGACAACGCCGTATAAGATCTGCTCCGGATCGGAAAACAGGGCCTGCGCACCCATGATGACAATGTCTGTCAGATAGACCGCCACGGAAACCGGGATATGGCTCCATTTATGCAGCACGAGATTGACCACGTCCGTTCCGCCGGTGGAGGATCCTACCCGCATAACCAGCCCTACGGCGATCCCTACCAGCCCGCCGCCCAGCAGGGCCGCTAGCAGCGGGTCGGCTGTCAGCCGGTCAATGCCCGGTATCCGCTGCGCCGCACCCAGAAAAAAGGGGTAGAGCAGCGAGCTGGCAATGGTGGCCAGGACGAACCGCCACCCCAGCACGGCCCAGCCTAACGCCAACGCCATCAGGTTCACACCCAAAACGATTCCTGCGGTGTCCAGCGGGATTACCTTACCAAGAACAATCCCAACGCCGGTAGCGCCGCCCATAATCGCACCGCTGGGCAGAATGAACGCCGCCACGGCAAATCCTAGCAATATGTTTCCGGCCAGGATCGCAGAACAAACTTCCGCCATTTTTTTGAAACGTCTCGTTGAATAACCTATCTTTCCCATATCAAAGCACCATTATATTGTCCAGCCACCCGGCGCAGGCATCCACCTGCTGCTGGGAGCCGAGAATGCAGACGCTCCCCCGCGCCGCCAACTCTTCCACAAGGTCTGCCATGGATGCCAGGTTATCCGGCACGGTGGAAAGCATCTCGCGGCGGACGCGGCAGCGGTCCTCATGGCTGATCCGCCGCCAATAGAGGGCGTCGGAGACTTTGCCCTTCATGCGGGGCGTCAGGAGCGGGTCGGATTCCGCCACTGTGCCGGTAATCATGCCAGTCAGATCCATATCCCCAATGCCCCGCAGGAAGTCAGCGGAGGCTCGGTAACAGTCTATGGTCCGGGCGGCGCTGGGGTCCCGGTAGGAGAAAAATCCCGCGAAGCCAGTGTCCCGCAGGACCATTCCTGTGCCGTACGCCCCGCCTTGGACCCGCACCGTGTTCCACAGATGGGCCAGGGAGACTGTATGGCCCATGACCTTTGCCGCGCCCCGTCCGGCCTCCTGGAAAAGGCCGCCCAGAGCCGCGTAGGATACGCCGGAGGGAATCACAATTCCCTCCCGCCGGGGTTCCCAGGGCAGGATGGATGCCGCGCACGGCAGGACGAAACTCCCTTCCGGCAGACTGGACGACAGGAGACGGGCGGCGGTTTCGGCGGACGATTTATCCCCGGCGGTGACGCTGATTGTCATGCGGACGCAGCAGAAAACGCGCCGGGACAGGGCTTTCAGGTCTTCCGCCAGGGCTGTGAATCGAGCGGGGAAGTCCTGCTCCAGCTCCGTCAGCCACCGGAGAAAGGTAATGCCTGATGCCTGCTCCTGCACAGCGCCTTCGGCGGTGGAGCAGGCCAGGACTCTGGACATAGCGGCATTGTGGCCCGCCATGACCATCTGTTCCGCCATGGCCGCTCGCTGCTGGCGCAGGAATACCAGCATCTGCTCGGAATTTTCCCACTGCTGCCCCGTCAAAAGCTCTGTCAGAAATGACAGGGCTTTTTCCAGCTTCGCGTCCAGGGCGCTGCATGAAACGCACAGGAACGTCCGGCAGCGGTCCGGGGCATTCTGCGGACCGTATGCTTCAATTATAAACCGGATGTCCCCGAACAGGGAGCGCATCTCCCGGCTGAGATCTGCCAGCGCGTACCGCTCCGTATCCAGATGGCCGAATAATTGGGCCATGAAAGCCGCTTTGGTCAGCTCGTTTGGAGTAAGATCATCCAGCGAAAAATAGAGATTGCAATAGGTGATCCCGCTGGTGGGCAGATCGTGGCGCAGAAGCGTCATATGGGCGGCGGTTTCCTCCGACAAGGGAAGCTTTTCCGGTTCCGTCGGGACCTGGTCAAGATGCAGTCTGGGAATGGCTGCAAGCTGTTCCGGCGTGTCCGGCGTATTCTGCCAGACGGCGATTACCTCCTGAAATCGGCGGATACCAACGGCTTCTTCGGCACTCCAGCCGGATTGGATGGCGCTGAGACGGGCTGTCTCCTGAGCCTGGCGCTCCTGCCCGATGGTGTGGGAGGGCCGCATCAGAACCCGGCAATGATGGGGATTCTCTAAAATGAGCCCCTTCAGCAGTTCCTCAAAATAGCCCGCTTCACATTTCTTCCGCAAAACGTCGAAAAGTGTGCCGACGCTGAGATTTGCCGCTGGATCGCCGCCGTAGAGCCAGCTCTCCAATACCTGGGAGCCAAGCATGATCCCTTGGGGCATCTGGCCGTAATCCCGCTGTCGGGCTTCGAATTCCAGATTGTTCAGCACCGCGAGGATCCTATGGTGGTCCAGTCCTTCCCGGGACAGCCGCTCCAGCTCCTCCCAGAGGGCGGCGGATACCACGTCCGCCTTGTTTTCGGCAATGTCCCGGGCTTCCAGCGTGAACCAGGGCTGCTGGACGCCGCCGCAAATCTCCATGCGGACGTCCCGGGCAAGGCTGCTTTCCAGAAGACGTCGCTTCAGCGGTGCCTGGTTGTCCCCGCAGAGGACATCCGATAACGCTTGCAGCGCCGTCAGAGTTTCACTGTCCCGGAAGGTACAGGCTGCATACCCATCCGCCAGCCGGGCGCGTCCCTCCAGGGATTCCTGGGGGGACAGCTCGTAGTAAATGGTGGCCATGCCCGCTTCTATGGGCTTTTGTAGCGGAATTGCTTCTGGTGCGGGACGGCGGTCGTAAGCAGAAAGATATTCTTCGTCCAGGATCGCAAGAATCTGGGCAATGTCGATGCGGCCGTCCAAGAATATGTAGGCATTGGACGGGTGGTAGAGACGGCTATGGGCGGCGGCAAAGGTTTCATAAGTCAGCTCCGGGATATGTTCCGGGTCGCCGCCGGCAACAAAGCGGTAGCAGGTGTCCGGGAACAGAAGCCGGGTTACTTCCCGCTCCAGAAGGGTGTCTGGTGCGGAGAAGGCTCCCTTCATCTCATTGAACACTACGCCCTTAATGGAAAGTGCACCGTCTTCGTCCATCTCGTAATGCCAGCCCTCCTGGCCGAAAATCTCCGGCTTGGAATGGAGCAGCGGGTGCAGTACCGCATCCATGTAGACCCGCAGGAGATTCATGAAATCCTGGCTGTTCCGGCTGGATACCGGGTAGATTGTCCTGTCCGGGAAGGTCATGGCGTTGAGGAAGGTGTTCAGGGAGCTTTTCATCAGCTCCACAAACGGTTCCTTTACCGGATAGCGCTCCGAGCCGCACAGGACTGAATGCTCCAGAATGTGGAATACGCCCGTGTCGTCCCAGGGCTGGGTCTGGAAAGCAATGGCAAAGGTTTTGTTCTCCTCCGCCCGCTCCAGCCAGACCAGCCTTGCACCGGATTTTTGGTGCTCCATCTGCCAGAGATCCGCTTCCAGTTCATTAATGCGCTGTCGGTTGAGGACAATAAAATCTGAAAGGATACTGTTCTTTTCCATAATGGCCTCCTCATAATAATAGCTTCCTTTTTCTGTTTGGGTGTCACCATTATAAATGTTTTTCCAGCCGCCGCAAGGCGGCTGGTTCATTCTGTCCATTTCTCCGACAATTCTGTCTCGTTCGCTAAAGTTCCTTCCCTTTCATGCCGGTTCCGGCAAAAAAGGGAAGGGTATCCGCATTAGTACAGAATAAACTGTTTCCGGGGCGGAATAAACAAATGGTATTGATTTCCCCGAAAAAAATGATATGGTTACATTCAGAAAAATTCTGGGAGGGGTGTGTCATATGTACGATCTGCTTATTATCGGCAGCGGACCTGCTGGTATTTCCGCCGCACTGAGCGCAAAAGCACGGAACATGGATTTCCTCTGGTTTGGCTCCAGGGTGCTGAGCCCTAAGATTGCCAAGGCCGAGCGCGTCATGAATTATCCGGGGCTTCCGGCAGTCACCGGGCCGGAAATGTGCGATGCCTTCCTGCGCCAGATTGACGGGCTGGGTATCGAAATCCGGGAAGAACGGGTCAATTCGATTTATGACATGGGCGGATATTATACCGCCGTGGTCAACGACAAAATGTATGACGGCAGAACCGTTATCCTTGCTGCCGGCGTATCCAACAGCCGGGAAATCCCCGGCGAGAGCCGCCTGCTGGGAAAGGGCGTCAGCTATTGCGCTACCTGCGACGGGGAACTGTACAGGGGCAAGCGGATCGCCGTGGTCTGCACGGATTCGGGCCTGGAGGAGGAAATTGAGTTTTTGGCGGGCCTTGCTGCAGAAGTGTTCCTCTGCACCAGTTATAAGGACTGCGGCATCCGCCGGGACAACGTACGGCACACTGTGGGCTATCCCACGGAAATCCTGGGAGAGGATCGCGCCATGGGCATCATCTGTGGCGGGGAGACGGTGGCGGCGGACGGGATTTTCTGCCTGCGCTCCTGCGTGGCCCCGGCGGCGCTGCTGCCGGGACTGAAGGCGGCGGACGGTCATATCCAGACGGATCGGCAGCAGCGCACCAATCTGCCGGGATGCTTCGCCGCCGGGGACTGCACGGGACGGCCCTATCAGTACGCGAAAGCGGTGGGAGAGGGCAACGTGGCTTTGCACAGCGCGTTGGAATATCTGAAAAAACTGGAGGTGTAGCATGAAATCAAGAGTATTGCGGCTAAAGGACTACCGGGAAGTAGATGTGAAGTCCCTGTTAAAGCCCTTCGTACTGGACGGGGAGGCGTTGGAAGCAGAGCTGCGGCGGCTGACCAACCCGTATATCCGCTGGGAGAACGGTACAACGGTTTCTCCCGGAGATCAGGTGGTGTGCCGACTGGCATCGGACTGCCCCCGGTTCCAGAAGGAGAAGGTCCGGTTCGTAGCCGGGAGCAGCATGTTCCACAAGGATCTGGAGGATATGTCCATCGGCATGGAAGTAGGCGGAACTAGGGAGACCATCCTTCCGGAGGGCAAAGTCTCCCTTACGGTGATGGGTGTGATGAACCGCGTGGTACCGGAACCCAGGGATGAAATGGTGGAGAAGCTGGGGCTGGAGGGTGTGCACACCGTTGCGGCGTATCGGGCGTATCTGCTGGAGCAGCAGAAGGCGGCCGCGTTCCAGGAAGATTCCTACGATGCGCTGAACTACCTTGTGCGGGAGGTCATCAGTGGCTCGGAATTTGTCCTGGACCGGGAGGAATGGGCGGAAGCCATCAACCGGGAGCTGGACCGCTGCCGGACGCTGTGCCGTCAGGAGGGCATGGTCCTGGAGAAGATGACCCCGGAGCAGTTCAAGGGGCGCATTCCGGTGAAGAGCTACCACGAGCTGGTGGCCATGCTGCAATACGACGGTTGGGACAAGCTCTGCCGCTATCTGCTGGGCTGCCAGTACGCCGAAAACGATGGCTTCCGGGCGGGGGAAGCGGAGTATAGGGAATTTATCGCGGACTATGTCAGATCCTGGCACGTCTCCGAGGAGAACGCCCGGGAAGCCAACCCCTATGACAGCTTTATCTTCAACGAGTACGCCGGACACGCCTATACGGTACTGAAAGAATACATCAGAAAATTTTATTAAAGGAGGAACCCATCATGTCGATTCAAAACGCAGACAAGAGCAATTTCAAGGAGCTGATCAGCGAAGATTTCGTGATTGCCGATTTTTATGGCACCACCTGCGTCCCCTGCAAGCTGTTTTCCAAAATCCTGGAGGACATCGAGGCGGAGATCCCATTCCTGAACATCGTTAAACTCAACACCACCGAGAACCCGGAAATTGCGGAAGAGTACGGCATTACCGCCGTTCCCACCATCCACTTCTATAAGGATGGCAAGCTGGTTGACAGCCATGTGGGCGTGATGCAGCCCCAGGCGGTGAAGGATGTGATCGCCCAGTACATGTATGCGTAATACAGACAGATCAATCGCCTTTTCGGACAAAATCGACACGCGCCCTTTTCCAGGGACCGCGGATGTGATATGATACATTTACTTATAAAAGGGAGGACTTATTCCATGAAATACGCTGCAAAACGTACCCTCTGCGCCCTGTTGGCGCTTGTTCTCTTATGCGGCCTAACCGCCTGCGGCGGCGCAAAGGCCGTTGACCCGGAAACCTGTACATATGATGAAATGGTGGAATACCTGACTGCTAAGGGCTATATTTCCAAGGATTCCTCTCCGGTGGACATGCTCACTACCGAGGGCTATCTCACGGACAACACCGACGGGGAGATCCCCTTCGCCCCCTTTGCTGACAAGGCCCAGGATTATGACGGGCTGTGGCTGATGTGGTGGGACGCTGCTGCTCCCTCCGAAGCGTATACCAACTGTTTCCAGAACCTTGCCATGAACGGCGGCACGGTCGTCTATATGGGCGGCGCTGCCGTCCTGGAAACCGCTGCCCATAACGGCAGCTTCGCCATCGCCTTTGGGGATGAGTACGCCCAGAAAGATGCCGTCATGGCTGATTTCCAAGGGCTTTCCGGGAAGTAAGAACATATGAACGCCCCTACCCTGTCCTTTGTGGGATGGGGCAGGGGCGTTTCTCTGAAAAGTATATACGAGGAAGGAGAAACCAATGGAAACAAACGCAATTTTTCGAAAAAATTACGGCAACTTCCGCCGCTTCTTCTCCATGCTGGGCAAGGCGGATTTGCCCTACCTATGGATCATCGGCTACCTGGCAGCCAGCGCCGTCATTGCCAAGGTGGGCGTTAACACTACTGAATACAGCGCCGCCCTCTTCGCCGGAAACGTGGGTCTGACCGCTGTGGTGCTGCCTTACTTTTTCTATCAGATCCTTTCCTTGGTTCTGAGTTCTGTTTCCGGACTCATCAATAACCTCTGTGAAGCCCGCATGGACCGGAATCTGCGCCGGATGGTCTGGCGCAAGACGGTGAGCCTGCCCCTGTGGTTCTATGAAAATAATAACCCTAAGGAACTGCTCAGCCGTATCACTACCGATATTTCCAGCATCAGTAATCTGGTTATGAAGGTGTTCATCCCCATATTCACCACCGCCTATGCCAGCTTCGTCATTCTCCTGAAGGTTTCCAGCTATGATGGAGCTTTGATGTGGTCCCTGGTGGTGGCGCTGCCGGTGAATATCCTTATCAGCTTTATCCTGGGCAGGCTGCAATTCGGCGTGCAGGATCTCATTAACCGCCGCAATGCCGAGCTGACGGCCTCCATAGCGGAGCGGACCAATAACCTGATGCTCATCAAGTCCATGGGCACCGAAACAAAGGAATCCGGTACCGGGGAAGAACGAATGAAGGCAAGCTACCGCGCCGCCGGGATGAACATTTGGATTACCGGCTTGGCAGTGCCTATCCAGGCTATTGCCGGGGTGCTGCAAACTATCGTTATTATCCTGGTAGGCAGGGGCTATTATGCCTCCGGCGCGCTGAGCCTGACAGAATGGATCGCCTATTATGGCTTCGCCGTTCAGCTCACCAGCATCCTCAGCGGTTACTGCGGCTACTGGACCTCCTTCAAGTGCGCCCAGGGGGCGGTGGACCGGGTGAGCCAGATTATGGCAGAGCATTCCGAGGATTTGGGTGTGGGAAATACTATGGGCTCCCCCGCCGGAGGAATCCATTTTGAAAAGGTAGATTTCTCCTTCGGTGCCAAGCCGCTGTTCCAGGGGTTGGACCTGGATATTCCCGCAGGACGGATCACCGCCGTCGTCGGGCCATCCGGGTCTGGGAAGACGACGCTCCTGAACCTGATCGACCGTCTCTATCCCCTGGACGGCGGGTCGGTACAGATTGGAGGAAAGGATACGTCGGAGTATTCCCTGGCAAGCTTCCGCCGCGCTTTGGGATACGTGACCCAAGAGAGCGTCATGTACGCCGGAACCATCCGGGACAATCTGCTTCACGGCCTGAGCCGGATCCCATCGGATGAAGAACTGGACGAGGCCTGCGCCGCCGTGGGCATCTTGGACTATGTCCGCCGCCAGCCTATGGGATACGATGCCCCGGTGGGTGAGAGCGGCGCCAGTCTCTCCGGCGGGCAGCGGCAGCGGTTTTCCGTGGCCCACGCCCTGCTGAAAAAGCCGGACTGCCTGCTGTTGGATGAGGCTACCGCCGCTATGGACATCGACGGCAAGGCGGGCGTATGGGCCAGCATCCGGCAGGTTATGGCGGGAAAGACTGTGGTCTATGTGGCGCATGACGCCCAAACCATACGCAACGCGGACTATCTGATCGTCCTCCGAGACGGCAGGGTGCAGTCCTTTGGGGAACGGGATGAAGTCCTGGCTTCCGACCCATTCTGCCAGGAAATGATGGAAAACGGAGAGGAGGAACGCTGATATGATACACAACGGCAAGGGTAGGGAGCAGAAAAAGGAAAAATTCTCTTTCCGCTCCTATATCACATTCTATACCCGCTTCCCCATCCCCTGGTGGCTCTTTATTGCCTCCCTGGCGTTCAGTCTCATCAACACTGAGGTCTTCCTGGCAATCTCCAAGTATGTTATCCGGATCAATAAGGGCGAGCTTTACAACAGCGTTATTATCGGCTATGCCCTGCTGACCGTTCTCAATGCCGCCATCTCCATGGGAAGCAATATTTGCGGCGAGTACGGCATCCAGAAGGTTACCCTCCGGGCCAGGAAACTGCTGTGGGACAAGATCCTCCACCTTCCCATGCGGGAGGTGGAGCGGCGCCAGCCCTCGTCCCTGATCTCCGGCGTGGTCAACGATATTACCCAGGCCAGCACGGTGATCCATATGATCTTCTCCACTGTGGCTTCTGTTTATGGCTTTGTCCGCTGCTGCGTGGAGATGGCGCGGTTCAATGCGAAGCTCTCCGCCTATATGCTGCTGCTGGTTCCTCTGGCCATCGGCGTGTTCGCCCTGGTGGGCCAGTTGCAGTACCGTATGATGCTGCGGCGGTACGAGAGCCTGAATACCATGACGGAGTTCTTCTCCGAGCATATTTCCGCCGCCAAGCACGTCAAGGCACAGGCTATAGAGGATATGGAAACAGAGGCAGGGCTGCGGGCCATTGACGAACGGTACCGGGCGGATGTCTATTACGCCTTTATGGAGGTTTTGCAGGTGTTCTCCAATACGCTGTATACCTCCATCGGCAGTATTGTCATCGCTCTGTTCGGTTCCGACATGATCCGCAAGGGCCAGATGCCGGATACGGGGATCAATGACTTTACCACCTATAAGGGAAGGGTGGACCAGTATCAGGCGGAGGTCCTGACTCACTACCAGACCCTCAAGGGCACACAGGGCGCTATGCAGTACGTGGGCGTTCTCCAGGAGGGGCCGGAGGAGGATCTGGAGGACGGGTACGACCTGCCAGAGAGCCAGCCGGAGCAGGATATCGTACTGGACCGGGTCAGCTTCGGGTATGTTCCCCAGCAGCCGGTGCTTCACGATCTGAGCCTTACCATCCCCGCTGGGAAAACCACCGCCATTATCGGCAGCAACGGCTCCGGCAAGTCCACACTTCTCAAGCTGCTCCAGGGCATCTACTCGCCGGACAGCGGCCGGGTATGGTTGGGGAAAACCGCTGTGGATGAGGTGAAGCTGGCACAGCTACGCCGTCGGTTCGGCTGTGTCCTCCAGCATAACCCCTTGTTCTCCGGTTCTGTCCGTGATAATATAGCCTATGGTGCAACAGGGGAAATATCAGATGAAGCTATTGCCGGGGCCGCAAGGCTGGCGGACGCGGACGGTTTTATCCGTCAGCTGCCCCAGGGATATGATTCCGATGTGGGCATGGGTGGGGCACTGCTCTCCGGCGGGCAGCGCCAGCGAGTGGCTATTGCCCGGATGCTGATGTCCAACCCGGATTACCTGCTGATGGATGAAGCCGGGGCCAGTCTGGACCACAAGAGCGACATGACCATCTTCCGCACCGTCCGGGAACACATGAAGAACCGAACCATCGTAGTGGTTGCCCACGACATGCGATCAGTAATGGAAGCGGATCATATCATCGTTCTCAACGAGGGGTCCCTGGAAGCGGCGGGCAACCATAAGGAGCTGCTGGGAACCAGTCCCACTTACCGCGCCTATTTGCAACTCCAGGGCTACGCCCTGGCGGGAGAGGAGGTTAGCCGATGAAACGCTTTACCATCTTTTTTTCCATCCTGCTGGTGTTGGGCTTCGGTGCGGTGCTGGCCTATGTGGCGGCATCGCCGGAGTTCGTCCCACCCGCCCAGCTCATAGGCGAAGGGGAGGACCCCGATGCCCCCATCTGGGATATGACCATGGATGAGGTCCTGGCGGAGTTGGAGGGGCAGGGTCTCATAGAAACAACCAACCTGACCACCCTGTCGGCGGATGGCTTATGCACCATCGCTGTGAAGGTTTCCAACGGCGCTGAATTTTATTGGTGGGATGTGGACAACCTGAAAGAGGGCAGCATGGAGGAGACCTCTTACAAGAGTTTGAAGGCAGAGGGGTTCATTGACTTCTACGGAGCCGGAAGCATCATGAACCCAGTCCCCAACGGGCCTTTTGCGCTGCTGCTGGACTTCTATGAGGGCGATTCCAAGGCATTGGAGCAGGCGTTCCGGGCTGTTGGTCAGGCAGAATAAAAAGCGGGGAGGGGCAGATCATGGAGATGAAAGTCCTGTTGGTGGAAAGCGACCAGAATCTGCGAGGCGAACTGGCAGTCATGCTGCACGCTTTCCAATGCTTCCGGGTGGTCGGGACGGCGCAGAATTCTACGGAGGCCGTCGCATTCGTCCAGTCCAATGATGTAGACGTCATATTTGCTAACCATCAGCCAGCCGACCCCCGCACCACCGGCGTGGGGGAATATTTGGCTGCCGTTTTGGGGCAGAGCCATCCCCATATTCAGGTGGTGGTCTATTCCGGCTCAGAGGAATGGGCGTTCAATGCCTTCCGCTGCCAATGCGCCGGGTATCTGCTGACACCCTTTGATCCCTTGGCGCTCCAATCGCTGGTTAACCGGCTGCGCTACGTGTTCGATCTCCAGCAGGCGAAGCGGGAGATATCTAACCGCAGTATCATGATTAAGACCCGCAGCGGCTATCAATTAACCCGGCTCAGCGATATTCTTTTTATTGAACGCAGTAACCGGAAGAACCACATCGTCACCACCGATGGACAGGAGATCTCCCTGCTGGGGTACACCATGAATCAACTGGAGGAGATGCTGGAGGGCTGTGGGTTCTATCGCTGTTATCAATCCTTCATCGTCAATCTGTCCCAGGTGGCGGCGGTCCGGGCGGACAATGACGCAAAAATTTATACGATTCGTTTTAAAGACTACGAGGGAGAGATACTGCTCAGCCGGGAAAAATACGCGGAACTGGTGGCGCTTCTAAAGGGGCGGTATGCGAAGATCAATATCTGACGCTTCTTCAGCCTTGACCCGTACTGGCCGCACAGATCTCTTTCTGCAGCAGACGTTTGGAATCCCCGCTGAAATAGTGCGGTTCCAGTCCCATCTGCCTTAAAAGCCCCGCATACAGCCACCTCGGTGTCAGTTTCGAATCCGACAGGTATAACAGCAGGTATTTTTCCTTCCCAAGTCTCCCGCCATCCCCACAGGAACGGGCGGTACTTTGGATGCAAATGCCCCGATCTCCATCTGATGCGCCCGGATCGGGGCCGCCCCGCAGCAGCATACCGTGTCCATATCCATCGGGTCATAGGCGGCCTCTGTCTCAAGGTTTGGCAGCGCTGCGCTTGCCTTCCACCTGCGGTTCAGATCTTCCGCGGAATGCACATGTACCACACGTATCTCTGCCAGGAATTTGTAAAAGCCCCCAGCGTACCCCCGCTTATCATCAACAGCCAGAATACCCTATTTTTCTCACATTCCAGAAAAAATCAATTATTTTCCATCTTCCTGCTACTCCCTTGTACAGCCATAAAAATCAGCAGGCTGCGCCATAAAACACGTTACAATTTGACATATGCAGGCTTTTTATCCAGAAAGCGTCATTCTAATGTGCTTTTGCTCAAACGTACAATCTGCTCCAAATCGTGCCCATAGATTAGTTTTGCATCCATCTCTGACTGCATTTTCTTAATCCTTGCAAGATTTGTATAAAATTCTTCCGTAGTCGCATTGATGCTTCCTCCCAGCGGCAACTCCAGTTTATCGTTGTCTTCCGTATAGATGGTGTCACTTGTTACAATGACCGTTCCCTGCTGCTCTGTATCAAGCACCATCCCCGTACACCCTGCAGTATGTGACTTCTGGGCAAAAAGCAGGATATCCTCTGCCAGGCGCAGATCCTCATGGTAAGGGACATAACAGATACCTTCAATACTCTGTCCATAACAAACTTAGTTTTGCCAAACCCAAGGATGTCCAGATCTTCCAGTAAATGTTTTGCCGTTTTTGAATCTGGTATATCTCCTGCAAGCTTATGGTAATAAAATGGCAAGCCAGATTCTTCGCCAAACACCAGCAGGAGGTTTAGCTGCGGGAGTTGGCCATCTTCCTTGTTTTTGCCATACTGGATCTGGGCAAGCGTTTCAGAGTAACTGGAAATGCTGGTACTGTCATAAGCCCAGTATTCATCCTCAGCACGGCGTCTGCCCTGAAGCCGGAGTAATAACTATCGACATACAATCACCTCGTCATGTTTTCGAGAATCCGGGATATACGGATATGGCGTGCCATGCTTTTAGTGGGGCGGGGCAGAAGAAATACCCATGCAAAAGATGGGGAAAGGAGCCGTGAAAGAGACATTTTCCCGTATCAATATTTATTTGCACGGATTAGAATGACAGAAGCAGGGTAAAACAAAAAAACAGGTTTTCTCTACTCGTCCTATTTACGGGCAGGGGAAGTCCATACTAAAATACTGCTGAAAGTTATTATTTATGCGGAAGTGTTCAACCGTAAAGTCATCATTCATACTACAAACGGCGATACGGAATATTATGATAAATTGTCCGATCTGGAGAAAAAAGTTGGAGAGGATTTTTTTAGGCCGCATAGGTCATACCTAGTTCATTTCAAGTATGTGCTAAGGTACGATGCCATGTCTGTTATTATGGAAAACGGGACAGTGCTGATGGCAAAGCAGAATTATCCGAAATTTGTGAAACAGTATCTGAAATATAACCAGAGGAAAGGAAGGGAGATTAGGTGAGCTCGGTAGAATTATGTTGGAAATTACGTCTTATGTATCAATTATTGTGCAGCTTATTGTTGCGGGTATATGCCTTGGAGTATTTGTATTGCCTTACATGCTGGGCAGAAGTAAAGCGGTTAAGGCAGGCACGGTGTATGGCGTGGTTATGACGGTTCTATACATTATGCCGGGGTTGGCGGCGAGGGTATGGCTGCACTACGGGCTGTATGTGGCAGTAAGGGTTCTGGACATGCTGTTTGGTTTCCTGCTCCTGTTGTTGTCTGTCAAGGCAGCCAACAGGGCATATGAAAGCAAGGGCAGATATATGGAAAGAAGGGAGCTTGTGATGCTGTCCGTGCCGTCCCTGTCTGGTATCCGTCATGGCAGTCCTTGTGATAACCATTATTTTCCAGAAATGGAAGACATCACAGGAGGAGCAGTCCGGTCATAAGCTTTTGGAAAGCCAGATTAATACGATAAAAATACATATCAGGGAGATTGCCGGTTACGGATATGATTCTTTTGGAAAAGAAAAAAGAAGCCGGAATGCGTGGAATCCGGTTCGAGTCCGACTTCCGTACACGACAAAAAAGGGCGGTGGGCATGGGATTGGCTTAAAGAATATGCTCAGGGTGGCTAAGAAGTATATGGGGGATCTGTCATTTGAACAAAATGGGAATGAGGTTATGGTAGGAATTATGCTTCAGGTTGCGTAAGGGGTTCACAACAGAATGAGGGCGGTTCATAGCATGGCACTTTATCCGTACAAATGATATCCCGATAAAATTGATAGAGATCAGGATTTTCTCATATATGAAACGGATTTCAAAATTTTTTCAAGGAGGACACTACTATGAAAATTAACGGTATCAATGGAGCAAATACACAGATGGTGCAGATGGGAGTGAATCAGGCAACAGACTCATACAGCCGGAACATTCAGAACCAGATTGCCAATGCCCAGAAGCAGTTGCAGGAGCTTTCTTCCAATGAGGATATGACATTAGAGGAAAAGATGAAAAAACGACAGGAGATACAGCAGCAGATTAGTGACCTGAATATGCAGTTAAGGCAGCATCAGGCAGAGCAGCGCAAAGAGAAACAACAGGCAAAGGGAACATCTATGGATGATATGCTGGGCGGAACAAAGGGAGGCAAGTCAGGCAGTAAAAGCGCCGGACTTTCCCAGGCAAGCATGACGGCAATGATTT
>Ga0137308_102096_pt1 | contig 15150 bp, 14 predicted proteins | sample Inofrocosms_June_FD_97181 | JGI IMG/M metagenome (GOLD analysis project Ga0137308, IMG submission 97181) | Mouse cecal microbial communities from Vienna, Austria - N-Acetylneuraminic and N-Acetylglucosamine D2O microcosms_June | ecosystem: Host-associated > Mammals > Digestive system > Large...
CTCCGGCAAAAAGAAGAATGCCGCCCCCGATGCTGCGAACATCAAGGACGGCGAGTAAGTAGCGGTCAGTCAAACCACACTACACCTCTATTTTGAGGGATAAGAAAGGATTTGTCAAGCATGATTTCTACGAATGAGGGACGGGGCGGCGCGGCCCCCCGTATCCTCCCCAACAGGCGGGCGCTGCGCCGTTCGCTGGATGCCTGGAAACGGGCGGCCATAGGGCTGTTTGTGCTGGCCGTCCTGTGTAACGTGGCCCAGGCCCTTGTTTATGGCTACCTGCGGGGCCAGCTTATTCCTACAATATAACTACCAGATGACACGTCATGATTTGGACGAAATCATGACCACGTTGCGTTTAATGGCTCCTGTAGTACCCCGCTGTAGTGACCCAGACCTGATTCCAGTCAACACCGGCATATTTAATTACAAGACCAAACAGCTCCTGTCGTTTAGTCCCGACATGGTATTTACCGCAAAATCCAAGGTCAATTACACTGCGGCGGCTGTTAATCCGATAATCCATAATTCGGATGATGGAACATGCTGGGATGTAGATTCGTGGATTGGCGAGTTGTCAGATGACCCTGAGATTGTGCAACTTATTTGGGAAATTTTGGGCGCAGTTATCCGTCCTAATGTTCCTTGGGGAAAATCGGCGTGGCTCTATTCAGAGACGGGAAATAACGGTAAGGGGACCCTGTGTGAGTTGATGCGAAATTTAGTGGGAAACGGGAGCTATGCCAGCATTTCCGTTGCTGATTTCAGTCGAGAATTTATGTTGGAGCAACTTCTACATGTCAGTGCAATTATTGTTGATGAAAACGATGTGGGAACCTACATAGATGCTGCCGCAAATCTGAAAGCTATCATTACCAATGATGTAATTGGTATTAACCGCAAGTACAAAACTCCTATCAATTTCCAATTTCGTGGATTTATGGTCCAATGCTTGAATGAGTTTCCCAGGTTCAAAGACAAGTCGGATTCGTTTTACCGTCGGCAGCTCTTTGTCCCGTTTGATAAATGTTTCACGGGGCGGGAGCGTAAATACATCAAGTCTGATTATCTGCACCGTCAGGAAGTCCTGGAATACGTCATGTATAAGGTCCTGCACATGGATTACTATAGCCTGTCAGAGCCTGCGGCCTGCAAAGCAGTTCTAGCCGAATACAAGGAGTTTAATGACCCTATTCGAGCATTTTTTGAGGAATTAGCAGATAGATTCTCCTGGGATTTTGTTCCATTCGAGTTTGCCTACGACCTGTACAAAGCATGGTTTCTGGAAAATTCGCCTAGCGGAAGTATTCAAGGCAGGAATACATTTATAAAGGACCTGACTAACATCGTCAATTCCACCAGCCAGGATTGGACAGTGGACCGCAACAAAATGCCTGTACGGCCTCAGGGACGGATGGACTGGCCGGAACCTTTGATTGCTGAATACAGGCTGATGAAATGGTTTAATCCCGTATACACCGGGAGTGATTGGGAGAAACGCTGCCTGCCGCCGTTGAAAAGCAGCTACCGGGGATTGGAGCGGGTGCAGCCCAAAGGACCGCCTTCCATGTGGAATCCTGGAATTGTTTTGACCAATAGTCAAACTGGACTGTAGCAGATATTGAAGGAGAAAAATGATACATAGCCTGCTGTTCCCAGATACGTCGTGGGGATTGAGGGGATGGCAGGCTATGTTTGAGGGATGTTTGTATCAGTTTATCTCCGTTGTAGCAGATACAGAAAAATTTTGAAGCAAGCTAACGCCTTGCGCTGCAAGGCGTTAGCGGGAATTGTAGCAGATTATCACTTTTATATGAGAAATTTTAGAATAACGTATGTAGTCCATATTTCCTATAGAAACATTCTTTTGTGAAAAAAGTGAAACAGTGGTACAGAAGCCGCAGCATCCCGCTTATCCCCATCCCCCGGCGTATTTTAGGGCGGGCAGGAGGCCAGCGGCCTCCGCCCGCCAAAGCCCCACAGGGGCCCGGAAGCGAACACAGTGAGCGGGTACTTATCTTTAGATAAGTACGAGGGCAGTTGCTCGTACTTATTGAAGCAAATCCGAAGATATGTGCAGCATACGAGCAACAAAAAAGCAGCAGTAGCGAGGTGATTATTTTGGGTGTAAAAGTAGGGATTCCCATAATGAAGCTAAACAACCACCACACCAGGACCAAGCGAAAAGGTTATATGCGGGCTGTATTTTGCGAGGGCCTAGAGGAACGCTGGGGAACAGACCCGGACATTGACCGCTCCCGTACTCCGCTGAATGAGTATCGCGGTGAGTATCGTAGCGGGCAGGCATTAACCGCCGCTCTCACAGCCGAAGCCGAGGCGTATTCCCAGCAGCAGCGGCAGCAAGGGAAGCGTGGATTGAGGTCTGACGCTATCATTGGATGGGCCGCAATCATTAAACCTCCCGCCGATTGGATTAACGCGCTTTCATCCGGGCAGCGCAAGAATTTTTTTGACGACAGCCGTAGGATTATGTTCGACCTCATGGGGCACGACGAAGCAGGCCGCTCTAATATCCGTGCTACCGTTTTGCATCACGATGAGGCGGGGGACCACGAACACTTTTATGGAGCCGCAAAAACTTCTGACGGGCGTTTTTGCGGAAAAGACCTCATAAACTTGAAATTGTTTCAGAAATTTAATCGTGAATATCCCAAGCGTATGCGGAAAATGGGGTGGGAAATTGATGACTGCATTGTCTATGATCCGGACAAGGTTGTAGAGCTGTATATGCCGTCCTGCTTTCAGCCTGCACATCCGCAAATAGAGACTGTCAATCCGTTCTGCACCAACGGATTCAGCGGCCACATTTGGTCATGGATGTATCTTTGTACTCGGACCGCTTAAAACGGCCCCTATTTGCGGATGTAACGCTTTAGAGCCGCTGAAACCCTTGCAAAATCAGGGGTTCAGCCGACAAATCAGAGCTGCCAAGGGGTTTATACCAGAGACACCAGAAATTCTTCCATTCTGTATCCATATCTGACTTTATCGCACCTACAGACCTCTTATTGAAGCTCCGCCAGATACAGCCCCACCCGGCTCTGGATGGCGGCCACGGTGTCGTCCAGGGAGCGGTCCCCGGCGAAGTAGGCCCCGGCCTGCTCGGTGATGATATTGATAAGGTTCCTGTCGTAGTCGGTGGTACCCTCCGCTGCGTTGTATAGGGCCATGAGCAGGTCGTACTCTTCTTGGGTGAGGGCGTCGATGGGGATGCTGACATCATCATACACGCCATAGCGGACACGGGAAATTTCCTGGAGTTCACCATTTCGCATTCCCATGACAGGCGTCCTAGCCTGCTCCATGGTTCGTTCAAAATCCGCCCGGTTCATGGGGAAGGATTCGAGTTGATCGTTCTCCTTCAACGTTGCGCCCTCTTCGATCTTAGGTAGGAGGAATGTCCGCAGGAAGGACCACGCCTCCTCCTTGTGCTTGCTGGCGGCGGTGATAGAGAGCGCCCCATGCATCATGAAGCAAGTGCCCGTCCTACCCGTCTCATTGGGAAAACCCACAAAAGCGGCATCTCCACCTGACAGCTCTATGTAATACTGGAATCTGTCCGGACTTGATATTGAAGTATCCATCAGCACCTGCTCCCTGTTATATAGAGCCGCCTCAAGGAAGTAATCATTGTCCATCTCGTCCGGGAAGCGGTTGCAGAGCTCCAGCAGAGCGCGAAACTCCTCGCTGTCGAACCGGCTCGTGCCGTTCTCCCAGTCGATGAAGCTTTCGGCGTCATGCTCGATCAACTGGCTCAACACAAAATTCTTACTGCCGTAACCAGCAACGGCAGAGCCATCCGGTATGGTGTTCAGCGCATCCCAAAAGTCGTCACAGGTCCAGGACATACGGTCTCCTACTACGCTCTTGAGCGCCACGATTGTCCTAAAGGAGAAGCTGTCCGCGATACGGTAGAGCCCGCCCTTGTACTCCACAGCCTCCAGAGACCGGGCCATCAGGGCATCCCTGCTAAGCTCCGGGTCAGCGTCGATGTAGGGCCACAGGTCCTCCAGCAGACCAGCCGCCTCCATTCGCCGGACGGGTATATTGGGGTGCAGGACGAGGATGTCCGGCCCGTTGCCTGTCGTCATGTCTACATTCAAGCGGAGCAGTGCCTGCTCCAGAGTTGCAGGGGAAATACTCAGATAGTCCGTAATATACTCCTTGACAGAGATATAGCAGGAATCGCTTTCCCGGTTGAAACGGGCGATAGCATCCCGCATATCGGAAAGAGGGTAGAGCGAGGACAAATTCAGCACCGTCCGCTCCGGCAGGGAGGCGGCGTCGGTGGGGGAGAGCAGGTCGAGATGGGCCTTCTGCGTATAGGAATTTCCACTGTTTGTGACTGCCGCCAGCCGTCCGTCCTCCAGGAAACTGAAAGCGGTCAGGCTGTTGGCGTCCACGCCGGACTGCGCCCAACTCATCACCCGTTCCGGCTCCTCTGCGCCCTGCTTCCAGGCGTAGAGGGCGTCGCCGCTGGTGTAGTAGAACAGACGCTCCCCCTCTCCGGTCTGGATACAGGCGGCGTTGTAGGGCAGGGAAAACGCCTCCTGGGCCCAGTCCCCGGCAGCAGTGTCGATGATCCGCAACTGGGAGACGGTGCCCTCAGGGCTCTGCATGGCGGAGAGAATTCCCACCCGGCCGTCGCTGAGGGTAACAAAGCGCTTGTGTTGTAGTTGCAATCCCTTCAGAGTGGCCTGCACACTTCCGGCCTCGTCCAGCAGGACTACAGCCTCACCGGTGTTGACGAAGAACGTCCCCGCGCCATCGGTCCAGAGGTCGTAAATCCACTCTGCACCCAGGTGCTTTTTCAGACCGGAACCGTCAAAGAAGAAGAGTTCATTTCCCTCACTGTCTAGTTGTCGCAAAACTGGAGAGATGCCGATTCCCGAAGTGTAGATATCCTCTGTCAGCCACAGTGCTCTGTCTGCGCCAGTGCGGAGATATCCGTTTGTTGTCTCATATTCCGCCTCTCCCTCCAGGTGGGTGGGATAGAACATTGTCAGTTTCTCTATTCCATCACCTTCCACAGCAAAGTGAGAGAGAGACCAGTTAATCTCCTGCATATTCTCCGCAAAATCTTTGTTAAGAAAATAAATATTTCCCCCTAAAGCACAGGTGCTCACCACCTGTCCTGAGGGGGAAGTGAATTTAACCTGTTGGGAGACATAGACTGTTTGGCTTGCCTCATCCTCCTTACCGTGACCGCCACAGGCGGTCACGGTAAGGAGGATGGCCAGGATTGGCAGAATTATCCACCGTTTTTTCCCGGTCCTACTCATGATATCAATTCCTCCAAATATTAGAAGCAACCATTTCGGCAATAAAATTTACCGGTAAATGTCTTGTTGTATACTTCGCGGTTGCCGCATACATCACAAACAGAATATGTAAAATCGCAAATCATGTAGTGGTTCCCGCCGCCCTTTGGGCACATCCCAACAGGATTGTCCCAGTCGGGCTGTTTACTGACGTACTCATAGTGCATATTCCCCATGCACCCATTCGGACAGGAGGGAATCCGGGGCTGAACCTCAGCAGCGAGGGCCACAGTGCTGATCAGGGAGAACGCCACCAGAACGGCGGCAAAGAGGCTGAGGAAACGATGGGAGATCTTCGTTTTCATAATCATATCACCTTTCTATTTTTTTGTTTTGTGGAACTATTCTGGAAATGCCTCGCTGAGATGATTGCTGGGAAGTTTGCTTACCACATTGGTATCTCCTCCTTTTCCGCTTACCTGCTTGGCTTTGGTAATCCTGTAAGCTGTTGCAACATCATAATACCACACCCCATGGAAAAGGTAAAGAGCGTTTCCTGCAAATAAAAATTTGCACAGAACGTCTAATTTGGGATTGCCAAAGCATATTGCTCTATGATATACTAACAAAAAACTTGGTAACATATATCGTTAGAAAGGACAATATTATGGACTCGATCTTCCTTGGCGATTACATCAAACAGCGGCGAAAGGACTTGGGGCTGACCCAAGGGCAGCTTTGTGAGGGGATTTGCGATGTCGCAACGATTTCTCGTATGGAACGCGGTGAGCAGACACCTCGTCACAGCACTGTCACCGCTTTACTAGAGCGTCTTGGTACAACATATGACCAGTATGTTTTGTTGAGTAAAGAAGAAATCAGAATTGTTGCGTTGCAAAGAGAAATTACTGCTGCCAGTGTCCAGCTTCAGCAAGGTGACGAATCCAGAAAATCCCAGATTCATGACAAAATGTCTAATTTGATTGAAGAACTGGAGAAAGTTGTGAATAGTGTCCCTATTGATAGGACCTCTGCCATTGAGCAGTATCTTCTCAGTATCAAAGTTATGCTACGCACCCTAGAAGGCTCAATTTCCCCACAAGAAGAAATTGAAACTCTGCTGAAAGCTATTCATATCACCATACCAAAATTTAACTCTGCAAAAATCCTTAACAGACCATACTACTCATTGGAAGAAATCCGGCTCATCAATCAGCTCGGTTTAGCTTACTCTAATCTTGGCGACCATAAAAAAGCAGTTGGCATTTTCAGCCAACTGCATACGTATGTGGTAGAGCGCAACTATGGACTTTCCAAATCCGGCGGCGGTATGACCCTAGTTGCTCATAACTATGCTCGGGAATTAACAATTCGAAAGCAGTATGAGGATGCTTTAGATATCGCAAATGAAGGACAGACGGCCTGCCTAGAGTACGGACATTACCAATACCTGCCTGGATTGATTCATATTATGGCAGAGTGTCAACATTTTTTAGGAAATGATGAGGAAAGTAAAAATCTCTATAACCGGGCCTACCGGCTTTACCAAGAGTACGGAAACATCTATAACTGTTCCATCTTAGAAAGAGAAGTTCAAATGTATCACCGCACTGACCTGGATTTTTAGAATACAGCAACTCCTCCAGCAGGCACTTCACCATCATCATTCAGTGGACGAATCGGTTCATCAGGGTCCAGGTTTTCCGGAATCACAGGAGTAACGGGATCCTCCTAGGCAGGAGGAAGGGGATCTTCCGGGCCGACACAGAGGGCAACCGGTGCAGACAAGGACAGGCTCAGCAATAGGGACAGACATAGCGCAATGAATTTTTTCATGAGGGTCATCCTCCCCTTTCAAGTAGATACATAGAAGATACCATAAGAAAAGCAAAAAAGGAAGGGCGTTTTATACAAATAATTATTTGTACACAACGCCTAGTCCTATTATGGTGGCCGCACAAAGGTGTCGGAGCCAGGAGGTGCAGGATAGAACAGGTAGGACAGCGGTTGAGATTTCTGCGGGAAAAGGCGCATCTGACCCAGGCAAAAATAGCGGAGCTGCTTGGAACCCGACAGCCAGCTATTAACCGCTACGAGCATGGACAGGCGGCGGCTCCGTTTTCAATTTTGCGCGGCTATGCGGACTATTTCGATGTGTCTTTGGACTATATCTTTGGCCGCACAGATGAACCAAGGGGCAAGCTGTATGAGTATAAACCGAACCTCTCCAACGATCCGGAAATGAAAAAATTTGTGGAGATGTGTTTTGACCCTGGCTCGCCTATGAATGAAAAATTGAAACAGGCCGTATTGGAAATGGTAGAGGAGGCGAGACAATGAAGGCCGTGATTTATGCCCGGTACTCCAGCGAAAATCAGCGGGAGGAGAGCATCGAGGGTCAGCTCCGGGAATGTACGGCCTACTGTCAAAAGAACGACATTACCATCGTCCGCAGTTATATTGACCGGGCTCTGTCAGCCAAGACCGACAACCGCCCGGACTTTCAGCGAATGATAAAAGACAGCGCCAAGGGGCTTTTTGATGTGGTCCTCGTCTGGAAGCTGGACCGCTTCGCCCGCAATCGTTATGACAGCGCACACTACAAGGCACAGCTCAAGAAGTTTGGTGTCAGGGTCTTGTCCGCCACAGAAAATATTTCAGAAGGAGCGGAGGGCATCATCCTGGAATCGCTGCTGGAGGGGATGGCAGAATACTACTCCGCCGAGCTGTCGGAGAAGATGATCCGTGGGCATACGGAGAACGCTTTGAAGTGCAAGTATAACGGCGGCACTCCTACCTTCGGCTATACCATTGACGGTGAGCGCCATCATCAAATCGACCCGCGCACTGCTCCCGTTGTGCTGGAGATGTTCACCCGCTACGACAACGGCTCGACCATGAGGGAGATACGCGACTACCTCAGCGACACGGGCGTGACCACTGTTCGGGGCAAGGCAATTGACCGCAACTTCGTGGCGGCGATCCTCCGCTGTGTGAACACAAAGAAATATAAAATCTGCACTGCCAAACATAAAAGTGTCAAAAAAACTCCGTTGGAAAGCGCAGTCGTCAATTCTGTGATGGCGAAGGTCATGGATGATTGTTTTGTGGAGTACATAACAGATGCGGTGATGGATTTGCAGGGTCGCGAGAGCAGTGCCCTCCCCGCTCTGCGGAAACAGCTTGAAGATGCGGAGCGCGGCATTACGAATATGCTCAACGCGATCCAGGCCGGTATCATCAACACTTCCACCAAACAGCGGCTGGATGAGCTGGAGGAATCCAAGCAGAAAATTGAACTGCAAATTAATCAGGAGGAAATGAAGCACCCGCTTCTGTCCCGCGAGGATGTGACCTATTGGATTTGCCGGTTCCGCACCTTGGACGTGACCCAGCTTGAGGAGCGGCCGCGTCTGATCGACAGCTTTGTGAACTCGGTCGCGATTTTCGATGACTATATTTTGATCACGTTTAACTGCAAAGCGGGTTCGGAACGGGTCACTTTTGACGAGATAAAAAGTTCGGATTTGAAATCGGTCGGGGGGCCATGAAAACGTACACCGGCGGAAAAGTGGGCCGAAAAGCATTGATACACCGGAAAGAAGGGTGTAATCAATGGCAAACATCAGAGAAAACAAGAGAAACGGCAAAACAGTATTCTTCCGCTTCACCGCCTGTTTGGAGTGGGACACACAGGGGAAACAGGTTCGGCGGTGCATCACATGGACGCCGCCGGAAGGACTTACCCCTTCCAGAGCCAGAAAAGCGGCAGAGCGGGGTAATCATCAGCACTCCCAAGACCGCAAACAGCATCCGCACCATTCCTATCATGCCCAGCACCTTACAACTGCTACAGCAGTTAAAGCAAGAGACGCAGAGCCAACATCCCAGCACAGATTTGAATGACGCTTTTCTTTTCACCAAGGGCAATGAGATTTTTACTGCCCGTGACCCCAATTCTGTGACAAGGCGCGTCAAGCTGTTTATGAAGAACAACGGGTTCCCTGACCTCTCCCCCCACGATTTGAGACATTCATGTGCGACATTGCTTCTCTCCCAAGGGACAGACATCAAGAGCGTACAGGAAATTCTAGGCCACGCAGATGCAAGTACTACCCTGAATTTCTACGTCAAAGCAGACTTGCGGCAGATGCAGGCCGCAACGGATAAGTTCGCCGCCGCATTCAATCTCTAATACCATCAAGAGGACAGAGGATCGCTTTGCCGGAGCGTCCACTGCTTTTTCAAGGAGAGGGAGAGGTTAAGACCTACAGCACAACAAAATGGCCCGGACACACAAATCATCATGCGCCCAGGCCGTTTTATTAAGCGCGAAAATCCACAGTTGATTCACTGAAGGTGGAAGATTGCGCAGAAGTTTTAGGGGCATTCATCTCCGCACGCGCAACATCCCGAGCTTGCTTATAAGATCATTGAAATGCCCCAAAAACTGATTTTCTGCTCTGGTAGTTAAATTTATCCAACCGCCAATGTTGCCTGAATTATAATGCGCAATTTGTTCCCCATCAGGCGAATATACGGTTGCGGACTGGTTCTCAGGGGGGCTGTGAAGGTCCCCAGAACAACCGCCAGCCAGCCCGCTGAAAGATCTCGCATTGCGTTTTTAGACGCTTCAACCGCCTTTTTCTGGATGATAGGCGTTTTCTCCCACCTGGCAGCTTCCAGAGGATTATTGGCTCCACGAACTTGCATATCCCACTATCCCCTTCCTGATTTTGATAATCCGTGTTTGTGTTGCGAACTTTTATTATTATTTATATTGGTAAATTCCCACCGGAATTTAATAGTAGTGCTGAAAACAATCGGAAGGGCAGCGGGAAAAATTCGAGAGAGCGCGAGTACAAGCCCATCCGGGACGATTTGCGGAAACTCCAGCAGCAGGTGAAGCGCAGCGCCGATGCCACCATACAGCGGCAGGAGCAGACCCGGCAGAAACGGCAGGATGCGGAGTGTTCATTCCACCTCCAGCTCCGGTCTGGTCAGATCAATGGTGACCAGGGTGCCCTTCCCGGGCTCGGAGTCCAGGGAGATGGTGTGGCCCAGGCGGCGGCAGATCTCCCGGCTCAGGTAGAGGCCGATGCCGGTGGCCCGCTTGTCCATGCGGCCATTGCAGCCGGTGAAGCCCCGGTCGAAGACCCGGGGCAGGTCCTCGGGGGCGATGCCCACGCCGTCGTCCCGGACGAGGAGGCGCTCTCCCTCGCACCAGACCTTCACATGTCCGCCGGGGGCGTATTTGACGGCGTTGGAGAGGACCTGCTCCACCACCAGTTGCAGCCACTTCTCGTCCGTGAGCACTTGGAGGCCGGTCTCCTCCAGCTCCAGGGACACCCTGCTCCGGATGAAGAGGGGGGCGTACTTCCGGGCGGCTTGGCGGAGGATGGCGTCCAGTGCGTACTCCCGGATGAGGTAGTCGGTGCCGCCGCCGTCCAGTCGGAGGTAGCTCAGGGCAAGCTCCACATACCGCTCCACCCGGAAGAGCTCCGCCTCCAGGTCCCGGACGTGGTCCGCCGGGTCCTCCCGGAGGAGCAGGCGCATGGCGGCGATGGGGGTCTTGATCTGGTGGACCCACATGGTGTAATAGTCCAGGGTCTCCCGCCGGCGGGCGTCGGAGGCGGAGGAGACGGCGCGCAGGGTGTCCCCCAGCTCCAGCAGGAGGGCTTGGTAGACCTCCTCCCTGGGCCCCCGGGCCTCGGGGAGCTGGTCCAGGAGCAGTGCCGCCTGTCCCCGCAGGCTCTCCAGATAGCGGACCCGTTCCCGGCAGCGGAGGAGGTCCACCGCTGTCCAGACGGCGAAGGCCGCCGCGCACAGCAGGGAGGCGTAGCCCACCGCCTCCGCCGGGAGGTCGTAGAGCCGGAGTACCTGGGCGAACAGCCCCACGCACAGCACCAGCAGCAGGGCGAACCAGGCCCGCTCCTTGAAATATCCCCAGATGATGCGCATATACCGTCCTCCTTACTCGATCAGATACCCCAGCCCCTTCTTCGTCCGGATAAACTCGGTGAGGCCCAGGCCCTCCAGCTTCCGCCGGAGGCGGGCCATATTGACGGTCAAGGTGTTCTCATCCACAAAGCTGTCCGTCTCCCAGAGGCGCTGCATGAGGGTCTCCCGGGACACGGTCCGGCCCTTCTGCTCCAGGAGCACCTGCAACATGCGGTACTCGTTCCGGGTGAGCTCCAGCTTTTGGCCCTCGTAGGTCAGGGAGTTGTCTCCGGTGTCCAGCACCGCACCCCGGGCCTCCAGCAGGGGTGCGGCGGCGCCGAAGTCGTAGGTCCGGCGCAGGAGGGCCTGGACCTTGGCGGTGAGCACGTCCAGGTCAAAGGGCTTGGCCACGAAGTCGTCGCCGCCCATGTTCATGGCCATGACGATGTTCATGTTGTCCGACGCGGAGGAGAGGAAGACGATGGGCACCCGGCTGACTTTCCGCATCCCGGCGCACCAGTGGTAGCCGTTGCGGAAGGGCAGGCCGATGTCCAGCAGGACCAGGTGGGGCCCAAAGGCCTGGAACTCCTCCAGCACGCGCTGGAAATCCATCACGCGATGGACCTCCCAGCCCCAGGAATCCAGGTGCTTGGCCACCGCGCCCGCGATGGACTGGTCGTCCTCTACGAGAAAAATCCTGTACATGATGGCGCCTCCTTTCAGGCATTTGTACCGTTCCGTTTTATTTGCTTTTTCCTCAAAATCACAAGCGCGTAACAAAGCGGAGTTACAAATTGAACTCCCCCCACAACAATATTTCCTAATTCGCTTCCTCCGACGCTTATAAACGAACAAAAATCGTGGAAAGCATGTAGGGCGATACAGGGCCAGATGCTGTAGCAGGTGATAAAAACAAGCGCAAATACGATACCAAATATGAACGCAAAGCATATCTGCAAAATCGTCTCAACAATGCCCGGTATTTTACACAGTAAAAAACGATGGTAATCAGCACGAACGCCCAGATGACAAGTCCGCGCGCCACAGCAGATGCGGCTCCCTCCAGGCTGTTGACCACAGCGGCCGCACTCTGGAAAAAGAAAACCAGAAGCAGGAGCCCCGCGGCAAGGATCGTTTTCGCTGTTCTATGTGCTCCAGTCTCTTGAGCATCCATGTAAAGCCCCCCCAAAGGAACTTTTGTCCGCAAGGCTTCGTCCTGCTCCCGGGTACTAAGACAAGCCCAGGAGCAAGCGAAGCTTGCGGACAAAAAGTTTTTCTTCTTTTGCTACTTTTCTTCTTTGTACACAAAGAAGAAAAGTAGATTACTTCTTCGCCAGATACTCGTCAATAGCCTTCGCGGCAGTCTTGCCGGCGCCCATAGCGAGGATGACGGTGGCCGCGCCGGTGACGGCGTCGCCGCCGGCGTAGACGCCCTCGCGGCTGGTGAGGCCCTCCTCGTTGACGATGATGCCGCCCCGCTTGTTGATCTCAAGCCCCTTGGTGGTGGACTTGATGAGGGGGTTGGGGCTGGTGCCCAGGGCCATGATGACGCAGTCCATGTCCATCTCGAACTCACTGCCGGCCTTCTCGATGGGACGGCGGCGGCCGGAGGCGTCGGGCTCGCCCAGCTCCATCTCGATGCACTTGAGGCCGCAGACGGAGCCGTTTTTCGGGTCCCGCTTGTCCTCGGGGTTGTTGTAGCCCAGGATAGCCACGGGGTTATTGAGGGTCTTGAAGATGATGCCCTCCTCCTTGGCGTGCTCCACCTCCTCGGCACGGGCGGGGAGCTCGGCCTCGGAGCGGCGGTAGACGATGTACACCTCGGCGCCCAGGCGCTTGGAGCAGCGGGCGGCGTCCATGGCCACGTTGCCGCCGCCAACCACGGCCACCTTCTTGCCCTGGAGGGGCATGATGGGGGTGTCAGAGCCCTCCTTGTAGGCCTTCATGAGGTTGATGCGGGTGAGGAACTCGTTGGCGGAGTAGACGCCCTTGAGGTTCTCGCCGGGGATGTGCATGAACATGGGGAGGCCCGCGCCGGAGCCGATAAAGACGGCCTCGAACTGGAACTCCTCCATGAGCTCGTCGATGGTGATGGAGCGGCCAATGACGGCGTTGGTCTCAATCTTGACGCCCAGGTCCTTGAGGCCGTCCACTTCCTTCTGGACGATGGACTTGGGGAGGCGGAACTCGGGGATGCCGTATACCAGGACGCCGCCGGCCAAGTGCAGGGCCTCGAAGACGGTGACCTCATAGCCCTTGCGTGCCAGGTCGCCGGCGCAGGTGAGGCCGGCGGGGCCGGAGCCGATGACGGCCACCTTGTGGCCGTTGGAGGCGGGGCGAACGGGCTTCTCGGTGGAGTTGGCGTTGTGCCAGTCGGCGACGAAGCGCTCGAGGCGGCCGATGCCCACGGCCTCGTGCTTGATGCCGCGGACGCATTTGCTCTCGCACTGGGTCTCCTGGGGACAGACGCGGCCGCAGACGGCGGGCAGGGCGCTGTCCTGGGCGATGATCTGGTAGGCGGCCTCAAAGTCGCCCTCGGCGACCTTGGCGATGAACTCAGGGATGTGGATCTTCACCGGGCAGCCGGAGACGCAGGGCATGTTTTTGCAGTTGAGGCAGCGCTGGGCCTCGTCGATGGCCTGTTCCTTGGTGTAGCCCAGGGCGACCTCCTGGAAGTTGCCCGCCCGGACCTGGGGGTCCTGATGGGGCATGGGGTTTTTCTTCGGACTCATATTCGGCATGTTACTTTACCTCCTGCTTGAAGAGATTGCACGTCTCTTCCCGGGCGTGCAGCTCGAAATCGCGGTACATAGCGCCGCGGGCCATAGCCTCGTCGAAGTCCACCAGGTGGCCGTCGAACTCAGGGCCGTCGACGCAGGCGAACTTGGTCTCGCCGCCGACGGTGAGGCGGCAGCCGCCGCACATGCCGGTGCCGTCGATCATGATGGGGTTCATGCTGACCACGGTGGGGATATTGTACTCCTTGGTGAGCTGGCAGACGAACTTCATCATGATGACGGGGCCGATGGCGATGACGCGGTCGTACTGCACACCGGCCTCGATCTGCTCCCGGAGCAGGTCGGTGACCAGGGCTTTTTTGCCGTAGGAGCCGTCGTCGGTGCCGATGATGAGGTTGGTGCTGGCGGCCTCGAACTCCTCCTTCAGGATGATGAGGTCCTTGTTGCGGAAGCCGACGATCAGGTCCACATGGCACCCGTCGTCGTGGAGCTTCTTGGCCACGGGGTAGGCGATGGCGGTGCCCACGCCGCCGCCGATGACGGCCACGCGCTTGAGGCCCTCGGTCTCGGTGGCGCGGCCCAGGGGGCCGACGAAGTCGGCGATGCAGTCGCCCTCCTCCTTGTGGTTGAGCTTCTCTGTGGTAGCGCCCACGATCTGGTAGATGATGGTGACCGTGCCCTTCTCCCGGTCGTAGGCGGCGATGGTCAGGGGGATGCGCTCTCCGGCCTCATCCACGCGCAGGATAATAAACTGGCCGGGCTCCGCCTTCCGCGCCACGATTGGCGCTTCGATCTCCATCAAGGTGACGGTGGGATTCAGTACCCGCTTTTTGACGATCCGATACATAGTGTTTCCTCTTTCCACTTCATTTCGGTTGGTTTTGTGCCTGGGGCGTATGCTCCATCACATACTTCGTTTAGCTTATCACAATTGATTCATTCCGTCAATTGCTATCGCGGTTTTTCTATAACTTTCTTTGGAGGGGCGTTTTCTTCCGAATAAATGCCATCTCCGACGAAGGCCCGGGGCTCCTCGCCCCGGACCCCGGTAGAAGCTGGTACACCAACCCCAGTGTTCTTGATGCCTGCCAGGAGAAGGGCTGCCATTTGATTGGCGCGATGAAAACCAACCGTATTCTGTTCCCGGAAGGAAAGCGTACCTCTGCCTCCGATCTCACCGCTGGACCATT
>Ga0137308_102099_pt1 | contig 15137 bp, 11 predicted proteins | sample Inofrocosms_June_FD_97181 | JGI IMG/M metagenome (GOLD analysis project Ga0137308, IMG submission 97181) | Mouse cecal microbial communities from Vienna, Austria - N-Acetylneuraminic and N-Acetylglucosamine D2O microcosms_June | ecosystem: Host-associated > Mammals > Digestive system > Large...
AGATAAAAGTAAACAGTATCATATTAATCTGGGTGTGGGAGATGTTGGAAAATATGTGATTTTACCAGGAGACCCCAAGAGCTGTAAGAAGATTGCAGCTTATTTTGACGATGCAAAACTGATTGCAGACAGCAGAGAATTTGTGACTTATACAGGGTATCTTGATGGCGTGAAGGTAAGTGTTACTTCGACAGGTATTGGTGGGCCTTCGGCATCGATTGCGCTAGAAGAGTTGGTGAATGTCGGTGCGGATACATTTATTCGTGTAGGGACTTGTGGCGGGATGCAGACGGAAGTGGAAAGTGGTGATTTGGTGATTGCCAGTGGAGCGATACGGATGGAAGGCACAAGCAAAGAATATGCACCGCTGGAATTTCCGGCAGTTCCTAATATTGAGATTGTCAATGCTCTGATGGCTTCTGCCAAAGCAGAGGACTATCGTCATCATGTGGGGATTGTCCAGTGTAAAGATGCTTTTTATGGGCAACATTCTCCAGAGACAAAGCCTGTTGGCTATGAGTTGATGAATAAATGGGGAGCATGGAAAAGTCTTGGATGTCTGGCGTCTGAGATGGAATCTGCAGCGCTTTTTGTTGTTGGAAGTGCAAGGCGGGTGCGGGTTGGCGCTATCTTTTTGGTAGTGGCTAATCAGGAGAGAGAGAAGGCTGGACTTCCCAATCCGGTGGTGCATGATACGGATAAGGCGATTCGTACGGCGATTGCGGCAATGCGCAGGTTGATTCATGAGGAGGAAACGTCGTGAGTGAACTTAGAACATATGAAGAAAAACTGTCAGATGTGCAGATACAAACCTTGATTCGTACTGCGATTGCACAGCTTTCTTATGCTTATACACCGTATTCTAATTTTCGGGTTGGCGCAGCGCTACTAGCGAAAAATGGAAAGGTCTATGGGGGATGCAATATTGAAAATGCGGCCTATGGTCCTTCAAACTGCGCGGAGAGAACAGCTTTTTTTAAGGCGGTCAGTGAAGGGGTAAAAGAGTTTGATGCTATCTGTATTGTAGGTGGAAAGGATGGTGTGTTAGAGACTTATACATCTCCTTGTGGCGTGTGTCGGCAGGTGATGATGGAGTTTTGCAGCCCGGAGGATTTCTGGATTATTTTGGCAGTTAATGAAAAGGACTATAAAGTTTTTCGCTTAAAGGAGCTGCTTCCGATGGGATTTGGGCCGGGCAATCTGATATAAAGACAAGGAAGGACAAAAAGAAGATGGAAAAATATAAACGCGTATTTGTCGTTGTGATGGATTCTCTAGGAGTTGGTGAGATGGAGGATTCTCCTAAGTTTGGAGATACCAAAGTTCATACACTTTTGCATATCTCGGAGTCTGTGGATACTTTTGAGATTCCTAATCTAAGAAGATTAGGGATGGCTAACTTGTGTGCGCTAAAACAGGTGGAGCCTGTAGAGAATCCGTTAGCTTACTATACAAAGTTAAACGAAAAAAGTCAAAGTAAAGATACGATGACCGGGCACTGGGAGATGATGGGTTTAGAGGTGACAAAACCTTTTCAGACTTTTACGGAACATGGATTTCCTCCAGAATTGATTGAGGAGTTAGAGAAGCGTACGGGAAGAAAGGTTATAGGAAATAAATCTGCCAGTGGAACCGAGATATTAGAAGAACTGGCAGAGGAGGAGATTGCAACAGGACATATGATTGTCTATACTTCTGCGGATTCGGTACTGCAAATCTGTGGCAATGAGGAGACATTTGATCTGCAGGAGCTTTATCGCTGCTGCGAGATTGCCAGAGAGATTACCATGAAGGATGAGTGGAAGGTGGGGCGTGTGATTGCAAGGCCGTATGTGGGCAAGAAAAGAGGCGAATTTAAGCGAACCAGCAATCGCCATGACTATGCATTAAAGCCTTGTGGAAAGACGGCATTAGATGCTTTAAAAGAAGCAGGGCTTGCGGTTATCTCGGTGGGCAAGATTAAGGATATCTTTGATGGAGAGGGGATTACTAGAGCTTTAAAATCCAAAAGTTCTGTACATGGTATGGAGCAGACCATCGAACTTGCCAAAGAGGATTTTCATGGGCTTTGCTTTGTCAATCTGGTAGATTTTGATGCGCTGTGGGGACATAGGAGAGACCCGAAAGGTTATGCCGAGGAGATTGAGAAATTCGATAAAAATTTAGGCGTCTTATTAGAGCTTTTGAGAGAAGATGACCTTTTGATTATCACCGCAGACCATGGCAACGACCCAACTTATACAGGGACGGACCATACAAGGGAAAAGGTGCCGTTTTTGGCGTATTCGCCTTCGATGAAGAATAGTGGAAAGTTAGAAGAATCGGATACATTTGCAGCAGTTGGCGCTACAGTGCTTGCAAATTTTGGCGTATCAGCACCCCAAAATACCATTGGAGTTTCTTATCTTGAGCAGCTGGTATAAAAAAAGAAAGGGTATGAAATTTGGGAAGGTAACAAAAAAGCAAGTATTTGCAGATATGATAGGAGTCTTTCTTATTGGAGTTGGGATTGCTTTTATCAACTGTACAAGTCTTGGAAATGACCAGGTGGGGATTATCTATGAAGGTATCCGGGTCTTTGGCGGTATGACCTATGAGCAGCTTGGACTTGCAAGTAACTTTGTCAATGTGGCGCTGACGGTGCTTTTGTTCTTTGTTGGCAGAAAGTATATTCAGTGGGGGACACTGATATATTTTGTATGTTATGGTTTTTGTACGGATCTTGGAGTGTTCCTCTATGGATTGATGGTTCCCTCTGATGGAATGGTAGTTCGGGTAATCTTTAGTATTATTGGGTGTTTATTACTCTATCTAGGAGTTGCAATCTATATTACTGTTGATATTGGAGTGGACCCTTTTTCCGGGGTGATACTAGTGCTTCGGGATATACTGAAAAAGGAATATCGCTTTGTAAAGATGGGTTTTGATGTAGTGCTGGTGATAGCAGGAACGCTGCTTGGCGGAAAACTAGGCGTAGTAACTGTGCTTGCCATGTTTACAGCAGGACCAATGATACAGTATTTTAGCGGGTGGCTTCAGAAGAAGGGGCTATAAAGTGTGGATAAAGTGATACCTGCGATAGAGCCATGATAAAAACGGCTCTGTCGCAGGTTTTGCTTTGCCTAATATTGTTTGAAGAAAATTGATATAAATAAGATTGTTTTAAGAAAAATGGAATAAAATATACTAAAATCAGAAAAAATATTTGAAAATATATAAATAATATGTTACTTTATATGGTATGGAGGAGAAGAAAATGGAGAGTATTGTAAGACTGGCAGCACTTAGAATTTCTAATATGAAAAATGTTGAGGATGGCCGGATTGTGATGCCACATTTTTATCATAGAGAACTATTTCATAAGACAGCAGAAGTATTGGGGATTTATGGCCAGAATGGTTCAGGAAAGACAGCGATTGTGGATACTTTATATTATTTACAACAGATTATGATTGGAGAGACACTTTCCGATGAAATCGCAGAATATATGGATGTAAATTCCGAACATACAGAAGTGGTTGCTGATTTCCATATCTATAAAGACGCTTTTCTTTATGAAGTGAGTTATTTTTTAGTGCTGAAAAAAAAGAAAAAGGGAGCAGAAATTCTAAGAGAGACTTTGAGCTGTGCTGTAAATGAAAATGAGAAGCGAAGCAACAAAACTGTTTTTATGGATTATCAAAGAAAAGACAGAGACGTTATTTTTCTGCCGAAAAAACGAGTGGATGAGGTTGTTGAGAAAAATCGAGAATTAAAGACCGACTTAATTGTGGCTAGAAAATTAGCTGAGAAAAGTTATTGTTCTTATATTTTTGGAGAGAGCAGCAGGGAGATTTTCTGCAGGGAATATGACAATCATTTTAGACATTGTTCGGAGGTAATACGGGCATTGTTTCAATTTGCTTTAAAAGATTTGTTTGTGATTCGAAATACACATTCAGGTGTTATTTCGGCTAATTTTTTATTGCCAATGGCATTTAAGATAGAGAAGCATCAGATGGGTGTAAAAGGGGATTTGACAATTCCTTTGACGGAGCCTGTTGTATTAAAGGAAGAGAGAAAACAACTTCTTGATAGGATTGTTTCTCAGATGAATACTGTTTTATATACCATTATTCCGGGGATGAAAATTGACATCAACAATCATGGAAGACAGATGATGGATGATGGAAAAGAAGGGTATAAAGTGGAGCTTATGTCGGTAAGAGACGGCATGTTGCCAATTCCTATTCGAATGGAATCGGATGGAATTATTAAGATGATTTCTATCTTAAATGCTTTCATTCAAGCCTTTGGAAATTCTTCTATTTGTCTGGTGATTGATGAATTGGATGCTGGAATCTTTGAATATATGCTAGGGGAGTTGCTGGATATTTTTAATAAAAGTGCAAAGGGACAACTTATTTTTACATCGCATAATCTCAGAGCATTAGAGATGTTAAGTGATGAGAGCATTATGTTTTCAACTACAAATCCAAAGCGTAGATATATCCATATGAAAAATGTAAAACCTACAAATAATTTCAGAGATGTCTATCTTCGGGGGATTACTCTTGGAGGACAGGAAGAAGTGATTTATGAGGAGACAGACAGCCTAAAAATTGCAAGGGCATTTCGAAAGGCAGGCAGGAGTATCTGGCATGAATGAAAAGAAAATCATACTTTTTATTGTAGAAGGAGCGAGTGACGAAGCAGCACTGGGCTCTATTATGAAGGAAAAGTAGATGAATTTATAAAGTTTATATCAGATGAGTCGATTGCAGTTATTCACAGACATACAAATATGAATTTGATTTTTGGATAAAGAGTATTTTTGTTATGCTTAATTCCCTACTTTACCAATAAGTAAGGGTTGTGATATAATGGCGCAAAAGCAAATTTGGCAAAGAGAGGTATTTTTGTGGCAGAGCTTACACCAATGATGCAGCAGTATGTAAAGACAAAAGAGGAATATAAGGACTGTATTTTATTTTATCGCCTGGGCGATTTTTATGAGATGTTTTTTGAGGATGCAAAGATTGTATCAAAGGAGCTAGAGCTTACTTTGACAGGCAAGAATTGTGGCTTAGAGGAGCGGGCGCCGATGTGTGGGGTGCCTTTTCATGCGGTGGAAGGGTATCTAAGCAAGTTGGTCTCAAAAGGTTATAAAGTGGCTATCTGTGAGCAGATGGAGGACCCATCGACTGCAAAAGGGCTTGTAAAGCGGGAAGTGATTCGGGTGGTGACACCAGGGACGAATCTAAGTGCGCAGGCGCTTGATGAATCTAGAAATAATTATATTATGAGTATTGTCTATATCAGTGACCGGTTTGGAATCTCATTTGCAGATGTGACAACCGGTGATTATTTTGTTACGGAGACAGACAGTGTGCGGGGGCTTTTAGATGAGATCTATAAATTTTCGCCAAGAGAAGTAGTCTGCAATGAGGCGCTTTTGATGAGCGGTGTGGATACCGAGGAGCTAAAGGAGCGGTTGCATGTGGTGCTGTATGCGCTTGAGAACTGGTATTTTGATGAAGAACTCTGCAAAAAAGAGCTGTGTTCGCATTTTCAGGTTGCTTCTCTTAAGGGGCTTGGGGTGTCGGACTATGCTTGTGGTGTGTTGGCAGCAGGGGCATTGCTTCGGTATCTGACAGAGACACAGAAGACATCCCTTGGGCATCTGACCAAACTTCAGCCATATACCTCCGGGAATTTTATGATGATAGACAGCTCTAGCAGGAGGAATCTAGAGCTTGTGGAGACATTAAGGGAGAAACAAAAGCGAGGTTCTCTTCTGTGGGTGCTGGATAAGACCAAGACGGCGATGGGCGCACGTATGCTGCGTGGCTATCTAGAGCAGCCTTTGATAGATAAAAAGCAGATAGAACAGCGCCTAGAGGCCATCGAGGAGCTAAATGAGCAGTTGATTACAAGGGAAGAACTTCGGGAATATCTAAGTCCGATATATGATTTGGAACGTCTGATGGGGCGTATTAGTTATCAGACAGCAAATCCTAGAGACTTGATTGCATTTAAACTGTCTCTTTCGATGCTTCCGCATCTTTTGCTGCTTCTAGGCGAGATGACAAGTCCGCTGCTTCAGAGTGTCTATAAAGAACTTGATACCTTAGACGACTTATATGATTTGATTGAGTGTTCCATTCAGGAAGAGCCTCCTATCTCGATTCGGGAAGGCAATATAATAAAGGATGGCTATCATAAGGATGTAGATAAATTTCGAATTGCCAAGACGGAAGGAAAGTCCTGGTTAGCCAAGATTGAGACCAAGGAGCGCGAGCGGACAGGGATTAAAAATCTTCGTATAAAATTTAACAAAGTATTTGGCTACTATCTGGAAGTGACAAATTCCTATAAAGGGATGGTGCCAGAGGACTATATCCGCAAACAGACGCTCACCAATGCAGAGCGCTATATTACGCCAGAACTAAAAGAATTAGAAGATACCATTCTAGGTGCAGAAGAGAAGCTGACAGCACTAGAATATGAGCTTTTTACCAGGATTCGGGACCAGATTGCAAAAGAGGCAGAGCGGATTCAGAAGACAGCAAAGGCTGTGGCAAAGTTAGATGTCTTGACTTCTCTTGCATTTGTGGCAGATAAAAATAACTATGTACGACCTAGCATCAATGAAAAGGGTACGATTGATATTCAGGATGGGCGGCATCCGGTGGTAGAACAGATGATGCCAGGAAATCTTTTTATAGCCAATGATATCACACTTGACAAAGGTGCAAATCGTATCTCTGTAATTACAGGCCCCAATATGGCCGGGAAATCTACCTATATGCGACAGACCGCGCTGATTGTGCTGATGGCGCAGATTGGAAGTTTTGTGCCGGCAAAACGTGCGGATATTGGGATTGTAGACCGGATTTTTACGCGTGTAGGGGCTTCTGACGACCTTGCAAGCGGTCAGAGTACCTTTATGGTGGAGATGAATGAGGTCTCCAATATTTTAAGAAATGCAACGGCAAACAGCCTTTTGATATTAGATGAGATTGGGCGCGGAACAAGCACGTTTGACGGGTTGAGTATTGCGTGGGCGGTGATTGAACATATTGCAGACCAGAAGCTTTTAGGGGCAAAGACTTTATTTGCAACGCATTATCATGAATTGACGGAACTAGAAGGTACGATGGATGGTGTCAATAACTATTGTATCGCTGTCAAGGAAAAGGGCGATGAGATTGTATTTTTACGAAAGATTGTAAAGGGCGGTGCGGATAAATCCTATGGTATCCAGGTGGCAAAACTAGCTGGAGTACCAGACAGTGTGATAGCGCGGGCCAAGGAGTTGGTGGAAGAATTAAGCCAGGCAGATATCTCTGCAAAAGCCAAAGATATCGCACAGGAAGGCCGCAAAAAAGGAAGACCAAAGCAGAAAAAGACCTATGATGAGGTGGATTTAGAGCAAATCTCTCTTTTTGCCACAGTGGATGAGCATGATGTGGTAAAAGAGCTTACAGAGCTTGATATTTCCAATATGACGCCGATGGATGCGCTTAATACGCTCTATCGTTTGCAAAACCGGCTAAAGAACAGATGGTGAGAAAACTATGGGCAAGATAGCAGTGCTAGATAAACAGACAATTGATAAGATAGCAGCAGGAGAAGTGGTGGAGCGCCCGGCTTCTGTTGTCAAAGAACTGGTGGAAAATGCGATAGATGCCAATGCTTCTCAGATTATGGTGGAGATTCGCGGAGGTGGAATAGAGTACCTTCGGATTACCGACAATGGAAGCGGACTGGAAAAAGAGGATATTCCGCTTGCTTTTTTGCGTCATTCGACAAGTAAGATTCGCAGCGCACAGGATCTGACGGGGATTACTTCTCTTGGTTTTCGCGGGGAGGCACTTTCTAGTATCTCGGCAGTCTCGATGGTGGAGTTGATTACCAAGACCAGAAAAGAAGTGCTTGGAAATCGCTGCTATCTAGAAGGCGGTGTACAAAAAGAACTAGAAGAAATCGGTGCGCCCGATGGGACAACTTTTGTTGTGCGCAACTTGTTCTATAACACGCCAGCGCGCAAGAAATTTCTGCGTTCAGAGATGACAGAGGCTTCTGCGGTTCATGAAATGATGACACATCTGGCACTTTCGCATCCTGAGATAGCATTTAAGCTTATGATTCAGAACCAGATGAAGCTTCAGACTGCAGGAAGTGGGAAACTAAAAGATGTTATCTATCATATCTATGGAAGAGAGATAGCCATGCAGCTTTTGCCAATCACATGGGAAAAAGGTCCGATTGCGATTCATGGCTTTCTTGGAAAACCGGAGATTTCCAGAGGAAATCGAAATTATGAGAACTATTTTGTCAATGGAAGATATGTAAAGAGCAAGATTCTTGCCAAAGGGATTGAGGATGGCTATAAAAGCTATATGATGCAGCATCGGTATCCTTTTGTATGCTTGGATATACGAATCGATGGTACGTTTTTGGATGTCAATGTGCATCCAACCAAGATGGAGCTTCGCTTTGGTGACCAGAATCTGGTCTATGATACCTTGCAACAGGGAATTAAAGAAGTGCTCTCCAAAAAAGAACTGATTCCAGAGATAACACTACAGGACACTGGGGTGGGGTCCGGGGCGGGCAAAGCAAAAGAGACAATAACAGACAAAGAAGAATCTAATGTCTTAGATAAGAAAAAGCCCGTAGAAAAGTTGCCTTTAGAAAAGATGTGGAAGACGCCAGAGCCATCAAAGGAGCCAATCACACCAGAAGATAAAAATCTGGAGTACTTTTTGGAACAGATGCGAAAGCGGGTAAAAGACCGACATCGCCAGGAAGTACAGACTTCTGCCACACCGCAGACGCTAAGAGAAGAGAATGGCTATCAAAAAGCCGAGCAGCTACAACTGTTTGATGATAAATTATTGTCGAAAAAAGCCGCAGTCCGTCATGAGATTATCGGACAGGTCTTTGGCACGTATTGGCTGGTGCAATATGGGGATAAACTCTATATTATCGACCAGCATGCCGCTCACGAAAAGGTACTCTATGAGCGGCTGATGAAATCTCTGTGGGAACAGAACTGCCAGTCACAGCTTCTCTCTCCCCCTGTGATATTAAATCTGACCATGCCAGAAGAACAGCTCTACCGGATGTATCAATCGTATTTTGCAGATATGGGTTTTGAGATTGAAGAGTTTGGCGAGCAGGCTTATGCAGTCCGCGCAGTGCCAGCCAATCTGCCGGGACTTGATAGAACAGATGTTCTAATAGAGCTTCTGGACAGTCTTTCAGAGATTTCCGGTCGTATCAGCTCGGAGTCACTGCTTGACAAAGTGGCGTCGATGTCTTGTAAGGCAGCGGTCAAAGGGAAGCATCAGATGTCTTCTCTGGAGGCAAAAGCATTGATTGATGAGCTTTTAACACTGGAAAATCCCTATCATTGTCCACATGGAAGACCGACGATTATCTCAATGACCCGCTATGAGTTAGAGAAAAAATTTAAAAGGATTATATAGTATGAAAAAAGAACCTTTAGTGATTCTGACAGGTCCTACCGCGGTAGGGAAGACCAAGCTTTCGATTGCGCTTGCAAAGGCGATTGGAGGAGAGATTATATCGGCGGATTCGATGCAGGTCTATCGGCATATGGATATTGGTTCTGCCAAGATTCGATTAGAGGAGATGGAAGGGATTCCTCACTATCTGGTGGATGTGTTAGAGCCGTGGGAAGAATTTCATGTAGTACGTTTTCAACAGATGGCAAAAGAAGCTATGAAAAAGATTCGAGAACACGGGCATATTCCTATCCTGGTGGGCGGAACCGGATTTTATATTCAGGCAATTGTAAAAGATATTGATTTTACAGAGAATGAAGCCAGTCCATATCGGGAAGAGCTTACAAGGCTTGCAGAAGAAAAAGGTGCAGATTTTCTGTACGAGAAGCTTCAAAAGGTGGACCCTAAGTCAGCTCAGATTATCCATGCTCACAATGTAAAACGGATCATTCGGGCGTTGGAATTTTACCAGATGACAGGGGAAAAAATCTCAGAACACAACACAAAGCAAAGAGAAAAAAGCTCACCGTATCAATTTGCCTATTTTGTGTTGCAAGATGAACGTACAAAGCTCTATAAAAGGATTGAAGCAAGGATAGATGAGATGCTGCAAGACGGGCTGATAGAAGAAGTTACCGCATTAAAGGAGATGGGACTAAAGCGTGGGATGGTGTCGATGCAGGGACTTGGCTATAAAGAGATTCTTGCATATCTAGATGGCGAGTGTACACTAGAAGAAGCAGTGGAGATACTAAAGCGGGATACCCGTCATTTTGCCAAACGGCAGATTACCTGGTTTAAAAGAGAAGAAGAGGTTATCTGGCTTGATAAAGGCAAGTTTGCTTATCAGGAAGAACAGATATTAGAGGCGATGCTTCAGATATTAAGAGAAAAGGAAATTATATAGATGAAGTTAGAGAATTTATATCAGAAGATGGGAATTGAGAAGAAGGTCTATGCCTATGGACAGAAGATAGAAGAAGCGTTAAAGGAACGTTTTGCTGCGATTGATAAGACAGCAGAATATAACCAGCTAAAAGTGATTGATGCAATGCAAAAGCACAGGGTCAGCGATATTCATTTTGCAGGGACAAGCGGATATGGCTATAATGACCTTGGAAGGGATACCCTAGAGCTAGTTTATGCAGAGGCTTTTCATGCAGAGTCGGCACTTGTGCGGCCTCAGATTGCCTGTGGGACACATGCGCTCTGTATTGCTCTCTCGGCGAACTTACGCCCAGGGGATGAACTTTTGGCTATCTCAGGCAAGCCCTATGACACGCTAGAGGAGGTTATCGGCATCCGCCCTTCTTGTGGAAGCCTAGCAGAATATGGTGTCACCTATCGCCAGGTAGACCTTCTAGCGGATGACAGCTTTGACTGGGAGGGGATAAAAAGGGCAATCACTCCAAAGACAAAGATGGTGCATATTCAGCGTTCCAAAGGCTATCAGACCCGTAAGACGCTCTCAGTATTAGAGATAGGAGCGGCTATCTCCTATGTAAAATCCATCCGTCCAGAGATTATCTGTATGGTGGATAACTGCTACGGCGAGTTTGTAGAGCGCATTGAGCCAAGTGATGTGGGTGCAGACCTTTGCGTTGGCTCGTTGATTAAAAATCCAGGTGGTGGTCTTGCACCCTCTGGCGGCTATATTGTGGGAAAAGAAGCCTGTGTGGAACATTGTGCCTACCGCTTGACTTCTCCGGGGCTTGGCAAGGAAGTCGGAGCGACTTTTGGTGTGATGCAGTCTTTCTACCAGGGATTTTTCTTGGCGCCTACTGTGACCGCAGGTGCACTAAAAGGAGCGATTTTTGCAGCAAATCTCTATGAACAACTGGGATTTTCTGTAGTTCCAGACGGGCAGGAGAGTCGGCATGATATTATCCAGTCGATTACATTTGGGACGCCAGAAGGAGTGGTAGCTTTTTGTAAAGGTATCCAGGCGGCAGCTCCGGTGGATAGCTTTGTTGTGCCAAGCCCGGCACCAATGCCAGGCTATGACAGCGATGTGATTATGGCAGCGGGCGCTTTTGTACAGGGCTCTTCGATTGAATTAAGTGCAGACGGGCCGATAAAGCCTCCTTATGCGGTCTATTTTCAGGGAGGATTGACCTATGAACATGCCAAGTTTGGAATTTTAAAATCGTTGCAGCAGCTTGTAAAAGAGGGAATTACCAATGTCCCATGATTTAACCAAAGGCCCCGTGATTCGAACGATGCTGCTCTTTGCCTTTCCGATGATGGTTGGAAATCTCTTGCAGCAGCTTTATAATGTGGCAGATACGTTGATTGTCGGGCAGTTTTTAGGGGCGGATGCACTGGCGGCAGTTGGTTCTTCTTATACGCTGATGACATTTTTGACTTCGATTTTACTGGGACTTTGTATGGGAAGCGGTGCAGTGTTTTCGATTCGATGTGGTGAGAAGGATGAAGAAGGGCTGCTTTCAAGCGTGGTTCATTCTTGTCTGATGATTGCACTGCTTGCCTGTGTGCTAAATCTTCTGGTCTTTATAGGTATTGATGTGATTCTCTATTTTTTACAAGTGCCAGAGCGTATCTATCATATGATGCGGGAATATCTGTGGGTGATTTTCTTTGGCATCTTTGCGACCTTTTTATATAATTTTTTTGCCTCACTTCTGCGTGCCGTTGGAAACTCTGTAACACCACTTCTTTTTCTGGGTGTATGTGCAGTGTTAAATATTGTACTGGATTTGCTGTTTGTGATTCGCTTTGGATGGGGTGTAGAGGGCGCTGCGGCTGCTACTGTGATTGCACAGTGGGTATCGGGACTTGGGTTGCTTTTTTATACACTGTATGTATTTCCACAGTTTCGGGTGTGGGGACGCAGGATTCGATTAGAGAAAAAGGTGTTTTCAGAGATTGCACAGTTTTCGGTACTGACTTGTTTGCAGCAGTCTGTGATGAACCTTGGGATACTGATGGTGCAAGGATTAGTCAACAGTTTCGGGCCAGCGGTGATGGCAGCTTTTGCAGCGGCGGTGAAGATTGACTCGTTTGCCTATATGCCGGTACAGGACTTTGGCAATGCATTTTCAACCTTTACAGCGCAAAACTTTGGGGCAAGAAAAGAAGAACGGATTCGGGCGGGAGTCAAAGGGGCCGTCGTATGTTCGGTGGTTTTTTGTTTGCTGATTAGCTTTTTGGTCTGTCTGTTTGCAAGGCCACTGATGCTTCTGTTTGTAAAAGCACAGGAGACAGAGATATTAGAGATAGGTGTTACCTATCTTCGGATTGAAGGTGCTTTTTACTGTGGCATTGGATGTCTGTTCTTACTCTATGGATTCTACCGGGCGATAGGAAGGCCGGGGATGTCCGTTGTACTGACCGTGATTTCACTTGGAACAAGAGTGGCACTTGCCTATCTTTTGTCAGCGATTCCGGCGGTGGGAGTAGTTGGCATCTGGTGGTCGGTACCTATTGGATGGTTCTTGGCAGATATTGCAGGCTTTGGATATTATCTAATGCTTCGAAAAAGAAGTAAAAGGATGGAAGAAAGATGAGAGAGGTAGTGGTCATAGGAGGCGGTGCTTCTGGAATGATGGCAGCGATTGCGGCGGCACGATGCGGGGCAAAGGTGACATTGATAGAAAAGAATACACAGGCTGGCAAAAAGCTTCTGATGACAGGAAATGGACGGTGTAATTTTACCAATCAAGACCAGAGGCTTATGCATTATCGAAGTCAACATCAAAAGCTTGTAGAGCCTGTACTAAAAGCCTTTTCTATGGAAGATACCGTGACATTTTTTAAGGAGCTGGGGATTGTGGTAAAGGACAGAAAAGGGTATCTGTATCCAGCCAGCAATCAGGCGGTTTCTGTGGTAAAAGTGCTTCAGCTAGAGCTTCGGCGCCTTTTGGTAAAAGAGGCATATCATACCGAAGTGCTTTCGGTTAAGAAACAAAAAGAGGGATTTTTGGTGGAGACTGAAGGATGGAAGTATAAAGCAGATGCCGTTATCCTGGCCTGTGGCTCGATGGCAGCGCCTAAGACCGGCTCGACCGGAGATGGATATCGCTTTGCAAGGCAGCTTGGGCATACCGTGGGGAAGGTCTTGCCAGCGCTTACCGGAGTATATGTAAAGGAAAAAGATGCAGAGAAGCTTGCTGGTGTTCGGATGGAAGCGAAGGTGACGCTTTTAATTGATGGTAAAAATCATGTAGAGGATGAGGGGGAAGTACAGTTTGCTTCATATGGATTGTCGGGAATCCCCATCTTTCAGATAAGCCGATATGCGGCCTGGGCGCTAGAAGATGGAAAAAAGTGTGAAATCTGTCTGGACTTTCTAAAAGAACATACATTCGAAGATGTGCGGGAGATATTAGAGAAGCAAAAGAAATATACACAGACAAGAAGAGGAGTGGACTGTCTGCTCGGGATATTTCCAGAAAAGCTGTCACAGGTATTACTTCTTAGGGCGAAAATTTCGGCTAAGAAGATAAGAAAAGACTGGACAGAAGAAGAGATAGAGAGACTGCTTATACAGATAAAAAGGATGGGATTTTTTATAACTCGGTGCAGGGGATATGAGCAGGCACAGGTGTGTACAGGAGGAGTACCTCTGACAGAGATAAAAGGAACAACCATGGAGTCTTTAAAATCATCAGGGCTCTATCTAACAGGAGAGCTTTTAGATGTAGATGGAGCATGTGGAGGATATAATTTGCAGTGGGCCTGGAGCAGTGGATATCTGGCCGGCGTACATGCAGCAAAGGAGGAATAAAAATGCGAAATATTATTTGTTTTCATAATCCAGATGAAATAAACGGGTATCTAAGTAATTGGTATCTGTCAGATTTTACAATAGACGGGCAGAAATTTTCTTCGATGGAGCAGTATATGATGTATGAGAAAGCGCGGACATTTGGAGATATGGAGATTGCAGCGCAGATTATGGAGACCAACCAGGTAGGAAAGATTAAAAGCCTGGGGCGCTTGGTAAAAAATTATCATGAGACTGTCTGGAATGGCGTGCGGCAGATTCGGATCTATCGGGGACTTTTGGCAAAGTTTTCACAGAATCAGGAGCTGCTTCAAAAGCTTCTAGATACCAAAGATGCAATTCTTGCAGAATGTGCAGTGCAGGACTGTATCTGGGGGATTGGGCGCTCAATGAAAGACGAGAAGCGCTATGAGATACAGGCGTGGAAAGGGAAAAATTTGCTAGGATATGCCTTGATGGAAGCACGAAATGAGTTGGCTAAAGAGAGGGAAGAATGTTAAAAATTCAGCAACTAAAGCTGCCGGTTGTACATACGAAGCAGGAATTGGAAAAGAAGATACAAAAGATAATAAAGATTCCCAAAAAAGAATTACTTTGTTATAAAATTATCAAGCGCTCCCTGGATGCCAGAGGTGGAAAGCTTCAGTATGTATATACAATAGAAATAAAAGTAAAAAAAGAAACTGAGATTTTAAAGCGGTGCAGTGCATATGTGACAAAATCCGACCGGGTTATCTACCAGTTTCCAGCTTTGGGAGAGAAAAAGATGCAGCATCGTCCGGTAATTGTGGGGACAGGGCCAGCGGGACTATTCTGCGGTCTGATGCTTGCAAGAGCAGGATACAGGCCGATTCTTATTGAGCGGGGACAGCGAG
>Ga0137308_102100_pt1 | contig 15128 bp, 15 predicted proteins | sample Inofrocosms_June_FD_97181 | JGI IMG/M metagenome (GOLD analysis project Ga0137308, IMG submission 97181) | Mouse cecal microbial communities from Vienna, Austria - N-Acetylneuraminic and N-Acetylglucosamine D2O microcosms_June | ecosystem: Host-associated > Mammals > Digestive system > Large...
AGGATATCTCCCTCGACTACGAGTTTTACCATTCAGATCTATTGGCGCTGGAGTGCGGCAACGACTACACGGTGATAGTTACGCCGAAAGACATCAATGTCTGGGTATCGAGGCTGTTCCTCGGTGATGCGTATGGCTTTTCCATTCTGTACTATCAGGATGTAGACTCACTGGTCTATTGGGCCAATGAAGCAGCCTACCGCTGGAAGCTGCGAGGCATTGCCATCTGGTCCCTCGGACAAGAAGATATGCGCTTATGGGAAGCGCTGCCAAAACAAATATAACCTATGAACGAAGGGCTGTTTACCTGACCGGTAAGCGGCCTTTTGCTATATCAAAAAACGAAATGGAGGATTTCACTATGAAGGAATTTTGGACAACCATTCAGTTCGTCTTTGCTGCCATCGGCGGATGGCTCGGCTACTTCTTAGGTGGCTGTGACGGACTACTCTACGCATTGATTGCCTTTACGGTGGTGGATTACATCACCGGTGTCATGTGTGCCATCGTGGACAAAAACTTGTCCAGCTCTGTTGGCTTCAAAGGCATCTGCCGCAAGGTACTGATTTTCACTCTGGTGGGCATCGCAAATATTCTGGATGTTCAGGTGATCGGCACTGGCTCTGTACTGAGAACGGCAGTCATCTTCTTCTACCTCTCCAATGAAGGTGTATCCCTTCTGGAAAACGCAGCGCACCTTGGTCTGCCTATCCCGGAGAAGCTGAAGGACATCTTGGAACAGCTCCACGACCGAGCTGAGAACACAGAAAGCGAGGACAAATAACATGAAGCTGGTACAATCTTTTCTCACAAAAAATCCGTGCTACACTGCCGGAAAGAAAATCACGGTCAAAGGTCTGATGCTCCACTCCGTTGGCTGTCCGCAGCCCAGCGCCGCCGTATTCATTAGGAACTGGAACAGCGAAGATTATGACAGGGCCTGCGTCCACGGTTTCATCGACGGAAACGACGGTACCGTTTACCAGACACTCCCTTGGAATCATCGTGGCTGGCACGGTGGCGGCTCTTCCAACAATACGCATATTGGCGTAGAAATGTGTGAGCCTGCCTGCATTAAGTATACTGGCGGCGCTACCTTTACTTGCTCCGATACAGCAACTGCAAAGGCCGTGGCAAAGCGCACCTATGAGGCGGCTGTGGAGCTGTTTGCATTTCTCTGCAGCGAGTATGACCTTGATCCACTTGCTGATGGCATTATCGTCAGCCATGCGGAAGGTTATAAGCGTGGCATTGCCAGCAATCACGGTGACCCGGAACATCTCTGGAAGCAGCTGGGCATGGGCTACACGATGGACGGTTTCCGCAAGGCAGTCAAGGCTGCTATGGGCGAGGAAATTCCCACCGATACCAACGATACTGCAACTAAGGAATATCCTGAGAAGCTGACCTCCGGCTATTATCGTGTCCGTAAGACATGGGCCGACAGCAAATCTCAGGTGGGCGCTTACCGTATTCTCTCCAATGCTAAGGCCAAAGCCGATGAGAACACCGGCTACAGCGTTTTCGATAACGATGGCAATGTGGTATACGCTCCTTCCGCTGCTAAGGTAGAAGGTGAAACCGAAACGGTCTTTGAACCTTACCGTGTGCGCATACGCATCACCAATTTGAACATCCGCAAAGGTCCCGGTACCAACTATGGCAAGACGGGCCAGTTCACCGGCGCTGGTGTTTTCACCATCATTGCGGAGTCTGACGGTGCTGGCGCTTCCAAGTGGGGCAAGCTGAAAAGCGGTGCTGGTTGGATTTCTCTCGACTACGCTACAAAGATATAATAGTGCTTTAGGGTCTGTTGGATTCGTCCGGCAGACCCTATTTTTTTTGTGCGCAAGTTCGTCAAAACGGCTCTCCCATCTCCAAAAGGGAGTGAGGAGGCACCTCCTCAGATTGGAGGAAACCCTATGACGGATTTACAAAAAAGCCAGATTATTGCTCTGCGTGAACAGGGCTATGGATATGCCACCATCGCTACATCTCTGGGCCTGACCAAGAATCAGGTATCGGCCTTCTGCCGCAGAAATCAGCTCACCGGCACCAAGGCCACTGTGCATATAGAGGAACGACCTGACCCGAACTGCTGCCGCAACTGCGGAAAGCAGCTGACTCAGACTCCGGGCCGAAAGCCTGTGAAGTTCTGCTCCGATGCCTGCCGTACCCATTGGTGGAACAGCCATCTGGAGAAGGTCAATCGCAAGGCATTTTATTCCTTTACCTGCGCTCACTGTGGCAGGCCCTTTATGGCCTACGGAAACGACCACAGAAAATACTGCTCTCACGATTGTTACATCGCTGACCGCTTCGGAGGTGATTGCCATGACTGCGGAAAAGTTCGAGCGTGAAAAGCTCTATCAGGCCACCATGAATGTCTTTGATGGCATGCTCAAAAAGGGCCTGATCACCGAGGAACAATACGCCATAATTGATACAAAAATGCTGGAAAAATACAGGCCATTATTGGGTACATTATTCGCAGAATTGACTTGATAATTATCGCTTTTAGAGTGATATATAGTAGCGGAAAGGAGCTGGTTTTATGCGAAAAATCAAAAAAATCGAGCCGTTGATGCCGACCTTGCCAAGTCGAAAAAAGGTCGCTGCATACGCCAGAGTTTCATTGGAAACCGAGCGACTCCAGCACTCTTTATCAGCTCAAGTCAGCTACTACAGCGAACTGATACAGAGCAATCCCGAATGGGAATATGCTGGCGTATATGCTGACGATGGCATCACAGGCGCTAAATCTACACGAGCAGAGTTTCAAAGGCTGCTCCAAGACTGCGAGGATGGCAAAATTGACATTATCCTTACCAAGTCCATCTCCCGCTTTGCAAGAAATACCGTGGACCTTCTGGAGACCGTCCGCCACTTAAAGGAGCTGGGCATCGAGGTCCGCTTTGAAAAAGAGCGTATCAATTCGCTTTCCGGCGATGGCGAGGTCATGCTGACGCTGCTTGCCTCCTTTGCACAGGAAGAAATCGTGAGCCTGAGCAACAATGTGAAATGGGGAACACGCAAGCGCATGGAGCAAGGCATCCCCAACGGCCACTTCCGAGTATTCGGATATCGCTGGGAAGGCGATCAGCTGGTCATTGTGCCGGAGGAAGCAGCCATTGTGCGACGCATCTTCCAGAACTTCCTTGATGGGAAGTCCCGCCTTGAGACAGAGCGAGAATTTGCCGCTGAAGGCATTACCACCAGAGAAGGTAAGCGCTGGGTAGATTCCAACATCAAGGTGGTCCTTACCAATGTGACCTACACCGGCAATCTTCTGTTGCAGAAGGAATACATCGAAGATCCACTGACCAAGAAACGCAAAAAGAATCGTGGCGAGCTGCCGCAGTTCTATGTGGAAGATACCCACGAAGCAATCATTGACAAAGAGACCTTCGATTATGTGCAGGCAGAGATTGCCCGACGTAAGGAGCTGGGCGCTTTTGCAAACAAGTCCCTGAACATTACCTGCTTTACCAGCAAGCTCAAATGTTGCCACTGCGGATGCAGTTATGTCCGCAATCAGCGCAGTAACCGCACCAAGCACACTTCCACCTACGACGATACGATTGTCGCTTGGGGCTGCGGCACCACCAAGAAAAAAGGCGGTCGCTGCTCCAACAAGGATATCCCGGAGCAGCGAGTTCTCCGTGAAGCCTGCGCTACGGCGCTTGGGCTGGATGAATTTGATGAGGACATTTTCCTTGAGCGTGTGGATCACATTCAGGTTCTGGAAGGCCAGATTTTGGAGTTCCATTTTTATGATGGCACCACGGCCCTGCAGGAATGGGTATCCACAGCAAAGAAAGACTGCTGGACGGATAAACACAAAAACCGCCAGTGTGAGTGGATGAAGAACTACATGGCCAACGCCTCGGACGGTCGCTTCTGCGAGTTTACCACCAGAATCCGCTGCGAACACTGCGGCAGTACATTCCGAAGAAATACGCAACCCAGCAAATCGGCGAATGGCGGCAAGATGCATTATTGGCGCTGCCCGACTTCCGGCGACTGCGTTACCACCGGCATTCGTGAAGACAGACTCAAGGATATCACCGCTTCAGTGATGGGCCTTACGGAACACGATGCGGATGCCTTCAAAGAACAGGTTGAGTACATTTCTGTTTCTGACGATATGAAGCTGACCTTCCACTTCTTTGATGGGCGGGAGCCGGTGGTCCAGTACAACACCAAGCGCCAAGGCACACCTTGGACGGAAGAAAGGCACAAAAAATTCTCGGAGTCCATGCAGGGCAAATACACTGAGGAACGCCGAGAAGCCATGAGCCAGAGAATGAAACAGATAAGGAGTGAGAAACATTGGTCGTCCAAAAGAAAGTAACCACCATACCAGCATCGCTGACCCGCTTTACGGCGACGCCGATCACAGAATTAAAGAAGCGCCGTGTGGCCGGATACGCCCGTGTTTCCACTGACCACGATGACCAGTTCACCAGCTACGCTGCGCAGATTGATTATTACACCAACTACATCAAGAGCCGAGACGATTGGGAATTTGTCGAGGTCTACACCGACGAGGGTATAACAGGCACCAGCGTAAAGCACCGTGAAGGCTTCAAACGCATGGTGGCTGATGCGCTGGCCGGAAAGATTGACCTTATCGTTACCAAGTCGGTCAGCCGATTTGCCCGTAACACGGTCGATAGCCTGACTACCATTCGCCAGCTCAAAGAAAAAGGCATCGAGGTGTATTTCGAGAAAGAAAACATCTGGACCTTTGATGGCAAGGGCGAACTGCTCCTGACCATCATGTCCAGCCTTGCGCAGGAAGAAAGCCGCAGCATTTCCGAAAACTGCACGTGGGGCCAGAGAAAGCGCTTTGCAGACGGTAAGGTCACCGTTCCGTTTAACCGCTTCCTCGGCTACGACCGTGGCCCGGACGGAAACTTGGTAGTCAATCCTGAGCAGGCAGTCATCGTCCAGCAGATTTATGCCATGTTCCTGCAGGGCATGAGCTACCACGGCATTGCCAAGAAACTGACCGCTGACGGAATCCCGACTCCCGGTGGCAAGGAGAAATGGAGCATTTCCACCGTCCGCAGCATTCTCAGCAACGAAAAGTACAAGGGCGATGCGCTCCTTCAGAAGTCCTACACCGTGGATTTCCTGACTAAGAAAACCAAAGTCAACGAGGGCGAAATCCCACAGTACTATGTCGAGGATAACCACGAAGCCATTATTTCACCGGAGATTTTCGCAATGGTCCAGCGTGAGATGACCAAGCGTGGCCGTGGCAAGAATTATCACAGCAGCGTCCACGCCTTTTCCTCCAAAATCAAATGCGGTCACTGTGGAAGCTGGTACGGCTCAAAGGTCTGGCATTCCAACAGCCAGTACCGTAAAACCATCTGGCAGTGCAATCACAAATTTGATGGCGATGAGCGCTGCGACACTCCGCACCTTAGCGACGAGGACATTCAGCGCCTGTTCCTATCGGCGGCAAACAAGCTGCTGGTGAACAAAGACGAAGTTGTCACCAATTGCCGTGAGATGCGGGATCTGCTTTTCGATACCACCGAGCTGGAAGCTGAACAGGCTACGCTGCTGGAAGAAACACAGCTCATTTCAGACATGGTACAGCAGACAATTTACGAAAATGCCCACGTTGCCCTTGACCAGACCGAGTACCAGAAACGCTACGACAGCCTGACGCAGCGCTTTGAAACTGCCAAACAGCGCCTTGAGACGGTGATGGCCGAGCTGGATCGGATGCAGACCCAGAGAGCCGACATTGAAGCCTTCATTGAGAGCTTCGAGGCCCTGCCGGAAACGCTCACCGAGTTCAAACTGGAAAACTGGCACTCGCTGGTGGATTATGCCACCGTCTACAGCATCGACGATATCCGCTTCACCTTCAAGCACGGACAGGAAGTACAGGCATAAACCCATAGACGCAGAAACGCCTCACCACTGGATTTGATTCCGGCGGCGAGGCGCTTTTTTCTGTTAATCTTTGTAATTGTACTTTTCTGCTTCAGATTCCGGCACATATTTAGCACAGCCTTCATCTCTGTCGTATACGATTACCGTTCTTTCTCTGCCATCATCCTCATCGTAAGGATGGCAATATGGGCAACGAGAATATTCGGACTCATCATAAACACGATCGCAATTTGGACACATCTGCATTCTTTTCACCTCCTCGATTTCACTGTGAAGCGTTTTTTACTTTACGCAGCGCACTTCGTATATGTATCTACAAGTGTTTGATTCGGTAATAGCGTTATGCCCAAGGCCGCAGCCTCCGCAGCTTTTTCGATTGAATGATGTCTTCCACCAGATAGATTTCTGATGTGTTGACTAACGTCAAACGGCCCCTGTGGAGAAGTATACAGGCGAACTGGCGTAACTTCCTCAAGTACCGGTTGAGCTGTTTGCACTATGGTGACAGGCTCAGATATCTTATCTGGTGTTTTACTTAAGCTGTTTTCAAGAGCATCCCACAGTTCTTTAATGGCATCCTTGTTCTTAAGGCCAAGAATGATCCCGATAATTGCTGTGGCACTGACTCCTGCGATGATCAGCTCAGTTTTGTGGGCCTTCACCCAGCTGATAAATTTATTATTTTCACTCATGGTGCGTACCTCCTGTTCCTTTTGTACTCACAGTATAGCATACATATCAGAAGCCGGAGTTCGCATTTTGAGAACTATCAATTTTCAGAGAGACAGGCTTTGCAGAAGGTAAAGGCGTGACTGTTACCCAGCGTCATAAACGACAGCATCATCTGCATTCCAACCGCAGAGTTCATTTCTGTCGACAAATCAGTATCAACCATACCTACCACATAACGCAGAGCAAGATAATAATCGGCCAGATCGGACCATTCCTGTTCCGACTTTAAGGCTTTCAGCGCTTCAGTGACAATACCATCAAAATCCGAAACAAAACCAGCTTTTTTCTCTGTAATAGAACTGTCTTCCGTATCCTTGAGCGACATATAGTCTTTAATGTTCAATTTTTTGGAGAGCAATTTGTTTTGCAATGATAGAAGTTTGTTTGTATCGGCTATCTGGGACCACCATACAAAAACACTCCAAACAAGGTTTGCTACAGCTTCTGGGGATTCTGATTCGTCGGTAGCCTTAACAAATGCCTCAAATATCCTTACAATCATACTGCCTGAAAGTACTTCCGCATTAGAAAAGGCCTCTAACAATCTTTGCGATAAGTCATATCCATTTTTAAAGTTCGGGTTTTTCATGGCTTCTTCAGAGCGATACAAAGGCAAAATCACCCTTAGCAGTTCTGTTGTATGGGCGGATGAATTTAAATCGATAGATATGTTTTCCAATCCGGTCAAATCAGTATAAAGAAGTTCATCTACCGGCTTATTGTAATGTGCCGACAACAATTGAAGCGTTTGTAGATCTGGTTTTCTACTTCCGTTTTCATATCCCTTAACCGTTGACTTCGCACAGTGAATAATGCTGCCCAACTCGTCTAATGTCTCGTTATGGATTATTCGTAAATGCTGAATATTTCTGCCTAATTGGTTATCATCCATTATCAGCATCCTCCTTTGTTTTGAATCCGGGCCAATGTTTCCAGCATATGCTTCCCGATGGCTTCCGGGTCATTTTTATACGCATCGCAGATGAGTCGCAGCCCATCTGGTGTTAATATTCTACCGTTGTTTTTATCATAGCACATTTGCCTATATTCTTCGAGTTCCTTTTTCGTTATTGTGGGCATAGCAAATCCTCCTGAATATAAAAACAGCCGGTTTTCTGCAAAACCGACACCCTAAACGACACCCCGACACCCCTGTGCCTATGCCGCATTTCTTTGTATCAAATAACGAGTCTTAATTTCAATGACTTTGATGTCTTTGACATCCAGATGGGCATACTCTCTCTGAATCTCATCAAGTTGCTGTCTGACTTCTTCCGTCTGTTCAGCTTCCGGCAAGTAATATTTCCATCCCATCTGCTCTGCGATGTACTTTTCGTTGGCAATTCTCTTAGCCTCAGACCCTTCCCATGTCATTTCATCTGCGCCGCGACCATCCGCATAGATGCCCTCGTTCTTGCGCTTGTCTACATAGATTCTGCCAAGGCTGTTTTCAACCATATAGCGGACGATCCAGTCTGGGGTAAAGAGTTGTGTTGCAGCAGGAATATCGTTTTTTGTGATTTTCCCGCTCTTTTCAAAGACTTCAGCCTTGAGTTCGGTGTTGTAAAACTGGTACAGCCAGCCGATGATTTGGACGGCATCCTGCCAGTCATCTTCGGGGATGTCGGAAACCATGTGACCGAGAACGCTGTCCTGTTTCAGAATGTTGTTCGGCAGCAGTAGCTCGGTATAGCCACCCATTTTCTCAAACATACGGGGAAGAGGGGCGTTCAGGGCGTTGCACTGCGTCAGAAGCAGATAGCGATAGAGACCTTCGGTGTCGTTGCTCTCGATATACTCCGCAACTTTCTCCTGGTTCAGTCCCGGAAGGTCAAGGTGCAGGACATCGCTCAGAATCTCCGGCTTGAACGCACCGGTGCTGTCGGAAAAGACGCGAATATGGGAGGGCAGATAGTTGTTGACCTCCATGAAGCGCAGGGCAATAAAGCGGTTGAACCAAGTGTAGGCAACCTCTTCCATGACCTGTGTGTAGCCTTTTGAGCGGATCTGATCGACAAGCTCCTTGCGCTGCTTCTGCTCATCGCCGGTCAATGCGCGTCCACCTACCGTCACGGCGTTTGCTTCGCCGCAGCCTTCCTTCGTGATTCCATACTGATAAGCTCTCTGCGACACCTGAGCGATCAGCTCGTTCCGTGCCCAGATTGCAAATCTTTGTATTGCACCTTTATTCATGCTCGTTATCTCCTAACTATGCGTGTATTACGCTTTCTCTTGCCCCAGTTCATCAAACATTGCCTTAACAGACGGAGCGTTCTTTGTCAGTTTCTTGATGCTAAGGTCCTCCGCTTTATTGTTCGCAAGGCGAAGATTGTTTTCAGAAGAAAGAAGTGCTGCCTTTGTCTTCTGTAAGTGGTCGATTGTTTTGTCAATCTCATCAATCGCCGTTGAAAACTTCTCGCTTGCCAGCCGATAGTTTCGGGCAAAGCCTTCCTTAAAGGCGTTCATGTTTTCCTCGAAGTTGCGGATGTCAACCTGCTGGTTGCGAACAATTTGAAGCTCCTGCCTGTATTGCAAGGAGTTTTTTGCCGCATTCCGCAGCAGCGTAATCATCGGAATGAAAAACTGCGGGCGGATGACATACATCTTCGGGTACTTATAGGACACATCCACAATGCCATTGTTATATAGCTCATTGTCGATCTCAAGAAGAGAGACAAGAATTGCATACTCGCAGCCCTTTTCGTTTCGATCCTTATCCAACTCTTTGAAAAAGTCCTCATTCTTGTGCTTGGTGGCGGTTTCATCAGCCTCGTTCTTCATTTCAAACATAATGGAGATGAACTCCGTACCATCTTCACCACACTCACGGTAAATGAAGTCACCTTTGCTGCCGGTTTTGGCGTCGTTGTCTTTCTCAAAATAGGCGTTTGGAAAAGCCGTCATTCGGATCGCATTGAATTGTGTCAGGCAGTGCTGCTCCAAACTCTCACCGATCATCTTTGTTGATTGCCGTGCTTTGAAGTCTTTGTAATACTCAATCTGTTCGTCTTTCAGCTTGAGCTTTTCTTCATACTGCTCTTGAAGGGACTTCTCGCTCAGGCGGCTCTCAGTTTCCTTGTTCTTTAGTTCGCCCTTGAGGTCGGCAATCTCAGTCGCTTTTTGAGATAATTCCGCGTTCTTCTGTTCAACCGCCTCTGCAACAGCAAGTTTCTTTGCCGTTTCACTGGCGTCAAGTTTTGCTTGCAGCTCTGCTATTTTTTGATCCTTCTCAGAAATCTCAGCATCTTTCTGAGTGATATTAGCAGTATGCTCTTTTTCCTCCTGCAAGCGAATTATCTCAAGCTCCTGTTCGCGTTGAGCATCCAACTCTTTTTTGCGACGATCAAGCTCTTTCTCGAACTCTCTATCACGCACTTGCTGTGCAATCTGGTCGTAGCCGCTTTCATCGACTTGAAATACTTCACCGCATTTGGGGCATCTAATTTCCTGCATACCATTCTGTCCCTTCTATAATGTTATCAGTTAATCTGCACACCGTCGCAGCCTTCCAATGTTTTCATCAGCTTCTCGCGGATTCCATCGACGTACCGGTCAATATCCTCCTTGGATTGCAGACGCTTGACAGAGCAGAGGTCATACCGACGAAGTGTTGTGATTTTTGGCATTTTCGGGGCGGGCTGTGCTGTTCCTGTGCCTCCCTGTGTCGTTGCCTCCTGATGGGAAGCGGACATTACCTCCATGCGTCGGCAGATATTATCCTTGTATGTGAGAAGCTGGGTGATCATAGCGTCCAGCTCGGTGAGAGAAGATGCGTTCTTTGCCGCCTCACGCTTGCCGACAAAGTAATCGTCTGCCTGACGTAGCAGAAGTCCAGCATCCCGTGCCTCGGTTGCAAGCTGATGAACGTCCTGCATACACTGACGGATGTTTTCGGCAACCTCATCCTTCTTCAAATCCAGCAGACCAGAGTATGCCGTTTTGACCTTCTGAATCAGCTCCGGCAGCTCACCAATGCGGTCATAGGGCTTCGGCTGTGCAAGGATGGTTGCAATGGTATGGAAGACCTCCAGCGCATCCGCGTCAGAAGCAAAATAGTCACGTTCCTTATTCACGCGGTCCATCTGACGCCGTGCCTCATCATATACACTGCGCTGCGACTTGAAGAAGAACTCCACACCCTCCATGTCCTCGGAGCAATCCAGAAGGTCTTCCTGACGCTGCACCATGCGGGTAAGCAGCGCAACGTTGTCCCTGCGCTGACTCAGAACATCATTCATGAGGTCGCGGGCTTTTGTGACAACTTCCTTTTCCGGGTAACGGAACTCAGAATAGGCTTTATCAAGAAGCTCCTGATAATGCTCCTGTTTTTGAGTAAAGGTGTCAAGCACAAAGCGGATCAGTCCGTCCTCGTCGGAAGGAATGTCCATCGCGCCAAGATAGTCCCGGAGGAAGGCAATGCTTTTGCGCATAAGGTCTTCGGAAGGGGCAATCCTTCGGGTAACGACGGCTTTGTCAATCTCGGATTTTTTCCGCAGATAATCAACCAGTCTGCGTTCGTCCTTGCCAACCAAAGCGCCGCCGTATTTGATGGATATTTTCTGCTGAGAAATCAAACGGGCAATCAGCGCAGCAATATCAATTTCACGCCAGCCGTAGGGAATCGCCTGATACCGGCGTTGCACATCGCCCATCGAGGTACTGAGCATCTTCTGATTTTGAAGCTCAAGCCACTGGCTGATCTCGTTCAGCGCATCCTCGTTGTTTGCGCCCTGACCGGTGAAGGCAATCTGCCCGTCATCCGTTCCATTCAGGATGGAAAGAATGTCTGCGTCGCTCTCTACGAACCGGTTGACCATGTTGAGCTTGGAATAGACGCTCTCAACCAGACCGTTCATCGCGGCGTCCAGCTTGTCTTTCGCGTTGCCAGTCTTGATGTCCATGACCTCGCCGTGGACAATGACCTTTGCACCGACGATAGCTTTTTCAATATAGCTACGCGCTCTTTCTTCCAGAATACGCGCCTGTTGCTGCCGCTTGCGGATAATGTCCTGAATGCTTTCGGGAAGCTGAGATACGTTCCGCTGCTTGACATACTTGCGGATCTTCATCGCCTGTTCCAGCTCATCAAAATACGGCGTCTCATTGGAGAGCACAACGATTGCTTCGTTGTTGACCTGAGAATCCATAATAAGCCGTTCGTTCGGCGCACCGTAGTAGTCGCTTGCCACGGTAACAATGCGAAGCCGCATTCCTCCGCAAGCAGAGCCGTTCAGGGTCTCGTCAATGTATTGGTCGTAGGCGAAGTCATACTTGTCATGTTTGAATTTCTTGGAGGGATAGATTTCTCCGTAAACGGTCTGTGCAATGCTGGTGATGACCTGTGCGCTGTCAACCGGTGTGTTCTTGATGTCGATGGCAATGTCCTGTTCCTCGTCCGTCAGGAAGGCATAGGTATCGCCATTGCGAGAAATGTAGTTCTGCGAGAGAAGCCTTTCCAGTGAGGCGGAAACCGACGCCCGCAGCGCAATCTTATCTGTGCGGATGTCATCGATCATGAGGATGGAGATATTGTCGATATTCGCCTTGATGTCCTCAATATAACGTACAAGGTAAAGGAGCTTCAGGACGCTGACATCCTGCTGCTCAAGCCCATCGTGATTGTCTGCCGCAGTCTGGCAGCGGTCGATAACCCGTCGGATGGGGCTTTCGAGGAATGTGTGAACTGTATTGTAAAAAAGATGGAATGGAACCAGAGCATTTTCATCCTTATCCTTCACATCCTGTGCTGCTTCTTGGAAGCCGGAGAGCATGGAACGCTCACCGCCGGACAGATGCTTACCGGAATTGCCGTGCTTGCGAATCTCGGCAAGCACCTTCTGGATCACGATGAACTGATACGGCACAAAGGGGAAAGTTGCAGAAAACTCCGCACCATCCGTAAAGCCCTTGATGTCAAGAACGGGATTGTTGAAAGTATAGAGGTTTTTGAGTACGGCGTGTTCCTTGTCATAGACCATGCGAAGAAGCTGATCTGCCGCATCTGTTTTCGCCAGAACACGCTTTTTGATAACTTCATCAACGGAGGACGAGGAAAGGCTGAGGCGCGTATTGAAGCGTCCCTGAATTTTGGAAAAGTCATTGCCGGTGATATGGACAACGGAGTCAATCGCCTCCTGACTTGTCACCATGACCCAAACCTTGCCGTGGCAGCGAATGCCAATCTCTTCTACAAGAGATTGCAGATTGATCATCAAGTCACCATCGTCACCAATGTACTGACCGACTTCATCCACCATAAACAGCAGTCGGAAATCCTTGCCCTTGCCGTCTACATATTCCTGAATGTCAGCTACGAGCTGAGCGATGCTCAGTTCGTTCGTTTCCTCACCATTGAACCAGTTCCGCGCCGCCTGTTCGCTCATGCCGAGCGTAGATTGCAGAACCGAAACAATGTCATCCTCAAAGAACGCAAAGGAATCGCGGGTCTCCGTCCAAGGCGCACCATTGACCTTCTCAAAGGCTTCGCGGAACTGCTGCGTCTTGCCTTGCTTTTCAATGAAGCGTTCCAGCTTGGCAATTTTCAGATCATCGCCGTAAAACCCGCAGTGATTGTAGAACATCTTTGCAAAGACGCGCAGCACTGCGGTCTTATCCTTCGTGAGAGGACCTTCGATGTCAATGTTGAAAAGGATAGACTGCGTAGGCACGGACACACTTTTAACCGCCTGAGCATACATCATCGGGTCATCAAATTTGTCTGCAAAGTAGTCAATCGCTCTTTTACCGCAGACTTCCTGATTGGAAAGCAGGTAAGAGAGGTTTTTCAGGAAATGAGATTTACCACTTCCAAAGAAGCCGGAAATCCACACGCCGATTTTATCAGTCGGCTGGTCGATAGCCTTTGTATAGTTGTCAAAGAATGTGCGGAAGTGACGGCGAAGCTCCTTGGTAATTATGTATTCGCTGAGTTCCTGTTCCAAACTCCGGTCATCATCCTGCATAACCTTGATAACGCCGTTGATGTCTCTTTCAATGTCCTTCTGGAACATATTCTGTATTTTCACGTTGCTACCTCCATTACAGCAGATTGAATGCCCGATAATAATTGCCTTCTTTGAACTCGTCGAATAGATTGAGCGTCTGTCCATTGAAGGTTCCGGGATAGAACATCACAATAGGGATGTCTTCAAAGAGATGCTGCATACTATCAAGCATCTTATGGGAACGCATAAACGGATGAATTTTTCCAATGCCAGTCATGAAGAGAACATCCTGCCCTTTGATATGGGGTGAATAGTCCATCTTGGCAAGGAGAGCTTCCGGTGTGGCGATCTTCTGCAACTGATCCAGAAGATACTTTTTGCCTCGTTTTTCTTCTAACCCTGCAACTGATTTCAGAATGCGCTTGTCCTCCAAAAGGGAGAGAAACACTTCATAAAGGTCGCACTCAATAATCCGATATGGTGTGTTCACCTCACTTTTTAATCTGCGAATATAATCCTGAACAATCAACTCGTCCTCCGCTTTGTAGCAGAAAACATGGATACCGACTTCGTTGCTCAGTCCTTTGTTTTCAAGGAGATCCTTATTCGAGATACGTTCTTTGATCCTGTCTAATTCCTGTTTTATCATGGTCGTGTCCGCCCGTCTATCTAAAGTAATTAAATGCCGGAAGTGCATCATAATCGTTGTTTGCTTCGATACCTCGTTCAAGCTCTTCACAGAGAAAAACGGGATTCAGCGTGGTGTCTTTCAGCCCATCCAGATACCCTGTCTCTATTAGCATCCGAACGAGAACACTTTTGATTTTGGTGATTGTCGCATCACTCCAAGCGGCAACAGAATCATCCTGTGCTTGCAGTCTGGAAAAGAACGCATTCATGTCTTTCCTTGAAAAGATCATGTCCTGATTGCGGTATTTTTCACCTATCACCTGAATCATAAACTCCCAGACCAGGCGATTGTACCTCATCACAGCGTATAGATTGATCTGCTTTGCAATTTCGTTTGGCGCAGAGGCAAGCTCGTGAACAAGCTGTTCATTGCCGAGTGCGTCCAGTCGTTTATAACAGGCTCTCGCCAGACGGGAAACCTGCCTCTCTGTTGGGTATTGGAAGAGGTTATCCTTCTTAATTCGCTCGATTGCCTCTTCAATTTTCAAGCCGCGAACATAATACTTGGCGGCAATTCTTATCTCATAGAAGAGGAACTGTTCAGCAGTCAAGCTGCCGTTATAAGGGTGTGTCTGATCCATCACATTTGCTCCAATCTACCTACTCTATCATAGCATAGTGCCTGTCCCATATTTAGGACTGTGTGTTGTCAGGGACAAACTCCACGATATCGCCAATATTGCAGCCAAGGCAAATGCAGATTTTTCTCAGAGCTTCCATTGACACGTCCTCGCCCTTTCGGAGTTTTGTCATGGTACTAGAAGACAGCCCGGACGCTTTGTGAAGATCTCCTTTGCTCATTTCCTTATCGACGAGCAGTTTCCACAATTTTTTGTAGCTTGCTTT
>Ga0137308_102101_pt1 | contig 15125 bp, 15 predicted proteins | sample Inofrocosms_June_FD_97181 | JGI IMG/M metagenome (GOLD analysis project Ga0137308, IMG submission 97181) | Mouse cecal microbial communities from Vienna, Austria - N-Acetylneuraminic and N-Acetylglucosamine D2O microcosms_June | ecosystem: Host-associated > Mammals > Digestive system > Large...
GATAACAATGATAAAAGCGGATTAAAAGCTATTGTTGCGCAGAGTCTTGCCTCTTTGTTAAAATGGGATATTTCCTGGCTGATGAGAAAAAACGGGAGGCTTTAAAAGAGGAGATTATGAATGATAAATATATAGAGTATTTGGTAAAAGCTATTCGATACACAGTGGGTGAGACTGTATAATAAAGTAGTTTGAAGCATGAGAATGGAGGAGTGGATATTTTGGAAATTGATGGTAAAGAATTAGAAATTGTAGAAAGCATTCTCCTTGCGAAAGGCTGTCATTTTGCCAATGATGCGAAGAATGTGATACGATGCTGGGAATCTGTAGACGTTGCGGCATGTCCAGGGAGTGGAAAAACGACAGTACTTTTGGCAAAACTTAAGCTATTGGCTGACCGTATGCCGTTTCAAAATGGTTCCGGCGTTTGTGTATTATCACATACAAACGTTGCTGTAAATGAAATTAAAACAAAACTTTCTGATTACGCTGACATATTAATGAGTTATCCTAATTATGTTGGTACGATACAGTCTTTTATTGATCAGTTTGTAACGAAACCATATTTGAAGCAAAAAACGGATATAGGTATTCAGGTTGTAGAGGATTCCGTATATGCACAACATTTGTATAAATTATTATGGAAGGATAAGAGTAAAAATTCACCATATCAAAAGCTAAGGTATTTTATCAAATATAATGTTAAGAATGGTTCTGGACAATATGATAATGAAGTGAGTTATATGGAAAATCTCTATCAGAAGAATGGGGCGTTGTATGTTTCAAAACAGAAAAAACCGCTTGCGGGAGCAGATGCACCTTCAGCAAAGCAATATGAAGCAGCGGTTCAAGAATTACTCACTTTAGAGGGCTTGATTCGGTATAACGATGCGTATCAGTATGCGGTTGAAAGTGTCAGAGAACTATCGACTGAATATACAGATTTATTTAGCAGAAGGTTTCAATATGTGTTTATTGATGAATACCAGGATTGCAATCAGATGCAGAGAGATGCGTTGGATAAACTGTTTAATCAAAATAAATGTTGTGTTTTTCATATTGGAGACTCTGATCAGGCGATTTATAATTCTGATAATAGTGCAATAGAAGATTGGAAACCAAGTGCAAGTTGCCTTTCGATGGCGTCATCAAACCGATATGGGAAAGAAATAGCGGATGTTTTGACAAATTCGATGAGATAGATTAACAGCCAGTCCGGCTTGATATGGCATTCCCGAAAACCTGCAAGGTCTCCGGTCAGCCCATGGTCGCGGCAGCGTTCTTCGAGTTGCCTGCCCTGACGCAGCAAGTCGACGACTTCATCCAGCAAAGAGATATCCAGCCCACGTTTTTTCATGAGTTTATAAGCCTTTTTATAGGCTGTGGTAAATTTGACCTGGTACATCAATCATCAAGAGCCGCTTTTAAATCTTCCATACTGGAATATCCTTTGACGTCAGGATCGCGGGAAATACGGCGGGCTTCTGCCATAGCATCAAGGGTTTTCTGGCTGTATGATGGCATCTCCACGGCAAAAGGAAGTCCGCCGCGAAGGACGCATTGATACAGGAACATATTTACTGCACTGGACATATCCAGTCCGAGCCGGCTGAAAAGAGCCGAAGCTTCTTGTTTTATGCTGGCATCGATTCGAATCTGAGTTGGTGTTGTTGCCATCTGACTACCTCCTTTTTTTCCATTGTATACGATATGGTTTACAATATCAATCAAAATAAAAATAAAATGATGGCAGGGGCAGTAGAAATCTTTGGAACTGATCAGCCGGGGAACGGGCGCGGGGTGCCACGCATAAAAACCGGAAATCAAACGGGGGATGAACCCCTGCGGGATTTTCCGCAAAATAAAGGCTTTTGAAGGCGCTGCGGTATTTGATTCCGCAGCATTTTTTCAAACGAAATCAAAGAAACGGGGTGAAAACGGCGGCAAAAGACGGGAGCAACCGGGGCGGCGCAAGGCCGGGGGCAGGGAGGAAACCGAAAGCCCTAACGGAGAAAATCAGCGGGAGGTTGTGAAAAGCTGGTCACCGTCCAGATGGCGGAGCAGTACGCCATGAGCGTCTCCCGGTGGATTCAGTGCGAGGAGATCGTGAAGGAAAACTGTTCGGTGGAGTTTTCGGGGAACACGCCGCAGGATGATGTGATGGAGCGGCTGCTTCGAATTGAGATTGAAAGTTTGCAGGGTGCGGATTTCGACTCTCGTCTGCTCCATGGGTGGAAGGGCTGGAAACCCAGTGTTTATGGGGGTTCGGCCCTTATTTTATTTTGTAGGTTGTCGAAAGGTAATCAATTTCATTTTCTTCTAATTTTCTTTTAGAGTTTACAAGTTGAAAAAATAAAATTTTACTGCAAGGATTTTGCGTTCTGAATCGTTTTATCTGTGTAAGGAACTATACAAAAAATAAATTTACCATCTTATATCCGGCGCTATTTGGTAAATTTATCTCAGCACAGTTCCTGATGGTAAAAAGTCATAATAAAATGAGGAGGGATTCCAGATGAAACATTCAAAGAATTGGAAGAAAACAGCGGCGGCGGTGATGACAGCGGTGATGCTGTCAAGTAGTTTTACTATGCCGGTTATGGCGCATGAGCACGGGAGCAGTCACCACAGCAGCCGTCATGCAGGGGTTTATTGCGTTTACCATGGCAAGACACATAAGAGCAAGAGTAAATGCAAACGGTATTGTGTGAAACACAAAACAATCCACAGGAATGGGAAGCGGCATGCGGTCAGACACCACTAAAGCAGCCGCCAGGGCAGATGCCTGATGGGAGCAGACATATTACCATGAAAGACAGGGCAGGACGTAAAACGCCTGCCCTGTCTTTCATGGTAATATGTCTTAAAAAGCATCCCGTACCCGCACACCCCGCATTGCGCCAAATCCGGTCAATGGTGTCCACCGTGATGATGGGGGATTTCTTGGTCGTGGGCAGAGGGGACCGGGACTGCTGTGTTATCTATATAGTTTTGTTCCATATCTATCTCCGGCTCGTCTTCCTTTTCTTCCGGTTTTTCCGGGGCTTCTTCCTGCTGGTATTTCCAGATTAATTCATGAATTTCAGACATAGTCATATCCCGGCACTGGTCAACTGTTATGGTATCGTCATATTGGTTCAGCAGAAGATAAGCGTTATATTTTCCCAGAGAAAGCCCGCTGTCGTGGGCTAGGGCGGCTGTTTCGATATCTGTGCAGACGCTGTGGCAGTCATGCCCCATTTGTCTGGATGTGTCTGCGGCCCCCGCTTCCAGTATAACTTCCCGGTTTTTGTCTGATGCTACGGTGAAAACAAGTTCAGGGTCAGCAGTCAGATACGTATTCATGGCGCTGCTTTCCATGATTGTTTTAATCGCGTCGGTATATTTTTTTCCGTTCAGGGACAGGCCGTTTAAAATCTCCGAACCTTGTGTGTTGTAAGAATATGCAGATACCACCCGGTCCAGGCTGTTCAAGGCCAGTTCCATAGAAGGATTTACGTCAATGCTTACATAGGACACTGGCGTTTGGAACCAGGAATATCCCCACATTCCTGCTGTGAAAGAGAGCACCATGCAGGCAAGTGTAAGTATCAGTCCTGTTTTCCTGCGGGCTTTTTTTCTCCGTTTTGCGTACAGAAACTGTCTGGTGGATTCTTTTAACTGGGTGTCTGCCTGGATGTTGTCAAAAGCCTGTTGTATTTTATTAGCCAATCCCATCACCTCCCAGCTTTTCTTTCAAGATTCCCCTTCCTCTGGATAGGAGAGAATATACAGTGTTTTCTTTTTTTCCAAGAAGCCTTCCTATCTCAGATGCGGTATATCCTTCATAGTAATAGAGATAGACAGCGTCTTTATATCTGTCTGGCAGGGAGAGCACAGCCTCCAGAACCTCTCTGTGGTCTTCCGGGATGGCTGCAGCCATTTCACAAATCTGTTCAAGGGGAACGGTATTGCGGCGGAAAAAACTCCGCAGATGATCTTTGCAGGCATTGATGGCCACACGGATCAGCCATGCTTTCTCGTGTTCATCGTCGAAAAACGGCTCGTCATGCATCATATATTTCAGAAAGACATTCTGGAATACATCCTCTGTGTCCGCCGGGTTTTTCAGATGATAAAAGCAGATACGTTTTATCATATCGGCATATGTTTCAATGGCATGGTTTACCTTTTGTTCGCTCTGCATCTGCCCATTACCTCCCGTTGTATGGGGAATGTTTCCGAAAAATCTTTGTATTTGGATTTTGGGGAGCATTCTCACTGTCAAATATATTTTAACACAATAGGGAGGTCATGTGAACTAATCTTTGTGTTAAAACGCGGCAGGTCTCGGGATTTTCGTGCAAAAGCTGCACGAAAGCACCCCGCGGAGTATTATCTGTGAACAGTGACGGGCAAAGGACTTTGCAGACCAAGCCAGAACTGTCACTGGAAATTCCGGACTAATCATGTTATACTGGTATCAGCAATCACTGTCCAATAGGACAACAGGAGAAGAACAATGCAAAGTTACGATGATATCATTAGTTTTGTCTATTCAGACAACGGCGCCTATTTTTTTAAAAGGCTGTATCAGGAAGTGGAGCAGATGCGGCGTGGCAGCCTTCCCCTGACGGGCAGCCACCAGATTGAAGAACTGGATATGACTTTGTCAGATGCACTGAATCTGGCTGTATCGGCGGCGTTTGCCATACAGACGGAATTTCTGGAAAAAGACCACCGCAGAGATTTTGACGAATGGAAGAAGAATCACAGGCAGGAAGAGATGGACTATCAGACATGGATTCATAAGTCGCTGGTTTATCAGCTGGACCAGTTGAAGCTGACAGATATTAACGCCATACTGACAGATTTGAAAGAGGACTCTGGAGAGCAGGAACCCAGGATAGAGCTGAAACGCAGGCAGCAAAAGAAAAAGAGGCGTTTCTTTGGGAAACATTGACTTTTAAAAGCCGTAACTATATAATAATGAAAGTGTATATAAGGGGGAAGTTTGTGAGTCTGCTGGCACAAGAGGAATATATAAGAAAAAACAATAAGAGACTGCGCAGGGGCTATACCACAGGCTCCTGTGCAGCGGCCGCTGCCAAAGGTGCGGCGGTGATGCTGCTGGGGGGAAAACAGACCAGTCAGGTGGAGCTGATGACTCCCAAAGGAATTCTGCTGAGGCTGTCTCTGGAGAAGGTCTGCAGGGAGGCAGACAGTGTATCCTGTGGTGTGGTGAAGGATGCAGGAGACGACCCAGACACCACTCATGGGCTGTTAATCTGTGCAAAGGTATCTTTCAGCAGCCAGCCGGGGATAGAGATAGAAGGCGGACACGGGGTGGGACGTGTGACTGTGCCGGGACTTGATCAGCCGCCTGGGGCCGCTGCCATTAACAGGGTCCCCCGCAGTATGATTGCAGGTGCCGTGGAGGAAGCGTGCATGCAGTTCGGTTATCAGGGAGGTCTTTCGGTGCTGATTACGGTTCCGAAGGGCCGGGAGACGGCAAAGAAGACGTTTAATCCCCGCCTGGGTATTCAGGGCGGAATTTCTATATTGGGTACCACAGGAATTGTGGAGCCTATGAGTGAGCAGGCACTGATCAAAAGTATTGAAGTGGAAATGAATGTGCGTATTGCCCAGGGAAACCAGGTGCTTTTGGTAACACCGGGAAATTACGGGGAAGCTTTTTTGAAGGAGCATCTTTCCCTGCCATTTGAAAAGAATATGAAATGCAGTAATTTTATTGGGGAAACCATAGATATGGCAGTGGAGAAAGGGGTTTTGGGTATCTTGTTTGTGGGGCATATTGGGAAGCTGATTAAAGTGGCGGGGGGAATTATGAATACCCATTCCCACTGTGCAGACTGCAGATGTGAATTGATGGCCGCCAATGCACTGCGGGCCGGGATTTCCAGAGAGGGGGCACTTGAGGTTTTACAGACAAAGACGACAGATGAAGCACTGGATATTCTGGAACGGGAGCAGGTGTTGGAACAGACGATGAAATTGGCGGCAAATCAGATCCAATTTTATCTTGAACACCGCTCCTATGGAGAAATCCAGCTGGGAGCGGTGTTTTTTTCCAGTATCCGGGGATATTTGGGCGAGACGTCAAATGCCAGGGAACTTATGAAAAAAATCAGATGATTAACAGGAGGACAATAGAGGATTATGGTACATTTTGTGGGAGCAGGGCCGGGGGCACCGGATTTGATTACCCTGCGGGGAAAGGAGCTGCTGGAGCAGGCAGATGTGATTATTTACGCGGGATCGCTGGTGAATCCCCAGCTTCTGGATTATGCAAAACCCAAATGCCAGATACATAACAGTGCTAAGATGACACTGGAGGAAGTTCTGGATGTGATGCGCCAGGCGGAAAAGGAAGGCAGGGTGACAGTGCGTCTGCATACAGGAGACCCCTGTATATACGGCGCTGTCCGTGAACAGATGGACGTGCTGGATGAGGAGGGGATTGCCTATGATTCCTGTCCGGGCGTCAGCTCTTTCTGCGGGGCAGCTTCTGCTTTGAATCTGGAATATACACTGCCGGAGGTTTCCCAGAGTGTGATTATCACCCGTATGGCAGGCAGGACGCCGGTTCCGGATAAAGAGAGTATTGAGTCTTTTGCGGCACACCAGGCGACCATGGTTGTCTTTTTAAGTACCTCTATGCTGGAGGAGCTGAGTGAAAGGCTGATGGCAGGAGGGTACACCAAAGATACTCCCGCGGCCATTGTGTATAAGGCTACCTGGGAGGATGAAAAGACCTATGTGTGCACAGTGGGAACATTGGCTCAGACTGCCAGGGAACATCAGATTACCAAAACGGCATTGATGATTATCGGAGATGCAGTGTCTGCCAGCTCCTATGAGCGGTCCAGGCTGTACCATCCGGAGTTTGAGACAGAGTTCCGTGATAAGAAAAGTGACTGTTAAATATAGAAAACATTAATGAGGGAGTTTCATGGAGATTGGTATTATCAGTTTCAGCCGCAGAGGTTATGAATTGGGGGAAAAGCTGAGGGCTGGACTGGAAGAGAGAGACTGTCAGGTGTCTGTATGGGGAAAGGGAAGATTTTCCTCTGATACGGCATATCAGGTGGAAGAATCGGTGGGCCAGTGGACGGGAAATCACTTTGGGACACTGGACGGGTTTATTTTTGTGGGGGCTTGTGGAATTGCGGTGCGCAGCATTGCTCCTTACATCCGCCATAAGACGGTGGACCCTGCCGTTGTGGTGGTGGATGAAAAAGGAAAATTTGCCATCTCCCTTTTGTCCGGACATATCGGGGGCGGTAACCGCCTGGCACAGACTGTGGCTGAAATTGCCGGGGCACAGCCTGTGGTCACCACTGCTACTGACTTGAACCAGGTTTTTGCGGTGGACATGTTTGCGCAGAAGAATGGATGTTATATGGCAGACATGAAGTATGCCAAGGAGATTTCGGCCAGGCTTTTAGAGGGAAAGCCGGTGGGCTTTTACAGTGATTTCCCCTGGGTGGGAGATCTGCCTCAAGGGTTGGTTCACGGGGAAATGGAGGAGAAGCCGGAACTGGGGATTGCCCTGACGGCCAGCTTCCGGGAACATCCGTTTCTTCACACATTATATCTGATTCCACGGGTGATCAGTGTGGGGATTGGCTGCAGAAAGGGTACGCCTATGAAGAAAATCGAGGAGGCTGTCCGGTATGCGGGAAATCAGCTGCTGATTCCGGTGGTGGCCTTTGAGCAGGCGGCCAGCATTGATTTAAAGAAGGATGAGCCGGGGATTGTGGACTACTGCAGGGACCGGCAGATTCCTTATGTGACCTTTTCCGCAGAGGAGCTGAACGAACTGGAGGGACAGTTTACCCCCTCTCCCTTTGTGGAGTCTGTGGCGGGTGTGGACAACGTGTGTGAGAGAAGCGCCCTGCGGGCCTGTGGAAAAGGAAGAATTGTTTTAAGGAAGACGACACGGGACGGGGTGACCGTTGCCCTTGCCATGAAGAAGTGGAGTCCGGTGTTTTGAGAGAACTATGACATAAGAGAGGAATTTTTATGAGTACAATATATGTGGCAGGCATTGGACCGGGTTCTTATGAACAGATGACCATTGAAGCAGCTGAGGCTTTGAAAAGCTGTGATGTCATTATCGGCTATACCGTTTATGTGGATTTGGTGAAAGAGCATTTCCCGGGAAAAGAATTTCTGACAACTCCTATGAAAAAGGAGGTGCAGCGCTGCCGGATGGCTTTTGAGGAGGCTGAAAAAGGAAAGTCTGTTGCCATGATCTGCAGCGGGGATGCGGGAGTTTACGGCATGGCCGGGCTCATGTATGAGGTGGGGCAGGATTATCCCCAGGTACAGGTGAAGGTGCTGCCGGGAGTGACTGCGGCCACAGCCGGAGCTGCTGTCTTAGGAGCGCCGTTGATTCATGATTTCTGTCTGATCAGCCTCAGTGACCTGCTGACTCCCTGGGAGAAGATTGAGGCGCGGCTGCTCCATGCGGCGGAGGCAGATTTTGCCATCTGTCTGTATAATCCTTCCAGTAAGAAGCGGAAAGATTATCTGAACAGAGCCTGCGGCCTGCTGCTGCGTTACCAATCGGAAGATACGGTGTGCGCGGTTGTGAGAAACATCGGAAGAGAAGGGGAGCAGAACCAGATCATGACCTTAAAGGAACTGCAGAATACCCAGGTGGATATGTTCACCACAGTGTTTATCGGCAATTCCCAGACAAAAAGGCTGGGGGATTACATGGTTACGCCCCGGGGATATAAAGATGTGTAAGATACTTGTATTTGCAGGTACGGCGGAGGGCTATGCCCTGGCAGAATATCTGTATGAGAATCAGGTGCCGGCCCATATCTGTACTGCCACAGAGTATGGTCTGAAACATCTGAAAGAGCGGGAGAATTTCACCTGCTCCGGGCATCGGATGGACGGGAAAGAAATGAGAGATTTCCTGGCACAGCATTCGTTTTCCCATGTGGTGGATGCCACGCATCCTTATGCCGCCCAGGTGAGCGCCAATATCTGCAGAGCGTGTGAAGAACAAAATGTTCCCTATATGCGGGTGGTCCGGGAGGAACTGGCGCCGAAAGAAGAACAGGGACAGATCCACTATGTGGAAGATGTGCCCGGTGCGGTGGAGTTTTTAAAGAAAACCAAAGGGAATATTCTGGTGACAACAGGAAGCAAGGAGCTGGCGGCTTTTACCAATCTTCCTGATTATGAAAACCGGGTATATGCCAGGGTTCTTTCCCTGCCTTCGGTGGTTCAGGCATGTGCAGACCTGGGATTTACCGGGAGCCATCTGATTTGTATGCAGGGGCCTTTTTCCACAGAAATGAATGAAGCCATGCTGCGTCAGTGGAAGTGCAGTTATCTGGTGACAAAAGATACCGGCCATGCCGGAGGATTTCAGGAGAAATGCCAGGCGGCAGGACAGCAGGGGGCTCAGCTGGTGGTGATCGGCCGGCCTGTTGCGGAACAGGGAATTACGTTCTGGGAGTGCAAGAGGAAACTTCAGTCTATCTGTCACATTCCTTACCGCCCGCAGGTTTCCCTGGTGGGAATCGGAATGGGAGATGAGGCGACCATGACTCTGGCCGGACAGAAAGCCTGCCGGGAGGCGGACCTGCTCATCGGCGCAGGGCGGATGATTCAGGCGGCGGCAGTTCCTGGACAGTCCGCTCTCAAGGAATACCGGGCAGAGCGGATTCTGGATTATCTTCTGGAACATCCGGAGTACGAAAAGATTGCCGTGGCCTTGTCCGGAGATGTGGGCTTTTACAGCGGCTGCCGTCCACTGATGGATACCCTCAGGAGCGGGCTGCCCAAAGAGGCGGTGATACAGGCTCTTCCGGGGATTTCTTCCCTGAATTATTTTATGGCGAAAATCGGAAGAAGCTGGGACCAGGCCGTGCTGGCCAGCGCTCACGGCAGGTCCTGTAATCTGGTGCATCAAATCCGGGCCAATGAAGGGACTTTTGGGATTCTGGGCGAGTCCGGCGCCATCGGGCAGCTGGCACAGAAATTGTGCAGTTACGGTCTAAGGGATGTGCAGCTTTTTGTGGGAGAACAGCTGTCTTATCCCGGGGAGAAGATTTTTTCTGCCAGTGCGCAGGAGCTGACTGATTATCAGGGAGATCCCTTAAGTGTGTTCTATGCGTGGAATTCTCATCCGGTCCTTTATCCGGGGCGTATCCGGGATGAGGAATTTACCAGAAATGCTGCCGGGGAGAAGACGGTTCCCATGACCAAAGAGGAAGTGCGCACACTTTCCCTGGCGAAGCTGGAACTCTCTTCGGAAGCGGTCTGTTACGATGTGGGTGCAGGAACCGGGTCCCTGTCTGTGGAAATGGCCATGCGGGCTTTTGAGGGAAAAGTATACGCGGTGGAGAGAAAGCCGGAAGCTGTGGAATTAATCCGCGAAAACGCCCGGAAATTTGCAAGGGATAACCTGGAAGTGGTGGAGGGCCTGGCTCCGGATGCACTGCAGGGTCTGGAGGCGCCCACTCATTGTTTTGTAGGAGGTTCTTCCGGAAATCTGAGAGAAATTCTGGAGGCTGTTCTTGAGAAAAATCCCGCTGTCCGCATTGTCATAAATTGTATCACACTGGAGACCCTTCAGGAGGCCATGGATGCGGTGAAAACGCTTTTCCTGAAGGATACAGAGGTGGTTCAGGTGATGGTATCCCGTGCACGCAGGCTGGGCAGGTATCACATGATGATGGGGGAAAATCCCATCTATATTATTACTTGTACAGGAGGAAAGGCACAATGAACATTCCCCGTATATTAATTGGGGCCGGGGCCAGCGGCAGCGGCAAGACGCTGATTACCTGCGGAATCCTCCAGGCACTGCAGGAGAGGGGGCTGAAAGCCGCTTCTTTTAAATGCGGACCGGATTATATAGACCCTATGTTCCACAGCCAGGTGCTGGGGACAAAATCCCGGAACCTGGATACATTCTTTACAGGTGAAGCAGTTACCCGTTATCTGCTGGCAGAGAACTCCAGGGATGCGGATATTGCAGTGATGGAAGGCGTGATGGGCTTTTATGACGGTGTGGGCGGTATTACGGTTCATGCCAGCGCCTATGAATTGTCCAGTGTGACCCGTACACCGGCGGTGCTTGTGCTGGACTGCAGAGGCATGAGTCTGTCCATGGCGGCTTATGTGAAAGGTTTTCTGGAATTTAGGGGAGACAATCAAATCCGGGGGGTGATTTTGAATCAGCTTTCCCCCATGATGTACGAACGTATGAAAAATCTCCTAGAAGAAAATCTGAATATAAAAGTGCTGGGCTATGTGCCGAAAGTGGCAGACTGTGTCATCGACAGCCGTCATCTGGGGCTGGTAAAGCCGGAGGAAATTCCCGATCTCAGGCAGCGTCTCAAACGTCTGGCGAATATACTGGAGAAAACCATGGATCTGGACGGCCTCCTGGAGCTGGCAAAGGAGGCGCCGGAGCTTGAGAAGACAGACCTGGAGCTGGAAAATCCCTGTTTCTCCTGGCGTCTTCAGGAGCCGCTGGCCATTGCTGCGGCAAGAGATGAGGCGTTTTGCTTTTTCTATGAGGATAATTTCCGTCTGCTTAAAAATATGGGGGCGGAGATTCTCTGGTTTTCCCCCATGAAAGACAAAGAAGTGCCAAGAGAGGCCAATGGTCTGCTGCTGTACGGGGGATATCCTGAGCTGTATGCCCGGACGTTGTACAAGAATAAGTCCATGAGAAAAAGCATCTATAAGAGAGTCACAGAAGGGATGCCCTGTGTGGCAGAGTGCGGCGGATTCATGTATCTCCATGAGACCATGGAGGATATGGAGGGCAATGCCTATAAAATGGCAGGGATTATACCTGGAGGAGCTTACCGGACGCCAAAGCTGAACCATCGGTTCGGCTATGTGAGACTTTCCCAGGGAATCGAGGGCGTCTTTGGCCAGGATGTGGGGGAAATTCCCGCCCACGAGTTCCACTATTTCGACTCACCCAGCTGCGGTAAGGATTACCTGGCGAAAAAACCCTGCAGCACCCGGTCCTGGGAATGTATGCACAGTACGAATCAGTTATTTGCAGGATTCCCACATTTCCATTATTATGGAAATCCAAAGATTGCAAAAGCGTTTTTGGAAAAATGCAGGGAATATTCCGATTCCGGCAGAAAGGGCAGGCGGCAGCGTCTATGAATTTACATAATTTTGTTCTTCCTTTGGGGTTTCTGCTGGATTTGCTGCTGGGCGATCCCAGATGGCTGTATCATCCCATCTGTCTGGTGGGAAACGGAATTTCTTTTTTTGAAAAATTACTCCGCAGGTTATTCGGATGTGAACAGCCAGGCAGGCATCCTGGCAGGGAGACAGCTGCCGGGGCGGTTCTGGTGTTTTTGACGGCTGTGTGTACCTGGGGGATTCCCTGGGGAATCCTGCATGTGGTGAGAGGCCGCTGGCCCCTGGCGGCTTTTCTATTGGAGACATTCTGGTGCTGGCAGCTGCTGGCAGCCTGTACGCTGAAAAAAGAGAGTATGAAAGTTTACCAGGAGCTGGTGAAGCAAAATCTGGAAAAGGCCCGCTATGCAGTTTCTATGATTGTGGGCAGAGATACTGCCCAGCTGACACAAGAAGGGGTCACAAAGGCGGCAGTGGAGACTATTGCGGAAAATACTTCTGACGGGGTGACGGCGCCTATGTTCTACATGGCACTGCTGGGGGTGCCGGGAATGTTTCTCTATAAAGCGGTGAATACCATGGATTCCATGGTGGGATATAAGAATGAACGGTATTTTTATTTTGGGAAATGCGCGGCCAGGCTGGATGACGCGGCTAATTTCATTCCGGCAAGACTGACAGCCCTGCTGATGATACCGGCAAGTTTTCTGTCCGGGCTGGATGGAAAGCATGGGTGGAAGATTTTCTGCAGGGACCGTCTGTGCCATTCCAGTCCCAATTCTGCCCAGACAGAGTCTGTGGCAGCCGGGGCGCTGCATGTACAGCTGGCGGGGGATGCCTGGTATTTTGGGAAACTGTATGAGAAGCCTTCCATCGGCGATAGGGACCGGGAAATCCAGCCGGAGGATATTCCCAGGATGAACCGGCTCATGTATGTAACCGCATTTCTCGGGATGGTATGTTTTACACTAATCAGGATGGGAGTTTCTGGAAGGCTATGAGTAGTATGAAGCATTTGCACGGCGGAGACGTGTATCGGTATAAGGACTGTATAGATTTTTCTTCTAATTGTAATCCCCTGGGACCGCCCAAAGGTGTGGTACGGGCAGCAGCAGAAAGTGCGGCACGGATGGCTGCCTATCCGGATGTACGCTGTCAGGAATTGAGGGAAGCGCTGGCTGAGTATGAGGGAGTCAGTCAGCAGATGCTCTATTTTGGAAACGGGGCTGCGGAAGTGATTTTTTCCCTCTGCCTTGCCGTAAAGCCAAAAAAAGCGTTGGTTCCGGCTCCGACTTTTGCAGAATACCAGCAGGCGTTAAGCAGTGTGGGATGTGAGGTGTCTTACTTCTATCTGAAAGAGGAAAATGGCTTTCAGGTGGATGCAGGCTTTGTGGATGCAGTCAGACGGGAACGGCCCCAGGTGGTTTTTCTGTGTAATCCCAACAATCCCACAGGAGTTCTCACACCCCGGGATTTGCTGGGTGAGATTCTGGCAGTCTGCGAGGAAACAGACAGTCTGCTGGTTCTGGATGAATGTTTCAATGATTTTATTGAGGACAGGGGAGCATACACCATGAAGGATTATCTGGAGGGCCATCCTTCCCTTTTCTTATTAAAGGCATTTACCAAGCGCTATGCCATGGCTGGCATCCGTCTGGGATACGGTTTGTCTGCCGATCAGGGGCTGCTGGACCGGATGGAGCAGGTCACCCAGCCTTGGAATGTATCCACCATAGCCCAGGCGGCCGGGACAGCGGCGCTGAAGGAGGAGGACTATGTGGAGCAGGGACGGCGGCTGGTGTGGGAAGAGCGGGAATATCTCAGGCAGGAGATGGAGAGCCTGGGATATCAATTATATGATTCCAGGGCAAATTATCTGTTTTTTTACAGCCAGATTCCTTTATGGGAAACGTGCAGAAACCAGGGGATTTTGATTCGGGACTGCAGTAATTATCCGGGGCTGGGCCAGGGATATTACCGGGTGGCTGTGCGTACCCATGAGGAAAACGAAAAACTGGTGCAGGTTTTAAAAAACATAAAAGAGGGAGAAAATATATGGCAAAAGCAATCATGATCCAGGGGACTATGTCCAATGCGGGAAAAAGTCTGCTGACTGCAGGATTGTGCCGGATTTTCCGACAGGACGGCTATCGGACGGCCCCTTTTAAATCCCAGAATATGGCTCTGAATTCTTTCATTACCCCAGAAGGTCTGGAGATGGGGCGGGCCCAGGTGATGCAGGCAGAGGCTGCGGGCATCACGCCGTCGGTGCTGATGAATCCCATTTTGCTGAAACCCTCCAATGACATGGGGTCCCAGGTGATTGTCAACGGGGAAGTGATCGGGACCATGAGCGCACGGGATTATTTTGCCTACAAAAGCCAGCTGGTTCCCAAAGTGAAACAGGCGTATGATAAACTGGCTTCGGAATATGACATTATTGTCATTGAGGGGGCGGGAAGCCCTGCGGAGATTAATCTGAAGCAGGAGGACCTGGTGAACATGGGGATGGCCAAGATGGCAAAAGCCCCGGTGCTCCTGGTGGGAGATATTGACCGGGGCGGTGTGTTTGCCCAGCTGGTGGGAACCGTGATGCTGCTGGAGGAAGATGAGCGGCAGATGGTGAAAGGATTGATTGTCAATAAATTCCGGGGGGATAAGACCATTTTGGACCCAGGGCTGGCTATGCTGGAGGAGAAAGCAGGCATTCCTGTGGTGGGCGTGGCGCCTTATCTGCAGATTCAGGTGGAAGATGAAGACAGCCTCACAGAACGTTTTGAGGGAAACCGGCAGGTGGATGTGATTGATATTGCTGTGATTCGGCTTCCCAGAATTTCCAACTTTACAGATTTTAATCCCCTGGAGAGCATCCCCGGCGTATCTCTTCGCTATGTGAAACGTGTGCAGGAGCTGCAAAATCCGGATATGGTCATACTTCCCGGTACAAAGAATACCATGGAAGATCTCCAGTGGCTGCGCCAGAA
>Ga0137308_102102_pt1 | contig 15114 bp, 14 predicted proteins | sample Inofrocosms_June_FD_97181 | JGI IMG/M metagenome (GOLD analysis project Ga0137308, IMG submission 97181) | Mouse cecal microbial communities from Vienna, Austria - N-Acetylneuraminic and N-Acetylglucosamine D2O microcosms_June | ecosystem: Host-associated > Mammals > Digestive system > Large...
AATATTACACAATCTCTTACTTTACTCAATCGCCTCCGTCTCAATCAGGAATTTCACACTTCCTTTCATCCCTGGTGCCAGCTGTGTAAACGTCTGATATGCCTCTCCTGCATCTACAACTGCCCGTGCCCGGTCAATTACTTTTTGCAGGTCCTTACATACCATATCATAGAGCTTTTGAATTCCATCCTCATCAAATTCTTCCATTCCATCCCTAAGCTCAATACTTCCATCATACAGCTCCTGTACCCCATCTTTTAGTTCTACTGTTCCATCTAAAAGTTCTACCGTTCCGTCCTTTAGCTCTGTTGTACCATCTTTTAACTCCACCGTTCCGTCTAGCAGTTCTTCTGTACCATCCTTTAACTCTTTTGTTCCGTCATACAGCTCTCTTGCCCCATCTAAGATCTTCTCTGCTCCGGGTTTTAGCTGTGTCGTTATCCCTCCATACACTTGGCTAATCCCGCCAGAGAGACCTTCCATTCCTTCTTTTAGTGTCATAAGTTGTGTATACGTGGTACGCACTTCTGCCTGTGCTGCCTTAATCTTCTGGTCCGCTTCCTGAAGCATCCCTGCTATCTGCTCCATATTGCCTCCTGAGACGCTTCCTCCACCAAGCTGTCCCATAAGCTCCCCTGAGACACTCTGTAAATCAAACGCCAAAAATGCATCAACGCTTTCAAAAGGCCCGATGCCAAACTGCGAAAGCTCTGCTAGGTTTGCATTTACCATGGAGAGCGTACTTGCCATCACAGAATCTACGACCTGATTGACACCAGCAGATAGCTGATTGGCAACCACCGTAATATCATGTCCGTTTCCATCTGCATTGCTCATCGCAGCTGTCAAAGTATCTAATCCTGCGTTGTAGGTCTTTAATGCATTTTTAAGCTCCAGTGCACCGTCTCTAAGATCATAAGCTCCATCATCTAACTTTACAGCTCCATCATAGAGTTCTTTGGCTCCATCATCTAGCTCCAGTGCACCGTCATCTAGCTCCACTGCCCCATCATATAACTCCACAGAACCATCCTTTAACTCGACAACGCCATCCACAAGCTCATGTGTTCCATCCACAAGCTCTACCGAAGCGTCCTTTAGCTCCTGCATATCTGCTTTTAAATCCTCATAGGAATCCAGCTCATCTAGGTCTATCTCCTCTGCAAAATCCGATGTCACCGCAGTCATCGTAAGCGGCAGCGCAAAATCTGTTGTATAGGCACTTAATTCCAGATATTCTGGAATATCTAGGTCTTCCATATCTTCTACCTCTGCCAGGGCAATACTTTCTGAAAGCCCTGGCATTGCCATTCCGCCCGCCATAATCCGGCTGCCATCAGAGATTACACGACCATTTTCCATCTCCACATTGACAAATCTCTCTTCATCTAAGAAAAGACCTGTCACAGCCAGAAAAGGAGTATAAATTGTCCGCTCTTCTCCACTGATAGTTACGGTCTGTGTCTCATGATTGATATAGTCAAACCGAATCCGAATATTACCGCTTTTACCGGCCAGTTTCTCTGGTTTTATCTCTTCTCCTTCCAGATAGTATGTAACTTTCACCTCTACTGGAAGTGTTTTTTTCGTCTTCCCCTGGTAATAAATATCATTTCCATCGGCCTGCCATACAAGCGAACCATCTTCACGTTTTTGAAAAGCTTCCTTTCCTTTGATATTTTTAATTCCAGACAAATCACTTCGGTCGTTTAGTATCTCTGTCTGATTTCCATTTCTTAAAATATCGCTGACCACAATCTCTTTTACCATTCCATCGGCATTTGCCTTCACATATACGGTCTCTTCCTTCTTTGGCTCTGTTCCTTCTGCCTGTACGGCAAAGCTCCCCTCTTCCTTCTTCTCTTCGTTCTTTTCTTCTTGTGCTGCCTCTACATTTGCCTGAAGCGTCTTATCCTCTTTTATCGCACATCCTAAAGTCCCCATTGTCATTGTTAAAATCAGCGCAGCAATGATAAACTGTTTTTGATATCTCATCTGTCATTCCTCCTTGATATCACGTCTTCCAAAATGGTTATATCACAAAAATGACCAACGGTCAATACTTTATTCAAAATGTACGTTGCTTTTTGCGCGCAAATGGGATACAGTATAGGAAATTAGGAATAGGAGCATAATTTTTATGGGAAAAATTGATACAAAAAAAGAAAATAAAAGAAAAGACTTATTAAATGCTGCTTTTGATTTGTTTATTTCCAAAGGCTTTCACAATACCTCAATTGCAGATATTGTAGGAAGAGCTGGCATTGCCAAAGGGACATTCTATCTCTATTTTAAAGATAAGACCGATATTCGCAATCGTCTAATCTCCTCCAAAGCGACTTTTTTATTTCGGGACGCCTGTTTAAGACTAGCCAAGACGGATATTACCGCACTAGATGAACAGTTTATCTTTTTAACAGATGATATCCTTCTGGCTCTGCAAAAGGATAAATCTCTGTTATTTTTTCTGTCCAAACATCTTAGTTGGGGGATGTTTCGCACTTCTATGACCGAAGAAAAATCCCCTGACGGTCTCTCCGCCAGGGAATTATATGCACAGCTTATCGCCCGTTCTGGCTGTCATTTTGTCAATCCAGAGATTATTATCTATCTGGTGATTGAATTAGTTGCTGGTGTCAGCTATAATGCAATTCTCTATCAGGAGCCTGCTACGATTGAAGAGTTAAAACCCTATCTTCATACGATTATCCGCGACATCTTGCGAGAGTTTAATCAGTCAGAAAAATGTGCCTCTAGTAGCTCCATAAAGCGTTCTTCTAATGGATGAAACGGCTCATTTGCACGTTTAATCCATACCAGATGATTGACTTCAGGATATGGTTGCCCATCCATATAGAGTGGCACACAGTGAATCTCTGTCCCCTGAAAAACTCCTAACACCCATTTATGAGCCATCAAAAGTGCTTCCGTCTCTTCTAAAAATTTTTTGCACACTCCAATGGTATTGCAGAAAATCAAGCGCTCATGACCGTATCCGTCCAAATAGTCTGCCTTGTAGAGGATTTCTCTGCGAAATGTCTGCTCGGTATCTAGAACCACATGCAGATATTTTTCTGCCTCCTTGACTTCTATGCTCTGTCTATCGTATAGCTTGGACTTTTTTCCCATGCAGATATAGACGGAAGAATGGTCTAAGACATGCATCTCTAGATTTTTGCTTTGAATCTCGCTTTTAAATATCTTCGAGTCTTTCTCTGAGAGCACTAAAATCCCAATATCTGCCTTACATTCTTCCACCATCTCCACAATCTCCCCCCGATCATTTTCTTTTAAATCAATCTGTAAAAGCGGACCATTGTTCTCTTGATAGAGCAAAAGCAATACATCATAGATAAAATCAAACTGCTGACTTGCAATTGCAAGTCTCTGAACCAAGGGGTTATCCTTTTTTCCAAATGTCTTCTCAAGTGCCCGTGAACTCTCAATCACATTTTTTGCATACTCCAGAAAGTCTCTTCCCTCCAACGTCAGACTTAATCCCTTGGATGTCCGGTTAAAAAGTTTCATGTTATACTCAGCCTCTAAACTAGAAATTGCTTTTGTCAGACTAGGCTGAGTTAAGTACAACTCCTGTGCAGCCTTTGTTATAGAACCACACTCTACCACCTTTAGAAAATATTCCAACTGATTCAAACGCATCCTTTGTCCCCCTTTATCTTCTAACCCCCCAAAACAAAACATTTTGTATACCTCTTCCCTACATTATAACCGAAAGTTGGCAAATTTCCATAAAAAAAATGAATTTGTCAAAATTTTTTTATCATGTTATACTAACACAGAAGCCAGTAAATAACTCCTATCACCTTACACACCTTAAAAAACAGCACTGTCCCCCCCCATAGACAGTGCTGTTTTTACATGGCAATTTTCCATAAAAAAGGATATTCTCTGTCCTAGAGAATATCCTTTTTCTTACAGTTTTCACATAACACTTATGCTTTCGCTGCTTGTTTTTCTTTGTAATGATGCGCATCTTCAAGCATCATATCTTTTACTTTCATCAGACGAATCTGTGTCGAACGTTCGTTCTCATCCAGTTTCATCGTGATATATTTGATATTTGCCTGTGCCTGCGGGATGATGACATGCTCTAGTGCATTTACACGCCGGCGAGTCTTCTCAATCTCCGCAGCCATCAGCTGACATGCTTTCTCAGCTTCTGCTAGGTGAAGCATCTCTGGTAATACATCTGCTAGAGATTTTACTGCATCGTCTAAGTCGCTAGAGGTAAATGCAAAACCGTATGAGTAAATATCATTCTCATCAGCCGTTCTGGTCTTGTATTCAAATACCGGAATATCCACACTCATAACATTCTTTTTATCTGTCTCTAGATAAACTTCCTGCTTAGGCGCCATCAAAGCAGTGTGCAAAGTCTCCTCTGACATGCCGGCTTTTGCAACGACAAAGTTCTTATTTGCCGCTAAGATTCCAGCTTCTACTTTCTGACGAAGCGCCATATTCTCCCGAACCAGGTCCAAAAACTGCCGCATCAACTCATCACGTTTATCCTTCAGGAGCTTGTGCCCTTTTCTGGCTGTCGCCAGCTTTTTCTTCTGGCGGGTCAGCTCCATCCGGGTTGGGTTCACCTGTGTAGCTGCCAAGTGTATCCCTCCTTATTTTAAGTTCGCTTATTTTCTGGTTTCGTTAGAATTTTCCATAATATTCATCAAGGTATTTGTCATCGATACGTTTCAGCTCAGACCTTGGAAGAATCGACAGAAGTTTCCAGCCGATATTCAAAGTCTCCTCAATACCTCTGTCTGCCAAGAATCCCTGTGATACATACTCTTTCTCAAACTCATCTGCAAATTTTGCATAGATTAAGTCCATATCAGAAAGTGCGGCTTCACCTAAGATGGTCATAAGCTCTTTTGCATCCTTTCCACGCGCATAAGCAGCAAAGAGCTGATTCAGCGTATTGGAATGGTCGCCACGGGTCTTGCCTTCACCGATACCTTTATCTTTTAGACGGGACAGAGACGGCAATACGTCGATAGGTGGATTGACACCTTTTCTGTAAAGCTCACGGCTTAGGATTACCTGACCTTCTGTGATATAACCAGTCAAGTCAGGAATTGGATGTGTCTTGTCATCCTCTGGCATGGTCAGAATTGGAAGCATCGTAATCGAGCCTTCTTTGCCCTTCTGACGTCCTGCACGCTCGTATAACTGAGCTAAGTCGGTATACATATATCCAGGATAGCCACGGCGTCCGGGAACCTCTTTACGAGCCGCAGAAATCTCACGAAGCGCATCTGCATAGTTCGTAATATCGGTTAAGATAACCAGTACATGCATATCCTTTTCAAATGCCAGATACTCTGCTGCTGTAAGAGCCATACGCGGTGTTGCGATACGCTCAACTGCCGGGTCATTTGCCAGGTTGACAAACAACACCGTACGGTCAATCGCACCTGTCTCTTTAAAGCTCTCTACGAAGAAGTTCGATTCCTCGAACGTAATACCCATAGCTGCAAATACTACGGCGAATCTCTCGTCTTTGCCGCGTACTTTTGCCTGTCTTGCAATCTGTGCTGCAAGCTGTGCATGTGGCAGACCGGACATGGAGAAGATAGGCAGCTTCTGGCCACGTACCAGTGTATTTAGGCCGTCAATCGCAGATACACCAGTTTGGATAAACTCGTTCGGGTAGCTTCTAGCTGCCGGGTTCATCGGCAAACCGTTGATATCCATTCTCTTATCAGGAAGAATCTCTGGACCTCCGTCAATCGGGCGTCCCATACCATCAAAGACACGACCAAGCATATCCTCGGATGCACCAAGCTCTACACCTCTTCCAAGGAAACGCACTTTACTGTTGGAAAGGTTGATACCTGTAGAGCTCTCATAAAGCTGTACCATTGCATCGCTTCCATTTACTTCGAGCACCTTACAGCGGCGAATCTCACCGTTTGCCAGCTCAATCTCGCCAAGCTCGTCATAAGTAACGCCTTCTACGCCCTGTACCAGCATCAGCGGTCCGGCTACTTCCTGTATTGTTCTATACTCTTTTGGCATTTAGAAGTCCTCCTTTCCGCATGCTTCTTTAATCTGTGATGCAAGCTCTTTTAGAATCTTGTCATACTCTGCATCCAGATTCTCTTCTGTTACATATTTATAACGTCCGATTTGCTCACGGACAGGCATATCAATCAATCCCTTGACGCCAGCACCGTTCTTCAGTGCTTCCATCGTCTGGTCATAGTAAGCAAGTACGAGTTTCATCATCAGAAGCTGCTTCTTCAGAGAAGTATAAGTATCTACTTCATGGAAGGAGTTCTGATGTAAGAAGTCCTCACGAATGGAACGGGCTGCTTCCATCTTCAGACGGTCTGGTGCAGAAAGTGCATCCATACCTACCATCTGTACGATTTCATTTAGCTCTGCTTCTTCTTGCAGAAGGGACATCATCTGCTGACGTCCAGCCATCCACTCCTCGGATACATTCTTGTCAAACCATCCTGAGATATTGTCAAGATACAGAGAATAACTGGTCAGCCAGTTAATCGCCGGGAAATGTCTCTTATAAGCAAGTGCAGAGTCAAGGCCCCAGAACACCTTTACAATACGAAGGGTTGCCTGAGATACTGGCTCTGAGGTATCACCACCTGGAGGAGATACCGCTCCGATAACAGACAGCGCACCTTCTCTGCCGTCTTTGCCAAGGTTGATGACGTGTCCGGCACGCTCATAGAACTGTGCAAGACGAGAACCCAGATAAGCCGGATAACCTTCCTCACCTGGCATCTCCTCTAGACGTCCTGACATCTCACGAAGAGCCTCGGCCCAACGGGAGGTGGAGTCTGCCATCAGCGCTACAGAATAGCCCATATCGCGGAAATATTCTGCAATCGTAATACCAGTATAGATAGATGCCTCACGGGCAGCCACTGGCATATCGGATGTATTGGCAATCAGAACTGTACGCTCCATCAAAGATTTGCCGGTCTTCGGGTCTTTCAGTTCCGGGAACTCGTTTAGAACGTCGGTCATCTCGTTACCACGCTCTCCACAACCGATATAGACCACGATATCTGCCTCTGCCCATTTTGCAAGCTGATGCTGGATAACTGTCTTACCACTTCCGAAAGGTCCTGGTACAGCTGCCACACCACCTTTAGCAATCGGGAAGAACATATCAACCACGCGCTGACCGGTAATTAACGGCATACTTGGCGGTAATTTCTCCTTATATGGACGGCCTTTACGAACTGGCCATTTCTGCATCAAGGTAACCTCTTTGTCGCCATCCGCAGTTGTAACAACTGCAATGACATCTTCTACCGTAAACTCTCCGGCTTTAATCTCTTTGATGGTACCACTGATACCATAAGGAATCATAATTCTCTGTTCTACAACTGCGGTCTCCTGTACCGTACCGATAATATCTCCAGCCTCTACGCTATCCCCTACTATCGCTGTTGGTACAAAATTCCATTTTAAGTCACGCTTTAAGGAAGGAACCTCCACACCACGCTTTAAGTTGTTACCACCGGATACTTTCATAATATCATCCAGCGGTCTTTGGATACCATCATAGATACTTGTAATCAGTCCTGGTCCAAGCTCCACGGATAGTGGCATCTCGGTAGACTCTACCGGCTCACCTGGTCCAAGTCCAGCTGTCTCCTCATACACCTGGATGGATGCCTCGTCTCCATGCATCTCGATGATCTCACCGATTAAGCGCTGCTCACTTACACGTACCACGTCAAACATGTTGGCATCCCGCATACCAGTAGCGATAACCAGAGGTCCCGCCACTTTTTTAATAGTGCCTTTACTCATTTGAATGGATTCACCCACTTTCTTCTTAATCTCGCATGGCTTAGTTGCCACCGAATAGGATATCAGAACCAACCGCCTGCTCGACGGATTTTTTAACGCCTGCAATACCAGCTCCTGTATTCCCGGATACACCCGGAATCTGAATAATCGCCGGAATCACCTGCTCCTGATATCTGGATATCTCATGCCGAAGCTCCGCTGCAAGCGCCTCTGTAATATAAATCACTGCATAATCGCCCTCTGCGATTCTTCTAAGCATCTTCTCTCCCTCCGAGGCATCGGACACCGGAAATGTATCCAGCCCAAGCGCTGCAAAGCCATAGATGCTATCATATGCGCCGATTACTGCAATCTTATACATACATCTCCCTTACCCTTTCCCGGATGGAATCATCTGATAAGCCATTTTGCTTACAGGTAAGAATGATTCTCACCGTCTTAATCTCATTTTCCCTTGCAATCACATAAGCAACCAGAGGTCCAACGGAAAATGGATTGGACTTCTGTGGTTTGATGGTCTGGATAATCCGGTTGTCACACCAACGCTCAAATGCCGAAGGAGATTCCTTCAGCGCCATAGCGCCCTCTGCATATCCATTTCCATTTAGATATTCGATAATGGAATCCATGCCAGCCAGTGCCGCATGCGATAGGGCATCAACATTCAGCGTATCGCAAGGCGCCATGGCGCGCTTCATAAATTCCAGTGTCTTAGCGGTCTTAGAAGCCCTTACAGCGATTTTGATATTTGCCACTGCTACGGTAGACTCTGCATAATCGCGGATAATCTCATCCTTAGATAATCTGCCGGCCTCTTTGATAGCCTCCATCGTAGCACGGTCAATAATCACATCGCATAGCTGTCCGTCTCCCGAATGAAGCAGTGCTTCCACCGCTTCTTCTGCTGCCGTCTGCATATTCTCTGGCAGTGCCTTATAATCTTTTTCTTTTATGATGCGCAGAAGCTCTGCTTTTGGTATCGGTGTACCCTCATAAAAGATATTGGCACCGCTTTTGCCAGTGCAGACTTCCTTGACTGCAGCTTTTAAGTTATGGAACCAGCTTGTATAGGACAGGACATCAAACACGTCCATATCCACATGCATCTCGCCGATGGTCTCCCATATCTTTTCCCGTTCTCTTGTCAGGATTGCGTCAGCGTCGGCAGGTACGTCTGCCCCTCCCCAACCTCTCTCCTGCAAAAACCGAATCGCAGCTTCATCATCTTTGCAGGCGATTAACTGCTCAATCGTCGAGGACGAAAATAAAGAAACTTCCAAAGCACGGATTCGCGCAACCGCATAGGCATATTGTGTTTTAGACATCAAAACCCTCCTTTTTCGGCGAACCGGCTTCTATGAAAATAAGATTGCATTTACTTTGTCCTGAAGTTCATCTTTCTTCGCATCAAACAGGGCTTTCAAAGTACAGTTTTCCTCTACGCCACCATAGACGAGAACAAAACCATCCGCAATCGCTTTTGGCTCTTTTTTCAGAGTCAGGCTTCCGCCTTTGGCCTTTGCTGCCGCCTTGATCTTTTTCTCAAAATCAGCCGGCATCCTAGCTAAGTCTTCGGAAGAGAAATAAATCTCTCCTTCCTCTGCTAGTACATAGGTCTGTAATATTTTTTCCATGGTCAGGAAATAGCTCTGTGCGTCCTTTTCCTTAAGTGCCACATAAGCTTCTTCTATTACGTCCGCAATAATCTCCTGTTTTGCTCTAAGCAGTGCCGTTCTTCTCTGCTGCTCTGCCGAAGATTTGATGCGTCCTTCATAGTTCACTTTCATAGCGGCATTCTTTTCTGCTGCCTCGGCTTCTAATGCTGCACATTCCTCTTTTGCTTTTGCAAGAATTGCATCTGCTTCTTTCTGTGCTGCTTCTAGCCTTTGCGTTGCGGAGGCTTTTGCTTCTTCCTGAATCTGGTTTGTAATCTTCTCCAATCCGGTCATTCTAAAGCTCTCCTTCTTACAATTTGTTCGTCGTTTTTAAGCATTCTTAAATGGTCGGAAGTGCAAGAATGGAGATAAGCAGTGCCAGAATCGCATAGGTCTCAACCATTGCAGGGAACAGCATTGCTTTACCAAACTGGTCTGGTTTCTTTGCTACGATACCGATTGCAGCAACTGCGGTCTTACCCTGATGTCTAGCAGATACAAGACCTACGATACCGATTGGAAGACAAGCTGCTAATACCATAAGGCCCTGTGCCACGGTAAGCTCCATTGCGCCACCACCAAGAAGACCATATCTAGAAAGCGCTACGAATGCAATCAGAAGACCGTAGATACCCTGTGTACCAGGAAGCAGCTGCAGAATCAGAACCTGTGCAAATTTGCCTGGGTCTTCTGTTACCACGCCGCAGGCTGCCTGACCAGCAACACCTACACCATACGCAGAACCACAGCCTGCAAGAATAACTGCGAGTGCCGCACCTAATAATGCCCATCCATTTCCACCAACTAAATCTAACATTTCTGCCATTGTTAATTTTCCTCCTTAATATCTACATATTTAGTTTTTAACATAAACGGTTCAAACGCTTTTCCGCCGCCCTCATAGAATTTTCCAAAGAACTCTACGTATTGAAGACGACAAGTATGCACATAAGCACCTAAAAGGTTGATACCAATATTAAATGTATGTCCGATTAGAAATACCACAATAAATAAAATCACACCGACGATATTTCTGCCGCCCATGCTGCCCATCTGATTGACAACTGAAGCGATAACGCCTGTTGCAAGGCCAAGTGCCAGAAGACGGGAATAAGAGAGCACATCACTTAACCAGCTCGTCATACCATACAGGTCATAGGCACCAAGCGCAATCCGTACACCAAAGTTCTTGTTCGCTCTTCCTGACATCAGCACGATACCTACCGCACCGATAATTGCCATCCACTTAACCGCTGCCTTTAAAGCTTCCGGGAAATAAATCTGTGCTCCGGCAATCCCGGCAAACAGCTCCGTTGGAAGCAACATCCCAATCAGTCCTACAAGAAGCAAGAACCAAAGGACACAGTCACAAAGGAAATCCATATAGCGTCCGTCGCGGATGCACATATAGCCTTTGAGTGCAAGACCAGTAAAGAGGTGAATCACACCGAATAACATCGAATACAACAGAAGCCGCATCGGGTCATTGAGCGGGACAAACCAAAGCGCCGGAATCGTCACTTTATGTCCAAAGAAAGTCTCCGACACTACATCTACCACATCGCCGAAATATCCGCCAAACATCACGCCCCATACCAGGGTCGAGATACCACACCAGAAGAACAGCTTAATGGATTTTCTTAAATTGGTTGCCATACGCGGACACTTAACAAGAAGAATCCCGCATGCTAATGCTACAATCAGTCCATATGCTGCATCACTTAACATCAGTCCAAACAGGAACACATAAAAGACTGAGGTAAAGAATGTAGGGTCCATCTCCCCTTTTCCCGGAAGACCAAAGGATGCTAACACGCCTTCTACCGACTCGGAGAAACCATTGTTTTTCAAAAGAATCGGAGGTTCTTCCTCCTCCTTTATCTGTTCGGTCTCCACGACTGCATCATATTTTTCTGTAAATTCTTTAACAACCTTATCCGCCTGATAGGAAGGAACATAACCACTTAATGCAAAGGTATTCTTTGTCTGCGGAAGCTGCCCCAAAATCTCATACTTCTCTGCACGTATCCGGTAATAATCCGATACCATCCGAAGGTCCGCTCTGCTACCGGCACAATCCACAATCTCCTTTTTCAGGGATTCAATCTGGCGGGTGGAGGCATCTATCTCCTCCTTAAGCTCCTTCTTATACTCCGCCGGAACTTTGCTGCTTGCTTGTGCGGGCTTTGCAAATCCTCCAGCCCGAAGTGCCTCTTCCACTATCTGTACATCCCTTGTCAGACATACCACTGCAAGATACGTATAATCTTTGTCCGTAGAGATGATCTGTACATCTATTGCGTCTACTTTTGGCGCATATTTTGCCAAAAGACTATAGATGCCTTCTAACCCTTGTGCCCCGGCAATCGTCCCAATCAAAACAGAAGTCTTGCGGGTTCCCATATAGCTTACTGGCACGGTTAGAGAAAGCCATGGAACAAGCATTTCTAGCTGATTCTCTAGCTTCTGGATAGTTGCCTTTTGCTCTGCAATCTGCTTGTCTAGCGCTACAATTCTGCGTGCAGTCTCCAAAAAATTATCCTGACTTTTGGCCGCTTTGTTAAATAATTCACGGTCAATTAGTGGTTTTCCATTTAGAGACGCCAGCATCCCAGTCTTCTCCGGCACATATTCTTGCAGAATCTCCAATGCTCTGTCTGCAACTTGTGCCTGCTTTTCAAATGTGGCTTTAGAGCTTCCGATATCCATCTTTTTATAGCCGCTTTCATCTTCAAGCTGGATATCAATCTCCATGGCACCCAGTTCCTGCAGACGTTCCAGGACCGCTTTCCTGTTCTTTTTCATCGCACAGATACTGATCCGCTGCATCTGCAATACTGCCATATCCACATCCCTCCTTTTCTCAATATTTTCCTTTTGCTTTTAAACCAGTGCTGAGATGATAGCTTCCACTGCTTCAGGCTTTTTGGGAACAATCAATTCTTTCAGAGCTTCAATCTCCCTCTCGGCCTCTTTAGCTGCTGCATCAAGCTGTACATTCCCTTCTGTCTGAACAGCCTGCGTCGTCTTCTCGCTTAAAGAACGAAGGTTTTTCACTGTGTCCTCTTTTAGCGCTGAAGCTTTGACTTTAGCTTCTTCCAGAATTGAAGCCGCCTTGGCATCTGCATCTTTTATCATTTCTTCTGCTTTTGCCTCTGCATCTTTTACTGATTTCAAAGTCTCCTCTAACACTTTTTCACCACCTTACTCTTATAGATTGAATTGCGCTGCCATATACTAAAATCATCGGATTATCTTTCACTTTTTTCTCCTCATTTTGCATGGCTTAACATTTTCTAGCATATTATAACACTTTTCTTTTACAACTTCAACCAGAAAGCTATCCTAGCAATCTGTTTTCCCCACTGAAGACAATGGTTTGCCGTTCTCTATTGCATAACAATCAACCTGGAATAGCTCATTACCTTTTCTTCTTTATACATATAGTTGAAGTGTCTTCTTTGTCTTTTGATAAGGGGTCATCTTCACACCTGCTGCTTTTAGCATCCGCTTAGATGCTAAGTTCCCTGGTGTCCCTTGGTATTTGTCGTCTGCATAGACTAATTCCCTGATACCTGCCTGAATAATTGCCTTGGCACATTCATTACAAGGAAATAAGGTAACATACATCTTGGTTCCTTCTAGACTGCCACCCCGATAATTGAGAATGGCATTCAATTCGCTATGTGTTACATAGGCATATTTACTGTTCTCTAAATCACCTTCCCGATTCCATGGAAAGACATCATCATCGCAGCCTTTTGGGAAACCATTGTACCCCATTGATAAGATTTTATTCTCCTTACTGACAATACATGCACCCACTTGTGTATTGGGGTCTTTGGAACGCATCGCAGACAGTTGTGCAATTCCCATAAAATATTCATCCCATGAAATATAGTCTGTTCTTTTTTCTGACATCTCATCCTCCATGACCTTAAAATTTTATGCGGTCTTCAAAATAAGTATATCTAATATTTTGATGAATATTGGTATCTTCCCGGTCTCTTAACATCTGATATATCTTTTGATGTGCAGCAAACAGCTCCTCTCCGTTCCCGGATTCCACCATATAGGTCACCGTGTTGAGACGAAGCTCATAGGTCAGCATCCGAACCACTTTATCAATCTTATTTACCAGCGGATTATGTCCCATCTGTGAGACTGCTTCATGAAATTCATTGTCTGCAAGAAAGACTGCCTTAGCATTTTGGTTTCCTTTTGCAATCTCTGCCTTCATCGATAAAAGCTTCTCTTCCAGATTCTTCATATCTGCCTCGTTGCATTTTGTCATCGCCAGACGCATAACACCTGCTTCCATCATCTCCCGAAGCTCCATCAGATTGTCATAGGAATCGGACTTATCCAGAATAATTCCGTAAATCAAAGGGTCAATCATACTTTCCGACCAGCCTTCACAGACGAAGGTACCTTCTGCTCTTCGGATTTCTAATACTCCCAGATATACTAAAATCTTAATCGCCTCCCGGATGGAATTACGACCGACTCCTAAAGTCTGTGCCAACTCCATCTCCGTTGGAATCTTATCGCCTGGTCTTAGCTCTTTATGAATAATCGCATCTGTCAAGCAGTTAATCACCTGCTGTACCACAGATTCACTGTTTAGCTTTTTAAGGTAGCTTACTCTCTCCTCCATCCCCATTTCCTCCTTCACCTATCGCTGCGTCATTCGTCCTTTGTCCTACCTATTACTTTATAACACCATCTTCACTTTGTCAATTATTTAACATCCATATAAAACCAAAAAGCCACCAGGGTATCTCCCCGGCAGCTTTTTGGAAGCACATATATAAATTTTATAGAAGGGTATCACTATCCTGCCAGTCCTGGAAGCCAAGTTACAAATCCAGGAACATAGGTAATAACAAACAATACCAAAAGAAGTGGAACCAGGAATGGAAGCACTGCCTTATACATCTGCTCAATCGAAATCTTTGCTGTCTTTGCACAGATAAACAGAGATGTTCCAACGGGAGGAGTACAAAGACCAATCATCAGGTTCAGCACCAATACCACGCCTAAGTGTACTGGGTCAATTCCAAAAGATGCCATTAGAGGAATCAAGAATGGAACGGTAATTGTCATAACTGCTAGAGCTTCCATAAACATACCAATAATTAAGAACGCAATATTCAGAATTAGAAGCATGATAAATTTATTGCTTGTCAGGCTGGTCAGCATCTCTGAGAGTGCACTTGTCATACCCATCATCGTTACCAGCCAGGAGAATGCAGCTGCTCCGCAGATAATTACAAGGATACCAGCACTGTCTGCAACCGTCTGACGAATTGCCACCAAGACTTCCTTCATTCTCATTTCACGGTAGAGAATTACAGACAGAAAGAACGCATACAAAGTTGCCACACAGGCAGCCTCTGTCGGGCTGAAGATACCCGTCCAGATACCACCGATAATCAGAACTGGCGTCAGCAGGGAAAGGAAAGCTTCTTTCGTGGAAGATAAAGCTTCTCTGGCACTGAATTTATGTACCGGATAGTTTTTCTTCTTTGCTACACCAAATACCAGTGCACTTGTCGCCACTGCCAGGAGAAGTCCAGGAACCACGCCACCGATAAAGAGTGTACCTACTGGTACCTCCGTCATCATACCATAGACTACCATCGGA
>Ga0137308_102103_pt1 | contig 15109 bp, 13 predicted proteins | sample Inofrocosms_June_FD_97181 | JGI IMG/M metagenome (GOLD analysis project Ga0137308, IMG submission 97181) | Mouse cecal microbial communities from Vienna, Austria - N-Acetylneuraminic and N-Acetylglucosamine D2O microcosms_June | ecosystem: Host-associated > Mammals > Digestive system > Large...
GCTCCCAAGATCACCCGTTTCAAACAGGTCTTGCCGGACGAAAAACACAGAACAAAAAGACCCTTTATGCTGATTTGATCCTTTCCGGCATTACCCAGCTGGTGGCCGTTGTGCTGGTCGACAAAATGCATCAGCATCAATACATCCGTAGTGTAAACCGATCATTACATAGGACTTATCTCAGATAATGTGGGTTTTACCCTTTTATCAACGCGCCCATTTTTACATATCTTTATAATCCATGGCCTAATTCGACGCTTTTTTAATGCATGCCACTATCTTAGACAATCCAGTTCTGTATCCCGTCTCTTTGAGACGAATCATTCACCCGTTTCGCAATTTCCTATTATTAGTCAATATTATTATACGCAATATTTATTTCAATGTAAGTGCATCGTACATTTTTTGTGGTATAAAAGACATTTTCTGAACTTTTAGGTTATGATTACGGCATACCGTGGCAAAGTACATTACCACCACAATGGGCAAAACGATTAAGAGGGTGCCGGCTGACTGGGATTTAAAAAATAGAAATGAAGCAGCAGTCTCCGGATCCAGTGCCGCCGATGGGCTGTCACGGATAGGTTTTTTTCTTTCCATCACCATGAACGCCAGATAACAATAAGAGAATCCCTTCCGTACCATCCTGAACTGAAACGATGATGCGGAGGGGATTCTCTTATTCATAATGTCCCTTACAGGCCAGAATGACAATTATATCGTCCAGAACCTTGTACGTCAGACGGTCGATACCATTGATGCAACGGCTCCTTAAGCCTGCCAAGATGTCCTCTACGTTCTTCTTCATCTGTTCGTCCATACGGAAATTAACATTCACGCTTCGTGCCATAACCAACACCTCCTTGATGCTTAGCATTATAACAACAATAATAGATTTAATAAAGATTTATCATTATAATTCTTTATATTTTATGCATCAAGGATTTGTTTGGACCATGGCTGGATTCATAACCATCATTGTCAATCAGGCATGTTCATGGCTCTGGTGTAGACTATCTCCTACATGAATATGGCCCATCGGATTGAAGCAGCAGAAACATAGTCACAAGTTCTGATATACCGCCGGATTGGGAGCGCATTGCTTGGAAGCGCGCCGCCACATATGCGTTCCCAGAGCTGACCGCTACCCCACAAACCCCTTCAACACAATATTCTTCGCTTCCACCACCTCGCCCAATGTATAAAATCCTTCTTTCCCCTGGCCGCTTAATTTCATCCCGCCAAAGGGCTGCATCATATTCCGGTAAGTTCCAGTGCCGTTGACCACCACGGTGCCGGACTGAATCTGACGGGAAATCTCCATGCCCTTTTTCCATTCTTTGGTAAACACACACCCAGAAAGGCCGTAACAGCTCTGATTGGCAATCTCAACGGCTTCTTCTGCCGTATCAAATGCACAGATGGGCATCACCGGGCCGAAGATCTCCATGTCTTTCATCACATCCATGTCCTTTGTCACATGGGTCAAAATGGTGGGCTCATAGAAACTGCCCTTTCGCTTACCGCCGATTAAAATCCGCGCACCCTGTGCCGCCGTCTTTTCCACCTGGGCCTCCACCTCTTCTGCCGCTTTCTGGGAAATCAGGCTGTTCATCACCATGCGCTGTCCTGAAAATTTAGAAAAATCAGACGTGAGATACTTTTCCAGCTCTGCGTCCACATCCATATCATAGCCCATGTCAATATTTTCCACAAACTCCAGCACACCTTTGGTGAAGGTTTCCAGAACCGAGCTGTGGACGATAAAACGTTTGGGAGAGATGCACACCTGCCCGGCAGAGTTCATCCGCCAGAAAGCCGCGTCTTTCACCGCGGCCTTAACATCCGCGTCCTCCATCACAATGAAGGGGTCGTTTCCACCCAGCTCCAGGGCGCAGGGCGCCAGGCGTTTTGCCATAATCTGAGCTACATTCAGCCCCACCTGGGTACTGCCGGTGAGGGACACGGCATTTACCCGCGGGTCAGAAGTCACCCAGTCTCCCACTTCAGAACCCCTGCCTGTGATCACCTGCAGGGCATCTCCGGGAACTCCCGCCTTCCACAGCAGTTCCACAACTTTCAAAAGCGCCAGGGGATTGTCCGAGGGCGGTTTCACAATCACAGAATTGCCCGCCGCCAGGGCAGGAGCCGCTTTATAGGCAAAAAGCATCAGCGGCGCGTTAAAGGGCACTACGGCAAAGACTGTACCCACCGGCTCATAGACCACCATCTGCAGATCCCCCATGGTTCTGCCGTCGTGTCCTGCTTCCGTCCCGGGAACCAGCACAGAGCCGTGATAACGCTTGGCCGTCTCCAGATACCCTTTGAAAATCTCCGGCATCCCCTGATACTGGAACAGGCCGTTTCTGATACTGCTGCCGCTCTCCTTAATCAATGTGGAAATTATATCCCGCTTGGTATCCGTATCTTCCAGCAGACGGTAAAACCTCTGAAATATGGCCTCTTTCTCCATGAGCGGAACAGCTTTCCACTTCCGAAATCCCTCTTTCGACGCCGCCAGGGCCCGGTCTATATCCGCTTTGCCCGCCGCAGGAACCTGGTCCAGTACCTGCCCATTCACCGGATTGACCACGTCCATGGTTCTCCCATCCGCTGCATCCACCTGTCTGCCGTCAATCAGCATTTTCATGCAGTCACCTTCTCTCTATTTCAATCTTCTTATCTGCAAGCTCCCTGTCAATGTATTTCTGTATCTCCCTGCGGTAAAGCTCCCCGTTCTGACAGAAAAACGACTGCCAGGCGATAAAGCTGCCGCCTGGAGCAATATCTTCCATAATATGCCTGGCTTCCTCCACGATCTCCTCATCCGCCGCCCCTTCCCGGTCAAGGATGTGCACATTGTCATAACAGCCACAGAATGTGATCTGTCCTTTATACTTTTGTTTCAGTTCCTGGGGCTGATTCTCCGCCTGTACAGGGTGCACCGCGTCTGCACCAATTTCAATAAAATCTTCCAGCAGGGGCCGCAGATAACCGCAGCAGTGCAAAATATAGTACATCCCACACTCATGGACCGCATCAATCAAACGCTTCAGTTGTCCTTTGAACAATTTCCGCCAGGTTTCCACCGACATCATCAACGCGTCTTTCGCCGCGTAATCATCAAAAACCATCACCGCGTCCGGCTTGTAATACTCTGCGATTTTCCGGATCATCCCAATGCGGTAATCCGTAAACGCCGTATAAAAGTCTTCCATCACATCTGCGTCAGTGAGCAGCGCACACAGAGTATCTTCATACCCCATCAGCATATGGGATCGTTCAAACATTCCGTTAAACATCTGGACCACGCTGAATTTATTCTTCCGGTCCCAGCCCGCAGTATCTCTCCTGGCGGCAGACTCCCAGTCTCTGTTTTCCAAGTCGGGAAAGACCACGTAGTCCCGCCAGTTCTCAATCTCTTTCACAACCCGGTCTCCCGGGCACTGAACAGGACCTCTTGCTTCCTTATTATATTGGTAAGTGACGCCGAATTCATCCTGTCCAATGCCCCGGCCCTCATACCGCTCCATCACCGCCGACTGGAGCACCAGGTCAATATCTGTGAAAAGATTGGGAGTCCATAAAGGCGGTTCCTGTCTCATCACGCGGATCACATTTTCTCTTCTCGTCATACGCCCTCCCAGTCTGCTCCCATCCAATGAGCCGCATCCAGCTCCAGGAACTTTGCCCGGACAAACTGGTCCTTCAGCTCAAACGGAACCGTACAGTCAAAAATTGTCTTGCAGGAAATCCCTCTGTCCCGCAGTGCTGGATTGTAACAGTTTCTCTGGGATGGGTCCAGAGGATGACAGCGCACCCCTGGGATAAAAATGGTATCCACATCTCCCTGATAACGGGTATTCAGAGCAAACAGCACATCATTGGTATCAAAGGGGTCCACATCCTCATCCACCAAAATCACATGCTTCAGTTCGGAAAAGGCCGCAAAAGCCAGCAGCGCCGCCTGCCGCTGTCTTCCCTCATCACTTGCCTCTTTCTTCTCAAACTGAATCACAGCCATGTATTTTCCTCCTCCGGAGGAATGACAATACACATTTTTCAGACGGCCCGGCATGGCCTTTTCAATCATCTGAATAATACTGGCCTCTGTAGGAATTCCCGCCATATTCACATGTTCCTCGCTGGGACCGATGCAGGTCTGCATAATAGGGTTCTTTCGGTGAGTCACAGCCTTCACACGAATCACCGGCACCTGGGGATTCGCCCCTCCGGTGTAACCGGGAAATTCCGGCATAGCTTTGCCTGTGTTTGTATTCTGGTCTTCTCTCACATAGCAGTTGGGAACCAGTTCACCCTCAATGACATACTCTGCATGGGCAATGCACTTTTCCGGAATGGTAAGACAGCTGGTCATCTCCACACCTGTTCCCCGGATGGCTCCCGCTGCAGCCAGCTCATTATACCCCAGGGGCGTGGTGGGGGGTTCAAAGCAGGATGCAATCTCAATGGCCGGGTCCACACCGATACTGATGGAAATGGGCAGGGGCTTTCCCATGGCTTGCGCCTTTTCCCGAAATGCCCCAAGGTGGCGGGCTCCGGGCACAAAATACATAGAAATCAAATCTTTGTCCTGGAGACACAGACGGTGGATGGTCACATCCGATTCCCCAGTCTCCACGTCAGATGCATAGCACATCCCCATAGTAATATACGGCCCCGCATCCTCCGGTGTGTTGGTAGGGGCAGGCAGCAGACGGCGGATATCAAAATCCGGTTCCCCGGCATAATGTACTACTTCATGGCAGGGCGCCTCCCCAGGCTCTATCAAGACAGGCGGAACCGGACGCTGTACAGCCTCGTTCAGCAGAAATCCCAGCCTTCTGGGATCGCAGTCCAGCAAATGCCCCACCCGCTCCCGGGAAGCCAGCAGTCCAATGAGCACCCGGGCTCCCGGATGGCCTTCCACCTGGTTAAACATCAGGGCCGGACCCGTTCTGGTTGGTCTTTTCACAGTCCCCCCTGCCCCCACATAGCGGTAAACGCCCGAAATCTCCCCGTGAGGTTTCACACTCACATCCGTCTGGGCATACTGGCCGGGAATCCCTTTCAGCAGCTCAACGGCTGAGCGCAGATCTTTTACATTCCCCATATTTCCTCCTTGAGCGTGTCTTAAAAATCATCAGTCTGTCTAATCCCGATACATGGCTTCCTTATAAAGCATTTCCATCTGTTTCACAGATGTACTCCGGGGGCAGTGTTCCCATATCTTTGTCTTCTGGGCATCTGCCAGCATTTCCTCCATATGGGATTCATCCACACCCATCTCGCTTAAATTCCTGGGCAGACCCAGCCTGCTGTTCAGTTTTTTCAGATAGTCAATGAGCATGTCTGTCTCAAAATCTTCCACATAGGGATGCCCCGTGCGCAGCAGATTGTATATCTTTTTATATTTTCCTCTGTCAGCAATGGCGTTGAAATTCATTGTGGTGGGAAAAAGCATAGCGTTGGCCATACCGTGGGGAATCCCATAATAGCCCGTCAGCGGATGAGACAGGGCGTGGGCCTGGTTTGGCAGGCACAGAGACAATGCGATACCGGCCAGGGTGCTTCCCATCAGCATATCACCAGCCGCCTCTACATCTTTTCTGTTTGCTGTAAATCTGGGAAGGGCCGGACCGATAAGCTCCATGGCCTTCTCCGCCACAGCATCGGAAAAAGGTGTGGCAAGATCACTCAGGTAACATTCCACCGCATGAATCAAGGCATCCAATCCGCTGGCAGCCGCCACATGCTCCGGGCAGGTCATAATCATTTCCGGGTCCAGAAGAGCCGTCTGGGGAAGCATTTTGTCGTTTAAAATCACCATTTTATAATGATTTTCATCTGTGATCACCGTGTTTCTGGTAACCTCCGACCCGGTCCCGGCCGTGGTGGGAACGGCGATCACCGGAATCGTCTCATTTTCCACAGGTTTATAATAACCCCAGTAATCGTGTATGCGGTTCCCGCTGTACCCGATGATTGCCGCGCTCTTTGCCACATCCATGGCACTGCCGCCTCCCAGGGCTATAATCACATCACATTTTTCCTCTGTCATCTGATCCCGGCATTCATGGACAATCCAGCAGCCCGGGTCCGGCTCAATATGGCTGAATACACAGTAATCCACTGCCGCCTCTTTTAAAATCTCCTCAACAGTTCCGGTAATCCCCGCCGGAATCAGTCCTGGGTCCGTCACCAGCAACACCTTCGACCCGCCTGCCTGTCTCACCTTTTCCGGCAGACTCTTCACCGCCCCGATTCCGAACACAATATCCTGTTTTACTGAAAAACTCTGCAAGTTCATTAAACTTCTCCTTTCTTTCCCGCCCAGCGCTTATACCTGCCCGTATCAATCTGAAACCGCTCCAATGCCTTAGACACCACGTGCACAACCATATCTTCGATGGATTCCGGACGGTTATAAAAAGTCATCATCATGGGCATAATATCCGCGCCGCATTCCGCCAGAAACTCCATATTCCGCAGATGAATCCTGCTGAAAGGGCACTCCCGGACCATCAGCACCAGCCTGCGCCTCTCCTTAATCATACAGTCCGCGGCCCGCAGCAGCAGATTATCCGTATAACCCCCTGCAATCCCCGCGATAGTCTTCATACTGCAGGGAACAATAATCATCCCATCTGTATGAAAAGAGCCGCTGGCAATAGCTGCCCCCATCTCACCGGCATCATAAATTACATCCGCCAGCGCCCGGAAATCCTCCACCCGTTTTTCCGTCTCATACCCAATAGTTAATTCCGCCGCCTTGGTAAGCACCAAATGAGACTCCACATCCGGCACCTCTTTCAGCATCCGCAGCAGACACCACGCAGCCGGCATCCCACTGGCCCCGCTGATACCCACTACAATCTTTTTTTTCATACAGTCTGCCGCTCCTCTCCACGAATCCAATACAGTCTTGAGCTCCGTTTTGTTTCTTTCACGAACCCGTGACTCCTGAATTCACTCCTCCACTCACCAGCCAAATAACCGGAGCACCATTTCACAGCCAGAGTTTGGGAAGCAGAAACAAATAAGGGGCGAATTCAAAACGGTTTTGAGCCCCGTTTTGTTTCTGCTTCCCAAACTCGTGACTCCTGAAACACCCTAGCGCTCCGGACACTCAAACAAAACAGCCCCCTGCTCAACCAAAATATCCTGCAGTTCCCGAATATTCCCCTCCAGAGCCCTGGGCGTCACCTTCTTTTTCACACACAGCCCAGCCGCTGCACCTGCCGCCTGTCCGGTAACCATAGTCTGGTGCAGATAGCGAAGATACGCAGGGCGGTCCGTGGATACACATTTGCCGGCTGCCAGAAGATTATCGATTTTCCTGGGCACCAGACAGCGGTAGGGAATGTCATACGAACCGCCGTCTTTGGGTATAGCCAGGTCACTCTTGAACTGAATATTGTCCTTTTTATCCTCATTTCCCACAACCGCCACATGGTTCAGCGTGTCCATAGAGGCCACATGATACCCGCCGGCTTTAAAGGAAGACTTTCCAATCGTGTCTGCAAACTGGCGGCACTGGGCCACATCGTCTCTGGTGAGTATATAGTCTCCCACAATGCGGGGACCTTCCCGCAGACGCAGCTCTGTACAGGTCTTTGTAATATAAGCATGTTCAAAGCCCGGCACATAGTTTTTGAAAAATCTCCAGGCAATCCGGTTCTGTTTCCGGCATTCAATGTTGCACCGGGTCAGATCCCATGCGTCAGTAGCCAGCGCATGGTCCACCTGTGAGGAATGCTGGAAATGCGCCTGGATATGTCCGCCCTCCTTGGGTGTCAGGAAGAATCCCGCCCCGGAATAAGGATGCCAGTCGCCGTTTTTAAATGCCATGTCCCGCAGTTCATAGAATCCCATAATCTCGCCCAATTCTTTAATGTCATAACAGTTGCGGTACATCTCCTCCACGTCTTCCTGAGTGTTGGCATCCTCCAGGGGAAAGATCAGCTGCTTAAAAGAAAACTGCCTGGGATGTGTCCTGATATACTGCAGCAGCCGCTCCCAGTCCACACCGTCCACGGTAAACGCCAGGGTATGGGGCTGTACCTGGTCCCGGGGCACTTCATTTATCTCACATCCTGCCTGAATAGCCACATACCCCTCGCCTGTGCAGTCAATCACCACATTTCCCTTAATCTCATTGCGCCCGTTGGCATTTTCCACCACAATGCCGTTGACTGTATCTCCGTCTTTTATCACCCCTGCCACCAGGGTATCCAGCAGCAGGTCCACCTGTTCTTCCTCCATCATGGTGAAAATCAGGTCCACCCACCAGTCCGGGTCCACATAGGAAAATCCATAGCCTGCCTTTTCCCGGATGGGATAGCGCAGATGGGGAAGTGCATGTCCGCTGCGGTAAAGCCGCTGATACGTCTCCTCCACAATCCCCCCGATGTCTCGTTTCCCCTGGGGATTGAAAAGCCGTGCATAGGCAAATCCCGGCGGGCCGGACAGACTCATCTGTCCGCCCAGAACTCCTGTCCGTTCCACCAGAAGAGTTTTCGCCCCGGTCCTGGCAGCTGCAATGGCCGCCGCAGTGCCGGAGGTGCCCCCGCCGCATACAATCACATCATAAACTGTACTATAACTCATATTTTTCCTCTCCTGCATCCTCTATTTTGTCTTAAAATCTTCGATTGACCTGGCAATGCTGCCGTCTGGAAGCCTGACTGCCTCCACACATCCCTCGCTGTGCAGGGCCCATGGCAGAATCACACCTGAATGGCCTCCCCGTCCGCCGATTACCACTACCTCCACATCTTTCGGGGTGCGTGTCACCGGGAGGGGATGCCGGTCTGCCCATTCTTTCGGCCGCACCGGAACCAGCCCCCTTCCCCGCACCATGGGCACTTCATGATATACATACTTGTGGATATGCTCCTGAATCATTTCCTTTGTATAGCCTGCTTTTTGCAGCATCATGCCGTGATCCGGCGTGAGACAGATTACCAGCGGCCCCGGCATATAGGCATTGTTGGACCCCAAAGTAGTACAGCAGGCAGTAATGGTATCCAGCAGGTCATGGCCGTTGAGGCTGAGAAAATCTATAATGTCATGAAGGGGTTCTGCCTTCAAAACGTACACCGTGGTAGTCTGGGCGTCAAACCGGTCTTCGTTGATCATATTCCACTGGGCCAGTTCCGGCTCCTCCGCAAAACAATAGGTAAATTCTGCCTGGGAAGCAATACAGTCCAAATCACAGATGCCCGGCACAGAGCGGAATACATTCATCATCACCAGATTCACCGCCCGGCCGATACACGCGTTGGCCGGCCAGCCTGGTCCCAGACAGCCCTGTTTTCCGGAAATGCCGATTTCCTGGGCAATGGGTCCGGACACCAGCAGCATATTCCCCCCTGGGTGGGAAGTAGTCACTGACTGATTCAGGTTATAAAGAGGACTGTTCAATGCTTTAAATGCCGCGATAAGCACAGGCATGGCATTGGGCTTACACCCGGCCATGACCGCCGCCACTGCCGCGTCCTTTACGGTCACCGTCTTGCCGCTGGGCCCGCTGGGGTCGCACAGCACCATGTCCTCCTCAAAGGGACAATACTCCAGCATGGCCTCATACCTCTTCTGGGTGGGAGGAATGATGGGCAGTCCGTCGCTGATGTGCTCCTGATTGAAGTAATCGTTGATTTCCTCCATATAGGCCCCTGGTTCTTTTGCTTTTTCCTCATCTTCCCGGATTATGTACGGCAGAAGGCCGTCTTTCGCCGGAGCTGTCTTATCCATTTTAAAATCAATATGTGCCAGCTTCTCCAGCTCCTCACCGTCCGCAGTGAGGGCGCCGATGATATAATCCCACTTTTTATCAACCTCACTGGCGATCTCTTCCACGGTGCTGGCCTGGTAGATATCCACGGAACACATGCACAGATGTCCAGCCCGGTACACGCCTACCCCTTCTGTAATCCCGGTTCCCGGAGGCGCCGTCATATAAAGGGTGGGAATTCCCAGCTTCTCCAGAGCGATGGATAAAACTGTGGTGGATGATGAAGTTCCCATATCCCCGAAAGCCACAATGGCTGCATCCGGTTTCTCCTCTGCCAGCATAGCCGCATATTCTCCCAGCTTCTTGGCGTCTTTTCCGCGCACCGTTTCTTTATATTCCACATAGTTGGTAATGCCCAGCTGTCTTAAGTGCTCCCGGATACGTTCAAACACGGTATAATAATTGCAGAAATCCAGTTTTGTATTGTTGTAGAAAAGAATCTTTCCTGTTTTTAACTGTTCCAGACTGGGACGTTTTGCCAGCTGTATGATTTCCCGCTCCTGATACCCCCTTGGGTCGAGTATTCGATTTAGACTCATTTTTTTGATTCTCTCCTTTCTCAGGAACTGTATGAATATAATCTATGCCATCTGGCTGACACCCCCGAAGAAAAATCCAGCGCAGCTGTCACACGTTATTCCCATTCAGCTCTTTATATGTTATTCTGTATAAATCATACTATTTTTCTTTTATATCAGGCAATTCCAATAACATCAGCCTTCTATTCCGAAAAAGAATCCTGTTAATCCCTGTAAAAGTACGAACATTACGAATTTCTTATCATATCACGCAGTGTATCCACAGTCCCATCCAGCCCAAAACCATATTTATCATATAGCTCAGGCCCATCTCCAAATCCAGGGAACAGCTGTGGAATGCCCATACGCTTAAATTTACAATCCAGATTCCCGTCTGCAATCACTTCCGCCACAGCACTTCCCAAACCGCCAATGGTATAATGGTCTTCCAGCGTCAAAATCACCCCTGTATCCCTGGCGGCTTTTTTAACAGCTTCCTCATCAATAGGTTTTATGGTATGCATATCCAGCACAGCCACAGACATGCCTTCCTTTTCCAGAATATTGGCCGCGTCTACCGCCTGGGATACCATCACTCCGCAGGCAATGATCACCGCGTCTTTTCCCTGCCGTGTCTCAATGGCTTTTCCCACCTGATAGTCTACTTCCCCTGGCTGGTATACAATGGGCTCTCCCTTGCCCCGGGCCAGACGGATATACACCGGGCCGGGATAATTTTCTGTCGCCAGCAGAATATCCTTTGCAATATTGGGATCTCCCGGAACTATAATGGTAAGATTTGCCATGGAACGAAGCACCCCCATATCCTCCATGGCATTATGGGTTGCACCGCCTGTTGAGGTGAGGCCTGCATTGGTTGCCACTATCCGCACCGGAAGATTCTGATAACAGATATCCGTACGCAGCTGTTCACAGGCACGCATAGATGCGAAAGTAGCCATGGTAGTGATATAAGGAATATTTCCCTCCAGTGCCAGCCCTGCAGCCATCCCAAACATATTCTGCTCCGCGATTCCCACATTAATAAACCGTTTGGGAAATGAAGCTTTACACCCTTTCACACTGCATGTGCGCATCAAATCCGCAGTCATCACGTAAATTTTCTCATTTCTAGTGCCCATCTCCTGTAAAGTATCGCCGCAGATCGTTCTGGAAGCGGCAAATTCACCAAAATTAAACGTTACGCCCATTCGCCTTCCCTCCTTTTCGTGTACTCTTCCTCTATCTCGTCAATGGCTTTCTTCATATCCTCCGGACTCACAGAACCGGCGTGCCAGTCTGGGTTATTTTCCATAAAAGATACCCCTTTTCCTTTAACCGTATTGCCGATCATAACTGTGGGCACATCTGAAGAAACAGGCGGCAGGTTATCAATGGCATCCACAAGGGCTCCCATATCATGGCCGTCCACTTCCACCACATTCCATCCAAAAGCCTTCCATTTATCCGCATAAGGCTCCATACTCATCATATTTTCTGTGAAATCGTCCAGCTGAAGCCGGTTACGGTCCACCACAGCAACCAGGTTCCCCAGCTTATACTGATGAGCCGCCAGTGCAGCCTCCCAGTTGGAACCCTCCTGGCTTTCTCCGTCCCCCAGCAGGACTACCACCCTGTGTTTCTGTTCCTGAACTTTTGCCCAGTAAGCCATACCGCAGGCAATGGGCAGGCCGTGCCCCAGGGAACCGGAAGATGTCTCAACCCCGGGAAGATTCACTTTACACGGATGCATCCCATACGCACTGCCAAGTTTTCCGTAAGTCTTTAAAATCTCATCAAAGTCAAAAAATCCCTTAAGGGCCATGGCAATATACATGCCCACTGCTCCATGGCCTTTGCTGAGTACAAAGCGGTCACGGGACGGCATCTGTATATCCTTTGGATCAACATGCAGTCCATAGTGATACCATGCAATCATCATGTCCGTCATGGACAGGTCTCCTCCTATATGGACAGAGCCTTCAAATGTACCGCACAATGTGATCAGATTTACCCGCATCTGATATGCTTTTTCTTCTAACTCTTTTACTATCTGCCTGTCAGCCATTCTTTTCTCCTCCTAACATTTCAGTAATATTTTGGGGTATATAGATTTATGAAACAGTTCAAAGGCTTCCACTGCCCGCTCCAGCGGCATCACCTTCCCAATTATTTTTTCTGTGTGGATACGCTCCATCAGCCGGATGGCACGGGGGAAAATGGGATGGCTGGTAAATACGGTCTGAATGGACGCCTCTTTCATATACAGCTGATAAAGATTCAAGGACATTTCATAATCCGGCGGAAATACCGCAAAATACGTCACTTTCCCGCAATGTCCCACAACCTCCAGACATACATCCGCTGCGGACGGGACCCCGGAGACCTCGAACACATGGTCAAACCCCTGGCCTTCGGTGATCTCTTGTGCTGTTTTCTGCACATTTTCCCGAAAAGGGTCCACCACATATGACGCTCCCAGTTCCCGGGCAAGCTGCCGTTTCTCTGGCACAGGGTCAACAGCCGTAATCCTGGAGGCCCCGGAAAAAGCAATCATTGACAAAAGAATGGACCCAATTCCCCCCACGCCTGAAACTAACACAGTATCTCCATGGCGGATGCCTGCCAGATCCATTGCCCGCACTGTGCACACAGCCGGTTCTGTCAGGGCGTATTTCTGCATGTCCGCGCTTTCCGGTATTTGATATACTGCGCTGATATCTGTTACCATGTATTCACTAAAAGCTCCTATAGGCACAGCATTGTCACAATACTGGGGCATGCCCTTTTTGCACATGGGACATTTTCCGCACACACTGGTGGGAGCTGTTACCACCTTGTCCCCCACGCGAAAACCATACTCCTGTGTATGTTCTCCCAGCTCCACAATGGTGCCGGATGCCTCATGCCCCAGTGGAATCCCAGGCTTTGCCCCCAATACCCCCATGGTCACCATATGCACATCCGTGGCGCATAAAGCTGCGTACGCTGTTTTAATTTTCACTTGTCCCGGCCCTGGATGGGGTTCCTCCACCTCTCTGACCTCTATCTGGTTCCCACTGGCATAAAAAACTTTCTTCATCGCTTTTTGCCCCCTTCATCTTTGGAAGATAAAAGGCTGCTTTTTGCAGCCTTTGTCACTACGCTTCTAATCCAAACCTGCATCAGCACGTATCTGATCAATTGTCTTAAACTCAAAGGGGAGAATCTTACAATACATCAGGTCCGGGTCATGGTAATCTTTCCAGTTTTCTTTGGAAATAGAAGCATTGGGAAGATCCGACGCTGCCGGAAGATTATTGGCGTCATATCCTTCTTCAAAAATCATATGTAACAGGTCAATCGGCGCTGCTCCATTTAAGTTGGGGCTGTTATATCCGGTTACCAGTATGCTGTCTGACTCCAACAGTTTGAACACCGGCTGGCTTCCGTCTGCTCCGCATGCCACATAAATATCTTCTCCAGGAGTCAGACCGGCCCCCTCAATGGCTGTGACAGCTCCCTGACCCATGGAATCCGTGCTGCTTAAAAACAGGTTCAAATCCGGATTTCCCGCAATGATATCTTCTGCCGCAGATAATCCACCTTCAATGGTCCACAGACCTTCTCCCTGTGCCACAATATCAAAATCCCACTTTTTACTGTGCATACTTCCTTTGTCCCGCAGCTCATTAAACATTTCATTTGCTTCCAGATATGCGTCTTCTTGTGAGTCAAAGGGTTCTCCATTTTGCTGGGCCCGCGTATAAATAATTCCCGCTATCATGCCATTGATACGGCTTTCATCAATGGTGTGTCCCATCATCCCCAGCAAGGCCGCTGAAGTGAGATGTTTTCCCTCAAAATATTCCCCTGCGTACAGCCCAGTGTACCATCCCCCAAAGTAATTATTGGCGAGAATGGATGTGACAACCGGAACGTCCGAAGGATAATCCACTCCCACACCAATCACTGGAATTCCAGCGTCCACTGCGTTTTGTACATCCGCCGCAGATGCCGTCACATCCATGGGATTGAGAATAATGGCATCTACCCCCATGGTAATCAGGGATTCCACATCTGCACTCTGGGTGGATATATTGCTGTCCGCATTTAAGATCACCAGGTCATAGCCATAGGAATCACAGGCATCCTGTGCGCTGTCCACCATAGCGGTAAAGAAATCGCTTCCCATCTGTCCCATAGACAGTCCGATTTTTAAACCATCTTTTTCTTCCGTTGGAAGTGCTTTCTCAATCCCTGACCGGTCTTCCATATCCGGAGAAGTTAATCCGCTCATGGCATTTCTCTCCTTCAGCGTATAAACCTCATGCAGTCCGCTTTTTGAATTGTCTTCCCCCTCCCCTGCTTCTTCTGTTTCTTCTGCTTTTGTCTCCTCTGCCTGGCTTGTCTGTTCTTCCGCTTTGCCTGAGTTGTCTGCGGAGTCTTTTGCTCCCCCGCCGCATCCTGCCATGGCAAACATCAAACCTGCCGATAACATAACCGCCAAAATCCTGCTCACTGTTTTCTTCTTCATACTGTGTTCTCCTTTTCTTTTTTATTCCTTTTTATTTCCCAAACCTTTCAGAAGCACTGCGGCAATAATGATCATTCCTTTCACCACTTTCTGTGGGTACGCCGCAATACTCATCAGGTTCATGATATTCCCTATCACCGCCATAATCAGGATACCGATAACAGTGTTTACCACAGACGCTTTACCGCCTTCCAGATTTGCCCCGCCGATAACCACCGCCGCGATGGCGTCCAGTTCATATCCGCCATTTACCGTGGCCGGGGTTGCCGACGACGCACG
>Ga0137308_102104_pt1 | contig 15096 bp, 22 predicted proteins | sample Inofrocosms_June_FD_97181 | JGI IMG/M metagenome (GOLD analysis project Ga0137308, IMG submission 97181) | Mouse cecal microbial communities from Vienna, Austria - N-Acetylneuraminic and N-Acetylglucosamine D2O microcosms_June | ecosystem: Host-associated > Mammals > Digestive system > Large...
ATTTATATAACCTGTATCAAAAAGAAGGTGATGGCGAAATGTTCCAGGGATGTCTTATGGAGATAAAGAAGCTATATATGGAGCAGGAGCCGAAAAGCCTGGATTTAATCAACAGAGATTGGGGAGAAATCAAGAAAAGTATATGTATGACTTTGCTGTGTGAAGGCTGGAATAAGGGATGGATTGAAGAGGAAAATATTACATACAGTAAATTTTTGGATTTTGTGATTGTGCTACGTAGTGTATTGGGCGTATCATCCCACGGAATGAGCAGTATGGTCGTTACACAAAATCTAATGTCCCATTGGAGGATTACAGAAGAGGAATTGTGGGAGACCGCTTGGAATAACCTGTATTGTGAAAGATTTTATATCCAGAATCTGAATGAGGTGCTTCGTTCAGAAATTAAGGAGCGTGAAATGGAGATAGACGCTAAATTATTGAAAAATGACCTTCCGCTGTATCTTTTATCTAATAAAGAACGTGTATATGGGGCAAGAGGCATCCTGCGGACGGATTTACTGCAGGCATTTGCCATGGGAGCAGACAGTAACTTATATATTTTACCCAGTTCAATTCATGAATTGATTTTGCTACCGGATAATGGCGATTATTATGTTAAAGAAATGAGGAAGGTTGTAAAAACGATCAATGAGACGGAAGTACCAGAGACGGAGCGTTTATCTGAAACGATATACTATTTTCGGAAAGACAGCGGAACTGTTGAGATAGCAAAATAAAAGCAGGAGAAGGGCAGTGTGTTATTGGCTGCTTTTCTCTTTTTCCAATGGAGGAGGTGACTAAAATGAGAAGCAAGACGGAGCCGGGTATATCAGTGAGTTTTATGGATAGATTCAAGCTTCAAGGAGAATGGTGGCAGAAAGGCAACGAACTTCTGAATCTGCAGAATATCAATGCCTGTCCTCCCTATTATAAAGGAACGGTGAAGGCATGGGTTGAGGAATTGACCACATTTATATATCTGCAGCCGAAAGACTGGGAAAGAATCTACGAAGAATATTTACATGTGGCAACAGGTAACGGGAATCTGGAACTGAGATTTTACCGCAATGAAGAGGGGTATTTACGATTAAGCGGGATTGAAGAGATTTACTTAAGAATTGTAGGGGCAGGTGAACCGCTGGACTATAAGATATTGAACCATATAGGCCAGGGACTATCCGAACATGCAGAAGAACTATTCTATTCTTATCTGGAGTATGCCGGGATGGGCGTAGAGGAGAAAAAGTGCTGGATCAAGAGCATTGAAAATAATATCCGTAAAAATATGGCAGATAAAGACCTGTCCATAACACTTGTAGAAACGCTGGACGAATCTGCGTTTTCGGGAAACGAATTGTATTTTGACCTGTTAAATGATTTATATATGATACTTTAGGAAAGTGAGGAAAAAACTATGGCAAATTTAGTACAGACAGAAGCATCTGTAAACACAAAGATTGTAACATCGGAGGATGGCGCAAAGACTTTCAGTATTACGAAAACAGTGGGAGGAATTGAGGGAAGCCATGCATATTTCATACTGCTCTACCCAACACGGACAGCAAAAAACTGTTATATTGAAGATTCGACAAACAATCATTTGCTGAATCATCTGGAAGAGCTGGGGCTGAATGGGTATACGATTATTAATTTATTTTCCAAGGTGACACAGAGCAGGCTTTCATTGGCCGGATTGGAGGTCGATGAAGGCAATATGGAATTTATACAGGAACGAGTGTTTGCGAATCTTTCTGATGATTCTAAGGTGGTGATTGCATGGGGGAATACCCAGCAGACTTCTCCGGTTATCATGAAGTCGAAGCAGAGAATACTTGAACTCTGGGAGAAGGAGCAGCCATCGGGAACGCTCTATCAATTAACGGCAGATGGGCTTCCAAAGGATAATCTTGGGGTGCATCCGCTTTATATGGGAATAAGATATAGCCAGGCATGCTGGAAATTGGCAACATATCCATATAAAAAGATATTGAAAGAATTAAAAGCGGAATTAGACGCTAGAGAAGCCAAGGGTAAAGAAAAATTATCAAAATCGGGGAAAGAAGATTCAGAAAAGTTGTCTGTAAACAAGGGCGGAAAAAGTAAAAAAGACAGCAAATAATTTGATAAGCAGATTAAAAAGTATCGTTCTTAAAAACCAGAAAATAGGAGAACCAACGGAATATATAGGTTCTCCTATATCACTATTATCAATTTTTATCCTTTGGCGGAATATATTCCAGTAAATCGTTAAGGCTACAGTTGAGAGCGTAGCAGAGACGTGATAGCACAGCGATATCTAATCGCTGAATAGAACCATCATAATAGTGCTTTAACTGTGTGCGTTGCATTTCAGCACGAAAAGAGAGCTTACTGAGTGAAATCTTTCGTTTTTCCATCATCTCTTTTAGATGCAATTCAACTGTTCCAAATTCTGAATCAGTCATTTTTTAAAATCCTCCTATTTTAGTATGATATTTTATTTCTACTACTATTGTAAACAGTGGATATAAATGGTATAATCGATGTGTAGATATATACTGTATATAAAAACTGTACAAAAATACCATACATAGGAGGATAAAACAGTGAGAAAAACAAACAAAGAAAAAATGAATTTCCCAAATATGGATTCATTGCAACCAGTGGTAAATATTATTAATGAAGCATCAATTACATTAGGCGATCCAACCAGAACAATAAAGGATAGTCCATTGATAGAAGTTTTTTCTGCTGCAATAGGCACAGGTAGTGGTGCAGGTGTATCTTTTTTAGCTTTATATGGATTAGGTACTGTGGGATTGTCTGCGGCAGGTATCACATCAGCACTTGCGGCAGCAGGAGCCATTGTAGGTGGTGGAATGGCGGCAGGAGTTTTGGTATTGGCAGCTCCTGTTACCGGTCTAGCAGGAGTAGGACTTGCTGTAGCAAAACAAATCAAGAAAAAGCAGCTACGTCAAGAAAAAAAGCGTTTATATAATGAAGCAAAGGAAAAAGGTCCATTAGTTGAAGCAGAATTGAAAAAATGTACAGACAATGATGAAGTATCCCCGGAGCGAAAAGATATTTTAAAGGGACTGGATATAATGTTACAAAAAGTTATTTGTGAATTGGAATCTGATCTACTGATGTGAGGGATTCTATGGATATAAATAAAGTCTTTTATCCTAATGAAGAATGCATTAAATACGTTAAGGAAGCCGTTTTAGAAATAGAAATTGTGGCAAAATATCCAACCAGGATTTTGAAATATAGCCCATTTTTGAAATTCTCTACTATGCTGGAAGGGAAGAAATGTGATGATTTTTTATCAGCATATGTTGAAAATCCAGAATCATTAAAAAAGACAATCCCTTCTTATCTGTTAACAACAGGCCCTTGTTTTTTGTTTGATTATTCTTCAAGAAAAAGATTACATAAATTAAAACGGGAATTATATGATAGGTCTATTTCTGCTTTGCTTATAATCAAAGCACAAGCAAAATCAGAACGAGAAACAGAACGAAAAAAATTGCTAGATTTATCATCTATACTTGGAGAAAGAATTATCTATGAACTAGAAAGTGATTTGCGGAATGAATAATTTTATGAATAGAATTTTATATAAATAAGATTCTATTAGGAGGTTGGGTGCATGGATGAAGTGAAAATACATACTAAATTTACAAAGGATATTATTGCAAAGATTATAAAAAGCACATTGTTCAAAAAGACTGGATATGATGTGAATTTTCAAATTCATGAAATAAGTGCGGCTATCAAAGATGAAACAGCACATGTTCATATGAGTATTGATGCGGATATTGATAAAGGTGAATTAGCAAAAATCACAAAAAAATTAGGTCTGTGAGAATATTTTTAGAAAAGGAGAAGGAAAAAGAATAGGATGAAAACTGTATTAAAGATTTTATGTATAGGCATTTTGCTAATATTGTTTATTAAGGTTGTATTGCCAATTCTAATAGCAGTAATTGGTGTTGGACTTGGGGTGATTATTTGCATTGCAGTGATAGTGGGTTTGTATGTAATAGTTAAAAAAATCATTAGTTAGCTTGTTAGATAAACTTATATGGAAATATGCGAAAATAAATAACTAAAAGAAGGTGATTAATAAATGGGTTTATTCGATAAAGAATCCATAACAGATGCTTTAGGTAAAGCAAAGAAAATGGCTGATAAGGCAACTCAAGTTGCAAAAACAGGAATGGAGCAAACTAAAACCATAGTTAGTGAAAAGGTTGAGCAGTCTAAACAAAATAAACTCCCACAGGAAGGTGGCTTGATTAGATATGAAGTGACATATGAAGGGGGACATCCCGATTTTCAGTTAGGAAAAAAGAAAAGTCCATACATATTACTCGATATTATGCCAGACAGGTTCAGTTTTTTGCCAAAGTCTGGTAGCGCAGACTGGTTTACAGGATTTGATATTCCATATGATTCGGTTTTGGAGTTGCATATTGAAAAAAGGACGATTACGACTGCCGAGGTATTTTTAGGTGGTGGTGACAGTGCAAATCAAGAACAAGAAAATGTTATCTGCATTATTTTTAAGGCAGAAACAGGACAAGAATTAACGGTTAGAGCTGAAATGCTTACTGGTGTAACTATATTTAACCAAGCCAAGAAATGCCGGGAATTGATGGGACTATTACGTCAACATGGTATATTGCAGAAATTTGAACAGAAGAAAAATGGTAATAACTCTCAGAATAATGATGGAACGGATGCGTTAAAGCAAATCGAAAAACTTGCATCATTAAAAGAATCAGGTATTTTGACAGAAGAGGAATTTCAAGAAAAAAAGAAAGCTCTATTAGAAAAAATCTAAAAGTAAGAATTGCATTATAGTAAGTTGTAAAGGCTTATAAGTATTAAAAAATATAGAGCATGCGGAATATAGATTTCTGCATGCTCTTTTTGCAAATCAAACAGAAAAGAAGTGGGAACCAATATCAGTAATAATCTGTATAGTGGTTCCCTTTTTTGTTGTATGGAAGGAGACATATATGCATATAAAGATTTATAATCAATACCAGATTGAATTATTAAAAGCGATTAATCTAATTTTGGGGAAGTACAAAATACCGGGAAAAGTCATTTATGAAGTAGAGCGCATTTTAAGATATAAAAGAAAAACAAGCAATGACTATATTGCCCTTATAATACGTCCGATAAAAAATGATACTATAGACATACTTATGGAATTAGGAATTTATGAACCGGAGGTGGAAATTCCGGATAATAATTTTCATAAGATTTCAGTTAAGAAAAAGAAAAATTCGAAAAAGCGAAATTGGGTATGGTTCGATATTCTGGTATTAAACGGAAAATATACAATTTTTGTAGTATATTCTATGAGAAAAAAAGACTTATATAGGAAGAAAAAAATTTGGAGATAAGGTGGATAAAAGAGAAAAGGTTTTATCTTGGGAAAGGAGATAGTAAGATATGACTGAACGCATATGGACGAGGAGTCAATGTGTCAAAATTTCTGAATTACAGAAGAAATATAGAATGCCTGAAAAGGTGGTAGCTGAGATACATAAAGCAGTTGATATGCTGGATAAATACTATGGAATGGATCGTGATGTAGATAAAGATGATGGCGGATATGTGTTTTTAATCTTACCAGAGCATGGAGAAAAATTAGAGTTATTGTATCTGGAGGTATTGGGAAGATATCATCTTGATTTGGGAGATGCAGAGTATAAGGATATTATCTATGAAAATGGATTCATACAATGGCATTCAGATTTGTACCTGGTTACGAACGATTACTGCCTTAATATTGTATATTATACTAAAAAAAGGAGGAGGTGAAAAATAATGGAATTTGCATTTTTCTTTGTAGGCGTTGCGTTTGGGTTGACATGTATTATTGTGTTGGAAGAAGTAGAATCACGGAGGGTGCTGGGATATGAATAGTGAGAAATGTATTGAATATTTTCTTGAGGGGATTGCGATTATAATATCATTATATGAGATATGCAGGACTGGAAAACAGAGTAGAAAAAGGAAATTGAAAATATAGTTAAGTTGTTTTGGTAGAATACTCCTCTGGTTTATGTTACAATATAGTATATTATAACATAAGCTGGAGGATGAAATATGAAAAAATGTTTTTTGACAAATAAAGAAAGATATGATTGGTTAAAAATGAATTATGATTTAACAGATAAATGTAATTTTAAATTTGAAAATCGTAAATCTTTGAGGAGAATAGATATTTATAAGATAGCTGACGACTTGAATGAATATATACAACATACAAAAAAGGGAGACTATGAGAATCATATAATAACAAGAAGTAAAACGTGGAAAAGATATATTGATTGTTATGAAAAATTATTTAATATTGACATACATAATACTGTATCTATACCTGATGGAATTTTGTGTGCATGTTTTATTTCGTTTTTAGAAAATCCACGTAGCGAGTACTATAAGAAAATGGATAAAGAGGCTGAGGACAAGAAAAAAGAAATTATAAACAAAATAAAAAAATGTATAAAAAAAGAAGACGCAACATTCGAAGAAGAACTTGATTATGATGAAAAAAATATAGTGATTACAGAGCTTGATAAGATTTTTTACTCTATTGATTATGAGTATTTTGGTATTGAAGATTTTTTTTATAAATATGAAGTGATTGATGGGGAAAGAAAGTGTATAATATACGATCCGTCTATGGAAGATTTTAACAGCGAAAAACTACATAAATGGTATAGGATTACAGATATAAAAATTTTTGAAAAAAGGCAAAATATTTTTGAAATGATTGTACAGATAGAGCCATATGCCTCTGAGCTTATTGATATAATCGATAGACTGAGAATGCATACTGCTTTGGAAGAAATGAGAACAAGGTTTGTAGAGAATATGTATGAGGTATTTGCTGAAAATATGAAAAATTTTCTGGATAATCTAAATTCAGAGATAGATAGGAAGGAAAAAGAGCATAAACTCTTTAATATTAGGACTGAAAGTCACTACAATAAAGATGTTTTAAAGAGAGATGCGCTTGATACCTTTCATAAATATATTGAAAACGAATTTGATGTTTTCAAAGAAAACTGGATTGATGAATGTAAGAACTTTGATTTTGATCCATATATTCTGATAGAAGAGATATAAAATTATTTATTATATCATGAAATGATGTGCTAGGCAAGAGAAAATTTTCTCTTGCCTTTTTCATTTTATGTCACTCTAGTTATTTGCGGGGATATGGGATTAGAATATGAGGTGTCATCAAGAAAAGTACTGATGACGTCTCCGGAGACTGTAACTATATCAATTTTGTGCAATGATGCTGTAGGCGTTCGTGTGTACCTTGACAACTGAATATGGAATAGAAGTCTGTAACAAGATAACGGTGTCCTGTGGGATCAACGTTGCTTCTGTTCAGAACCTCACGTTGGGGGGTAAAGAATGTGGAGCAACGTTTCATCCTCGGAATACATGGACACTTACATCTCACTGCTTTGTAGCAGAAGGAAGGTAAATATGAGAAAAGAAGATTTTAATAGGTTATTTGATATTTTTAATCCGGAGGGTGCATATATCGAGGTTCGTATTCTCAAAACAAAGGCAGGTACAATCTCCGGATACTTTAACAATGTAGATGATTTGTATAAATCCGTTAAACGATATGATGGAAAGTACAATATATTTTTTACATTGAACCCTATTGTACAGGATGTTGCTAGTAGAAGTGTCAACAGGCTAAAGGAGTGGGCGCAGAATACCACTACCGATAAAGAGATTGCAAGAAGAGATTGGATCTTAATTGACCTGGATCCCGAACGTCCAGCCGGAATATCTTCGACAGATGAAGAGTTGGCACATGCGGAATCCTTGGCCGGGGAAGTAGAATCCTTTCTGACAGAACAGGGATTTCCACAGCCAGTGAAGTGCATGTCTGGGAATGGTATTCATCTGCTCTACCTTATTAATATGGAAAATACACAGGAAAGCAGACAACTTATCAAGACGTTTCTGGAGCAGATGGATAAGAAGTTTTCCACTGATAATGTAAAGATTGATACTACAACGTATAACGCTGCACGTATTACGAAACTGTATGGTACGACGGCATGCAAAGGTGATTCGACGGAGGACAGACCTCACAGACAGTCGAAGATTCTTTCTGCACTTGATGAATTAAAATATGTAGATACCGAGCAAATAGAGAGCATTATCTCTTTATGTGCGCCAGTTAAAACTCCATCGACTGCCGCAGAACCTTTTGATGATAAGAAAGTATCTCAGTATAAAGGGATGAAGATGGATGTGCGACAGTTTTGTGCTTCTCATGGGATTGAAATCAGTCATGAGAAACCATTAGATTCTGGCACGTGTTTTGTTTTGGCAGAGTGCCCATGGAACAAGGAACATAGCAGAGACAAAGGGGCATATATCATCCAGTATGCGAATGGGAAAATTTGCGCTGGATGCCATCATGATTCATGCCAAAATGAGAACTGGGCAAGTCTGTTAAAAAAATTTCCAGATATGAAGGCATATAGCCAATCATATAGAAGAGAGGCATCCAAAAAAGATCAGGGCATGCCAACCTCACAAATTGTTCTTACAGATATTATGGAAGCGGGGCATTGTTTCTTCCATGATACAAGGGAGAATGCGTATGCTTCTGTTCCATTAGGAAATGGTTTTACAGAATTTATGTCCGTGCGTGATAGCCGATATATGCAATCCCTACGAAGAATGTTTTTAAAAAGCTATGAAAAGGCAATTGGCACAGAAGCCATGAAACAAATTATTGCTACCATAGAAGCAAAAGCGGTCTTTGAAGGTGCTAAGATAGAACCAGCCGTAAGATGTAAGTATAGTAACGGGCACGTGTACTATTATCTTGCGGATGAAGAACAAACGGTACTTCACATTGATAAGAATGGATTTTCCATATTGGAAGAATGTCCCATTCCGTTTATCAAACGGCATAACATGATGGAGCAGGTGATGCCCATGGATATGGAAGTGCGCAAAGGGGAGAAAAAGCCTTCATTTCGCAAGCTGGCAAAAAAGTTCTGGAAGTTCGAAAAAGAAGAGGACATGATACTTCACAATGTCGTTCTCCTTACTCGATTTATCAGTGATATTCCGGCACCGATTTTATACTATAAAGGTGATCGGGGGTCGGCGAAAACAACCAATATGAGATTGGACAAGATGTTTATCGATCCATCAAGTGCAGATATAAAAGCACTTCCTTCTTCTATAAATGATTTGGCATCTGTATTGTTTGGGGAATATATGGTCTGTTTTGATAATGTAGAAGGCGGGATAACAAAAAATATGGCAAATTTCTTTTGCATGTCTATAACGATGGGATCGTATGGCAAGAGAAAATTGTATTCAGATAATGAAGTTGTAGATATTCACCTGAACCCGCAATTGAGCTTTACTGGCATTACAACAATTTCAAACCGACCAGATTTTTTGGACAGATGTATATGCCTATCCACAAAGCGTATTAAAAGCAGTGAAAGGCGAACTATGGATGATATTTTAACAGCCTTTAAAAGGGATTTACCCTATTTACTTTATAGAGCAATGAAAGTCCTGGCGAAAGCACTGGAAATCTATGAGAACTTGGAATTGAAGGAGTTGCCAAGGATGGCTGATTTTGCCAAATTCGGTTATGCTATTGCGGAAGCATTAAAATATGGCGGTGACCGATTCCTGAAAATTTATGAAAAAAATCAAGAGGATATTCTTGAAGTAATGGTGGAAGAAGATACTGTTTTAAGTGTTCTTATTGAGTTTATTAACAGAACGCATTCCTTCTATGGAAAAATGATGGAATTGCGTGTGGAGTTAAATGCCCAGGCTGAGAAAATGGGAGTAGACATCAAGTTTCTTGTGAAAGCAGAAAATGCTTTGAGCAAAAAAATTTTTAATTCATCATCGGTGCTGGATATGTTCGATATACATATAGAACGTGGTAAGAGCAACGGTAAGAGATATATAAAAATATGGAAAGGGGATGTATTTGAACCTCCATTAAACTCGTGATGTAACTTTTAGTGGCGGTAGTGGCACAAGGGACGTAAAAAATTCATTTAGATGGTATGAAAAATAGAGAGGAGGAGGGATGTATTTGAACTCGAATTAAAATTTTCATTGTAACTTTAGTGGCAGTAGTGGCACAAGGGACGTAAAAAAATTCATTAGGTAAGCATGAAAAAAATATAGAGAGAGCTAATTAAATTAATGACATACTGTCACTGACGTCCCTTGCGCCACTAAAAACAGAAGAAAGGAAAAACGATGAACACGGAAGAAAAAACAGCATTAAAAGAACTTATGAATATTTTAGGAACTGAGAGACTGTGCATTGTTGAGGTTCATGGGGACTATACGGATGAACAGATAGAAGAATTTATTTCGGAATGTTTATCTGACTGCCGTGATAAGGGGCTGTTGGATTAAGCGGAACATAGACTCATGGCAATAGTGATGTGTTTTTTATTCTACCGTATGTTTTTAGAAGAATACAGTCACTATTGCCGAAGCATTGTAGTGTACAGCTGTAATAACTCAGTGCAATAAATAAATATTATAATTTTGGAGGTAGAAAAATTATGGTTACAATTACAGAAAAAAGCAAACGTATGTGTATTACGGTAAAAGAGATCCAGGAGGAATACATTCATATGGATTCCCGAAAACTTCGGGCTTTCCTCAACACAAATTTGCACTACAAAAAAATCGGACATACCTATTATTATATCCGGCATGAAGTGGAGGCTCTGCTACTAAATGAATCCGAAAATCAAGAATTTCCCATACGGGACTATTAGAGAGGAGGTGAACAGAAAATGTCATTCTACATAGAGACAGTAAAAAGAAAATCTGGGACACGATACCGCATTGTACGGGATATAACCAGGGATGGCAGGCGTAGCCGGACTTACCATTCCCTTCCGGCAGGCACGACCAAGGACACAGCCAAAAAGATTTGCTGTGAAATGAATCTGAATGCAGAGTTTGGAGATTTTATGCAGAAGAAATCAATGCTGTTCAGAGAATATGTGGAGGATATATATTTTCCTAAATATACGCTCTACTTGTCTCCAACTACCAAGCAGGTGTACATCCAGATGTATAAGACCAAAGATGGGGTTCGGGATTCCCTTGGTCATTATACGTTAACAGAAATTACGGTAGAAGTGTTGCAGGATATGGTTAATCGGTATGTAAAGATGGGAAAATCCCCAAAAACAATCCGAAACTTCCTATATTTTATATCCGCAGTTTTGAAACAGGCAATGAGTGATAACTACATCAAAAGGCAGGAAAGTACAGCCTGTGCATTTGTCCGCCTGCCGAAACCATCGGGGGTGGAAGGGAATGCTTATACAATCGGCCAGGTGAAGGTGATGCTGGAACGGGCCTGCCAGACACAGAACAGGGCAATGGAACTTTTAGTTGCGATTTGCTGTCTTGCGGGAGGATTGAGAAGGTCCGAACTTGCAGGACTTCGCTGGGAGGACATTGTTTTGGACAAGGATGGAGCATATATTAAAGTACAGAGATCCATTGTGCAGGTGAATGACCAGTTGATTGAGAAGGAAACAAAGACCAAATCCGGGAAGCGCACGATTCCATTAGCAGTTGGAGGGACGGTTTACCACATTTTAGAACAGGCAAGAAAAGAGCATATGAAGCTACAGAGTAAGCCCGGCTTTAAAGGGGGCAACAGCGTATTTTTGATGAATCATGCGCCGTATTCTCCGTTAACACCGATGGCGCTGTATAAGAATTTCAAACGCTTCATTGAAAATGACTGTCCGGAATTGCCGAATTATCGCTTGCACGACTTACGTCATACCTACTTTACATTGTGTTCCAATGTGGAAGGGTTCAGTGAGCTTTCTATGATCGGAACAGGCGGACACAGCACAGTGCAGAGTTCTAAGCGTTATCAACATTCACAGTTTGAAAAGATGCGTGATGATATGCAGAAACTTGACGATGCATTTGCACAGGCGCAGTGATGGCAATTTTTGGGAATAATTAATTGAGCAAGATGCAGGCAAAAATAATATAATTTTTGTGGGCCTCTTGCAGAACCCGGTGGAAATGGGTACAATACAAGTAAGAAAGACAGAAATCCCATTTTCAAATCCAGGAAAGTAAAGGGGATGAAAAATTATGCTGGTTGAACTACGCCAGGGAGCACAGGTTACAATTCCAAAAGAAATTATTGTAAAGATGGGTCTGTCGGAAGGCGATAAGCTGGACATCTTTGAGAAGGATGGTTCTATATGTATTATGCCTGTTAGCATTTATCCAGAAAAGTATTTGGATGATTTGAAAGAAGAAATTCAAGAAGTGAAAGTTAAGATTGCTTCCGGTGAACAGCCTGTTTTTGATAACGTGAATGCTGTGTTTGATAAATTGGATGCGGACTAATGGCATATAATTTTACTCCTATGTCCCGTGCTTTAAACCATTTCCAATAGCTGGATTGTATAGACGTTTTCGGGCAAATGGTTTGAAAAAAACTACGGCGACGATTTGCCTACGATTTTTCAAAAGAATCCTTCCCAATCCGCTTGCCGGATGCTTCCTTATAGGGAAGGAAAAAGAGAGCAATATTTTCAATGGCTTTCGTAGGGTTCGAGCTCCATTGTTTCCATCACCAAGGCTTGGTTCTGAAAACAGCGGAACCAAGCCGTTTTTCATTGGTTTTGATGGGAAAAGCGAGGAAGAAAGCGTTGGGAGCAATGAAGTACATCTAAATACTTGCAGAGGGAAAGGGCGGCAGGTGGGAGGCGGTTCTGTGGCGACGGTTTGGAAATATTGAAAATATCAGAAGTATCCGATTCGGACTTTTTGGAAAGAGAGGAATTTAGGATTGTTTTAGAGGGCGACTGTGGGTATAATATTTATAAAGAAAAGGAGTGATATTATGGCACTGCCACAGGAAAAAACTTATACCATCGAGGATATCTATGCTCTGCCGGAAGGCCAGCGTGCCGAACTGATTAACGGCCAGATTTACGATATGGCACCGCCAAGCACCGTGCACCAACGTATCCTGATGAACCTGGCAGGTGAAATCAGGGAATATATAAAAAAACACAAAGGCAGCTGCGAAGTGTTTCCTGCTCCCTTTGCGGTTTTTTTGAATGCAGACGATGCAAACTATGTTGAACCGGATATCAGTATCATATGTGATAAAAGCAAGCTGGACGACCGTGGATACAATGGTGCTCCGGATTGGATTATAGAAGTTATTTCACCAAGCACTGCTCGGATGGATTATTCTGTCAAATTATTCAAATATCGTACTGCCGGTGTACGTGAATACTGGATCGTGAATCCTTTAAAGAAAATTGTGCAGACTTATTTCTTTGATGGGGAAGAAGACTCAAATGCTTTTTTATTTGAAGATGAAATATCGGCCCACATATTTACCGGCCTGTCTATCAAAATCAGTGATTTGCTGTGATAAATGAAAAATCCAGGTATTGTATAATTCATAGACTTGCAGTGAGATAAAAAACCATTCGAAAGCTAAAAAAATCAGGTAAGGCAAGTGATTGTGCCAGATGGTGATTCAGGGCATAATGGATGAAAAGGAACTATAATGAGTAACATCGAAAAAAGTATAGGTAGATATTGTCAAAATAAAGAAAAAGAAAGAGAGGAATAAACCCGTGAGTAATAGAGAAAGAGCAATGCAGCTATTAGAAGCTGTTCCAGATTATAAGATAGAATATGTAATTGCGTATCTGCAAGGAGTGACCGCTGGGAATGAGATTTCTGAAAAGATACCAAATGACGAAACAATAGAGGCTATGCAGGAATTGGAAAATGGAGGCGGTACAGTCTTTGAAGGCACTGCGCACGATTTTATTTCCGCTATGCTGGAGGGATAAGGATGTATATCTTGAAATATTCCGGGAAAATAAAGAAAGATATAAAGCTATGCCAAAAAGAGAGGATATGATTTCCAGCTTTTCGAATTTGTTCTTGAGAAATTGATGAAACCGGGACCTTTGGATATTAAGAACAAAGATCACGATTTAAGGGGGGAATACAAAGGATTCAGAGAATGTCATATCTCACCGGATTGGTTATTAATTTATCATTATAATGGAGATTATTTGGAGCTTTCCAGAACCGGTACACATTCGGATTTGTTTAATATGTAGAAATGAAAGGAGTGGAATCGGTAATGGGCGGAAAAGTTTTGAAGCATGAAGCGAAAACAATAAGAAATGAAGGCATCCTTCTTGGACGAAAAGAAGGAAGAGAGGAAGGTATCAGAGGAACAGTTTCTGTATTAAAAGAATTAGGAGTTCCGCAACAGACTATTTTATCTCAAATTCAAAAGCAGTATAATCTAAGCCTGGAAACATCAAAAAAATATTTATAGAAATCAGTCATTATAGCATCAGAGGGATAATAGCCATTACGGTTTATTATCTTTTTTTATGCGGTATTCTTATATGTATCAAAACCATTAAATTAGCTTTTCTGAATCAAATAAATGATAGAGATTTGTCCGTGATTTATACACATTGAGACTGACTTTTATGTAGCAATGATACTGCTATATTAAAAAAAATAGAAAGGATGTGAAATAATTATTAAGAAAAACATGAAAAGATATATTTGTAAGAAGAATGAAAATAGGGATTGCTATACGGAGGCTGTTATAGAAATTCTGGATAAAATGAAGGATTTAGAAAATGATTCTTTGATTTTAAAATCGATAGATTTATGTGAAAATACTTTATATCAAAAGTTGCTGTTTAGGACTTTAGATAGTCTAAAAAGAAATAAAAGATATACGGCATTTGACATAAATAATAGAAAAATTTCAATGGAGGATTTGAACGATGATGATACAATAGAATCTCTGCTAGATGGCGTTAATGATAATCCTATAAAAATAGATCATGTTGAAGATATCTCATTATTTGAAGAAATACAGAATGAAATTAAGAAGCTATTATCCTCTGAAAAATGCAAGTATAATATCATTCAAGGTTGGCAGTTTTTAACGCTATATGATGATTTGGAGAATAATATATCTGTTTTCTTATGCGTATA
>Ga0137308_102105_pt1 | contig 15090 bp, 11 predicted proteins | sample Inofrocosms_June_FD_97181 | JGI IMG/M metagenome (GOLD analysis project Ga0137308, IMG submission 97181) | Mouse cecal microbial communities from Vienna, Austria - N-Acetylneuraminic and N-Acetylglucosamine D2O microcosms_June | ecosystem: Host-associated > Mammals > Digestive system > Large...
ATTTCTATGACAGAAATCAATGTGAATTTATAGACGAAGAGCTTCTCAGACAAATTATGGCGGCAAAAAATTAGCCTTGCGGCACTGTGAAAAAAATACTTGCTCCCGCTGCCCGACGGCAAGTGTAAAATGTATAAAGCCAATTCCATGAGCATATTATATATTGTCTTTATAATTCTTTGAAAGGAGCAAACACACATGAAAGAAAAGATCAAAAAAATTATTGCCTCCGCCGCGCTTCCCGCAATGCTGCTTTCCTTTTCGGCTGCCGTCCATGCCGAAGAAACCGCGGAGCCGTATTCCGACGGAATGAGGCAAATTTCCACCATGGATCTGGTGAGAGAAATGGGTCTGGGAATCAATCTGGGCAACACGCTCGATACCTGCAACGTAACCTGGATTGAAAATCCCACCGTATCCTCTTTTGAAACCGCCTGGGGCAGCCCGATTATTACCAAGGCAATGATACAGGGCTACGCTAACAGCGGCTTCGGCGTACTTAGAATACCCGTTTCATGGTCTAACCTTATGGGCGAAAATTACACCATTCACCCAGACTATATGGCGAGGGTAAAGCAGATAGTGGACTGGACCCTCGAAACGGGAATGTACGCGATTGTGAACATTCACTACGACGGCGGCTGGTGGTCAAAATTCCCAACCGAAAAAGACGAGTGTATGAGAAAATACACCCGCATATGGCAGCAGATCAGCGAAACCTTTGCGTATTACCCCGACAAGCTGATGTTTGAATCCCTGAACGAGGAAGGCGGCTGGGAATCCCTCTGGAACAGATGGAGCGGAAGCGCCGAGGGAAAAGCCGAATCCTTTGGCTTGTTGAACGAAATAAACCAGAAATTTGTGGATACGGTGCGTTCTTCCGGCGGAAACAACTATGGACGCCATCTCCTGATAGCGGGCTACAACACCGATGTTCAGCTGACCTGCGACCCGCTCTTTAAGATGCCCTACGACTATATGTACCGCTGCGCCGTATCGGTTCACTATTACACTCCCTCCAACTTCTGCATAATCGAGGAAGATACGGACTGGGCCACGGCGCGCAGTGACTGGGGAAACGAAAACGACATAAACGAACTCAACTATTACATGGATTTGCTCAAAACAACCTTTATAGATAAGGGCGTTCCCGTAATTATCGGCGAGTACGGCACCACCACGGGAAATAAAACCCCCGAAACGGTAAGGCTTTTTATTTCCTCCGTTGCCAAAGCGGCGTACAGCAGACGTCTCTGCCCTGTTCTTTGGGACACGCAAAACCATTTCTATGACAGGAATCAGTGTAAATTCATAGACGACGCGCTTCTCCGGCAGATAATGACGGCAAAATATTAAAACTCGGCGGCCGCTGACGCGTAATGCGTTATGCGGCCGCTTAAATTTTTTTCGGCAAATTAAATTTATAAAATTTTCGGTAAAACATATGAATAATATTCAAAAATTATAAAAAGTCTTATATTTACATTTTATTAAAAGGAAAAATATATCTGTTTAATTAAGACCTGATTGGTTATAATGTATTTCAAACCCCAAATGTATACGAAATGAATAAAATTTAACTTTTTCGTCAGATTGTACCAAAACAGGTAAAAATTTTCACAATATTTTTAACTTTTACACTTACTCCCCACAAAACCTCAAAAAACATTATTTTTTTGCTTTGTAAAAGGATTTGACAAATATTTAACCTGCTTTTGGCGCTTATGGTTTTTTTTGCTTTTGTCATTGACAAACCGGCATTTATATGATAAAATGTACTAAAATATTAAATGCAAGTTAAGATAATTAAAAATTCATAGATTTGTCGTAATATTTTTCCGTGGTATCCAAAGAAGCGCTTTCCTCCGCTAATCAATTAAATTTAAAGCGCTAAAGGCATAAATCGTCCGTGAAATTTTTAATTTATTTAATTCATTTAGTGTTTTAATACCGATTTTTAACCGCGACGGAGCCGCGCATAACAGAAAGGCTTCGCGGGTTAAAATAATTTTTACAGGAGGCAAATAAAAGAAAATGAAGAAGATAATTGCAATAGCTCTTACCTGCGCCATGCTTTTAAGCGTTGCCGGCTGTTCTCAGGATAACGACAGCGGCAATGACGGCACGTCTACCACTTCTCAGGCGGCCGATACCGACAATAACGGCGGCGAGAGCACAAGCGAAAACACCGGCGACGATACCACCGGCGGCGAAGAAGATCCGAATGGCGGAGACAGCGAGCCTATCGAGATGATAGGACCTTTTGCGGATATGACTTATTCCGAGGCTTCCACAAAGATCTACAACGATAACCTCGGAGATTTTAAGGCGGCTTTGGATACCGCAACCGCCGAGGTTGACGATCTTTCCAAAAGATATGCTCTCATGGCCGTAGCGGAAGCAAAGCTCCTTGAATCGGGCATTTTCATTCCTCTTAAGGCAAGGGGCGGCGCTTACGCCATCAACCGTCTTGCAAGCTACACCAACTCTCCCGTTATGTGGGGAACCGATAATTACAGATTCTATCAGAACCTTATTACCACCGATTTCATCACCGCAGCCGACAGAGACGAGATGAAGGCTAAGTACAATGAGATAAAGGGAACCGGCGAATATCTTGCTTGGGCAAAGCAGTACCTTATCGACAAGGGGTATGAGCTTAAGGACGAAAAGAGCGTTTATTACTCCGCCGATCTTACCACTTGGGACGTTCTTGCAACCAACGAGGCGGACAACTCCGAGCTTTTGGTGCAGACATACGACGGACTTCTTGAGTACGACTGTGAAAATGTACAGCAGCCCGCTCTTGCCGAAAGCTATGAAGTTTCGGAAGACGGTCTTACCTATACCTTCCACCTTCGTCAGGGCGTTAAATGGGTAGATTCTCAGGGACGCGAAGTTGCCGATCTTACCGCCGATGACTTTGTTGCGGGTATGCAGCACGCTTTTGACGCAAAGAGCGGTACTGAAGGACTTTTGAGAGATCTTATCGTAGGCGCCGGCGAATATATTGACGGTAAAGATCTTGATTTCGGGAAGGTGGGCGTTAAGGCTGTCGACGAGTACACGGTTGAATATACTCTTCAGCAGGTTGCTCCCTATTTTGCTTCTATAACCGGCTACGGTATCTTTGCTCCCATGAGCAGAAGCTATTTTGAATCTCAGGGCGGCAAGTTAGGCGCCGAATTTGAGCAGGTTAAGGACACCGACGCTTATAAGTACGGCAAGGATCAGAACTCCATCGCTTACTGCGGTCCCTTCCTTGTAACCAATGCCACTTCCAAGAACTCTATGACACTTGAGGCAAATCCTTCCTACTGGAATAAGGACGCCCTCAATATTCATAAGCAGAACTGGAGATACACCGAATCCACCGACCCCAAGACTTCATATGACGACGCTATCAACGGCTTTGTTGACGGCGTGGGATTAGATGAGTCTACCATTAAAATGGCCAAGGAAGCTGCTACCGATGACGGAAGCAATATATTCGATAAGTATCACTACACCAGCCTTACAGACTCTACAACATTCGGCGGATTCCTTAACCTGAACAGACAGCAGTTTGTAAATCCCAACGACCAGGTTAAAATGCCTTCCCAAAAGACTGAGCAGCAGAAGGTTGATTATATAACCGCCGCTCAGAACGTTCATTTCCGTCTTGCGGTATACTTCGCTCTTGACAGAGGAAATCAGAATGCTCAGGCCACAGGCGAGGATCTTAAGTACAACTCCCTCAGAAATACCTATACTCCCGGAAATATGGTAATGCTTCTCGAGGATACCACTATCTCCATTAACGGTACCGACACAACCTTTGAGGCAGGCACCAACTACGGCAAAATCGTTCAGGCACAGCTTACCGCCGACGGCTTCAAAGCTAAGGTTTACGACGAAGCAACCGATTCCACCGACGGATTTGACGGTTGGTACAATCCCGAAAACGCTAAGGCGGAACTCGCGATTGCCATTGAAGAGCTTAAGGCACAGGGTCTTGAGATTTCCAAGGAAAACCCCATTTATCTTGATTACCCCGTAGCGGCTCAGGTTCCTCAGTTCAAGCAGGGCGCGTATGTTATTAAGCAGTCTGTGGAAGAGGCGCTTGACGGATGCGTTATTATCAATGTCATTGAAGGCAGTAGTTATGACGACCGTAACTATGCTATGTTCTATCCCGAAACAGGTTTGGAAATGAACTTTGACTTTATGGACGCCGCCGGCTGGGGTCCTGATTACGGCGATCCCATGTCCTTCCTTAATACAATGCTCCCCGATTACAACGGCGACTGCACCAAGTATGTGGGTATTTATTAAGGGCAAAGCGTTTATAATTCTATTTAAGCGTATTGCAGGAGAATGTCACCCCGTTCCCCTGCAATATCTATAATTTCTCCGAAGGGGCGGCACTTTTTGTGCTGTCCTTTCGGAGGTTAGAGGATAATTTTTTTAAATGATCTTTTTGGATTGTGATTTGTCCTCTAACCTCCGAAAGGAATCGACTTTTGAAAGGAAAAGCGTTTATGACGAAGTATTTATTAAAGCGTTTGCTTCACGGTTTTTTCTCGATAATCGTCGTGGTTGGCATCGTAATGGTTTTGATTTACTCGCTGCTGGACAAGATGCAGATATTTGCTCTTGATTCTCAGTACAATCACCTCAAGAACAATACCAAAGTGTCTTACCGCTATTCGAGATGGGAAAAATACGGTTATCTTGACTATGTTACCTATCAGGATTATCTGTACGAGCTTGCCAGCTCCGGCGAGATAACCGAGGAGGAACGTTCGGCCGCCGCCGGTATGGGACGTACTCCCAATAAGGACACCGATAAAGCAAAAGAATACATCGCAAAATTCACCGAGCATTATAAGAATATGGGCTATACTATTGAAAGACGCGACGCCATAATGGCTACTCCAAAAAAAGTAGCCGACGGCGGACAGGCTATTCTTTTTGCGTATAAAGATACCCCTCTTATAGTACGCGCATGGAAATACTTCACGAGCCTTTTCAGCTTTGACAATATAAATTATGTACAAGAGGATGTGGGAGAGCGCGGTCTTGAGTTCACTTTGTACGATCCTGTTTACGGCGGTGAAAAGTTTTCTCCCGCCATTATGGGTAACGGTACCAATCATAGGTATCTTCTGTATTTTGACGGCACTTTTCCTTTTATCCACCAGAATTTGGTTACATTAAACTTAGGCACGTCCTATTCCGTAAACCAAGGCATAGATGTGTTTAAAACAATGACTAACACACAGGGCGGATTCTACAAATCACAGGTTACTTACCCCACCGGACTTACGGAACTGAGTGCCGACGACTTACACACGGCTACCTATATCGCCGATTCGAGAGAATCCAGTAAGATAAATTCCGACCGCTTTGATTCCGATTACACAAACGTAGATGTTGTGCGCGGCGGATTTTCAAAAATAGGCTACTCTTTTGTTATCGGTATTATCTCCGTTGCCTTGGCTTATCTGTTAGGCGTTCCTTTGGGAATAATTATGGCAAGAAAAAAGGATAAGCTTATTGATAAACTGGGAACCGTTTATATTGTTTTCATTATAGCCGTTCCCTCTCTTGCCTATATCTTTCTCTTTAAGCAGATAGGCGGTGCGGCGGGACTTCCTACCACATTTGATATCAACGCACCCACAACTCTTATGTATATTCTTCCCATCATTTCCCTTGCGTTGCCGTCCGTTGCAAATTTGATGAAATGGATAAGGCGATATATGATTGATCAGATGAATTCGGATTACGTTAAGTTTGCCCGTTCCGGCGGATTGAGTGAAGGTGAAATATTCACCAAACACATTTTGAAAAACGCAATCATTCCCATTGTTCACGGTATTCCCGGCAGCGTTCTTGCCTCTCTTACCGGCGCCATTATTACAGAGCGTGTTTATGTGGTGCCCGGTGCCGGTAATCTGCTTACCGAAGCCATAAACAAGTATGATAACGGTGTTATCGTAGGTGTTACGCTGTTTTATGCCGTACTTTCGGTAGTGTCTATTATTTTGGGCGACCTGTTTATGGCAATGGTTGACCCTCGGATCTCCTTCTCGGATAAGGCAAGGTAAGAGCATGTATTCATAGGATACTGCACGTGTCTTTTCGGCAAATTTTGCTTTGTCAGCGAGAAAACCCGCTTGAAATCCACGCACAAACCCTATGAATACAAGCTCAAAATTTCAGGAAAGGTAAGGCAAAATTATGGATTATAATTTCACCGGCTGCGGCTACACCGAAGAAGAGCTTTTTTCGAGAGTCGACCACAATGACCTCGAATCGGAAAAGATTACGGCGCCGCGTTATTCCTATTGGCATTCTGTTTTTCGTGTATTTTTCAGGAAAAAGATAAATATTGTCATTCTGGCAATTTTGGCTTTCGTTATACTATTTGCATATATCTATCCCGCCGTTTCACATTACGATGAGTTTGGCAATCTGACCAATGCTTCCGCAAAACATCTTACACCTGCTGCCGCAATAGATAAATTCGGTTTTGACATTCACTGGATTTTGGGTACCGGCGGTGCGGGACAGTCAACTTTTGACGCTATCTGGTACGGTTCGAGAATTTCCATTTCTTTAGCGTTTATATGCGCGGCCATCAATATGACCATGGGCGTAATAGTAGGCGCTGTTTGGGGCTTCTCCAAAAAAGTTGACATAATTATGATGGAAGTTTACAACATTATAGGCAACGTACCTTATATACTTTTTATTTCGGTTATGGTCATGCTGTTCACCGCCACCTTCTGGACAATGGTGTTTGCCCTTACCGTGACCGGCTGGTTAGGTATAGCCTACTTTATACGTACTCAAGTCGTAATTATCCGTGACAGAGAATACAATCTCGCTTCAAGATGTCTCGGCACTCCAACGGTAAAAATTGCATTAAAAAATATTCTTCCTTTTATGACGTCGGTTATAGTTACTCTTCTCGCTACGGAAATCCCCTCTTATATTTCTTATGAAGTGTTCCTCTCTTATATAGGCATGGGACTTTCGGAAATGTCACTGGGACGTTTGATTTACGCCTCCGAAACCGCCATGGTAACCCCCGGCTGGGGATTCGAGTTCTGGAGTCCCGTGGCTATCGCGTCAATTATCACGGTAGTGCTTTATGTGGTGGGTCAGAATCTCGGCGACGCTTCCGATCCGAGAACACATATGTAACCGGTCTTTGATATAAACGACAGAAAAGGAATGATACCTATGGATAATAAAGATAACAAAAATATACTGCTGTCGGTAAAAAATCTTGATGTAAAATTCCACGTAAGAGGAAGAATACTGACCGCCATAAGAAATATTTCTCTCGACATCTACGAAAATGAATCCATCGCAATAGTGGGTGAATCGGGCTCCGGAAAATCCGTTTTCACAAAGACTTTCGCGGGAATGCTGGATTCCAACGGCTTTATTGATAACGGCGAAATCGTTTTCAACGACGATCTTCTTGCCGACACGGTGGTAAATTTGAACGCTTCCGCAAAAGCCGATATTGAATCCATTGAAAAGAGGCTTAACGAATACGCGAGGCTTCAGAACGGCGCGGATTCCTACAATAAAATATTGGAGCTTGAATCCGAAAATAAAGCAAGATACGAGCTTACCGACGAGGAAAGGGAAAAGCTCGAATCCGAGCTTAAGGCTCTTATTCATGATAAAACTGAGCTTTTTAACGCCAAACAGACCCTTTCTTCAAAAACCGACAAGGAAAAAATCAAGAAAATCTCCGAGCAGATTGACGGCTTTGACATTAAGATAAAAGAAAAGGAAAAAGCCGCTAAGGATTATAAAACCAAGAAAAAACAAAATGCGGACGCGGACGGCGAATATCTCAGACAGTATCACGAAAAAGTGAACAAGCTTAAGGCACAGCGCACCGAAGAGATAACAAAGCCCGCCCCGGCCGAAGCCGTAAAAAGAAACAGAATAATTGCCAAGGAAATTTATCTTTCAGTAGGAAGATACGACTTTTTTAAACGCAAAAAAATGATTTCCGGTCTTTTAAAAGCGTTTAAAAAAGCTTATTCAATGGGTATTGACTTAGATAACGAAGACGAGAGAAACGGCGTTTTCAATAACGTTATTTTCCGCGTAAAATACCTTGACGAGACTCCCGAAAAGCTTCACGGCGTATGTGTTCTTGATCTTGCGCGAATTAAGGATTCCAGGGACTGGACACAGATAAGAGGTAACAGGATCGCCACCGTTTTCCAAGACCCCATGACCTCTCTGAACCCTATAATCACCATAGGCAAGCAGATTACCTCCGTAATTCTCAAGCACCAGAACTGCAGCGAAGCGGAAGCGAGACGCAGAGCCTTGGATCTTATGAGAAAGGTGGGAATCCCTAACGCCGAAGCGCGTTTTGATGATTATCCGTTCCAGTATTCCGGCGGTATGAGACAGAGGATAGTTATCGCCATCGCTCTGTCCTGTCAGCCTAAAATCCTTATCTGTGACGAACCCACAACCGCTCTCGACGTTACCATTCAGGCGCAGATTTTACAGCTTATAAAGGATTTGCAAAAGGAATTTGGCTACACCATCGTGTTCATTACTCACGACCTGGGAGTGGTGGCAAATATTGCCGACCGCGTGGCGGTGCTGTATGCGGGGCAAATTGTGGAGCTTGGAACGGTAGAGGACGTGTTCTACGATCCCCGTCACCCGTATACATGGGCGCTGTTATCCTCTTTGCCGCAGCTTGCTCAGAAAAATACCGTCCTTTATTCCATCACCGGTACCCCACCTTCTCTTTATAACACCATTACGGGCGACGCCTTTGCTCCCCGAAATCCCTATTGTCTCAGAGTGGACACTCTTTTTGAACCTCCCATGTTTAAGGTAACGGAAACCCATTTTGCCAAAACATGGCTTTTAGACCCGCGTTCTCCGAAAATCGAAAAACCGGAGGGTATTCACAATATCCACGAAAAGCTGATAAAAGCATTTAATATATAGGAGCGTAAAGTACAGTGGCTAATATAAATCAAGAAAAGGAAAAAAAGGGACGTGTCGCGCATTTTCCCGAGCACGGCCCAAAGGATAAGGACGGCAGGGAAATACTCCTGTCCCTTAAAAATGTGGACATTACCTTCGGTAAGGGTGACAGTGCGGTAAAAGCGGTAAAGAACGCTTCCTTCGACATTTATAAGGGCGAAACCTTTTCTCTTGTAGGCGAGTCGGGATCCGGCAAAACCACCGTCGGCCGCGCGGTAATACGTGTAAACCCCCTTGCGGGCGGTGAAATTCAATATAAGGGCGTTCGTATTTCGGGAAAGATACCCCATTCACTCGATCGTGAGGTCATCAGAAATATACAGATGGTATTCCAGGATCCCGCTGCTTCTCTTAACGAACGTGCAACGGTGGACTACATCATTTCCGAAGGTCTTTATAACTTCCGCCTTTTTGAAAATGAAGCGGACAGAGTGCGGAAGGTTGAAAAGATCATCAACGAAGTAGGTTTGCTTCCCGAACATCTTACCCGTTATCCTCACGAATTTTCGGGAGGACAGCGCCAAAGAATCGGACTTGCCCGCGCCATGGTTATGGAACCGGAGCTGGTAGTTGCCGACGAACCTATTTCCGCCTTGGACGTATCCATAAGGGCGCAGGTTCTCAACCTTATGAAAAAGTTCCAGAATGAAAAGCAGCTAACTTACCTGTTTATCGCCCATGACCTTTCCATAGTAAGATTTATTTCCGACCGTATCGGAGTTATATATAAGGGCAACATAGTGGAAGTCGCGGAGGCGGAGGAGCTGTTCAATTATCCCCTTCACCCCTATACTCACTCGCTTATTTCCGCTATCCCGATACCCGATCCGCAGCTTGAAAAAAATAAGGTACTATATACCTACGACCCATCAGTACACGATTATACAACCGATAAGCCCGAATTCGTCAACATAGGTCACGATCACTATGTATACGGCAACAAAAAGGAAATTGAGGAATATAAAAAGCTTCGTGAAGCGGGCGTTCCCGTAAAGGCTATAACCATTGACGAGGTTAAGAGTCACGAAAAGGTGATTCATGACGAGATAAAAGCGGACGAAATATCCGAAAAAGAGATAATAGATCACCCTGCGGGAGACACCGGTTCTTTCATTTTGGCTGTGCTTGCGTTTTTGCTGCCCGTATTGGGACTTCCCATAGCGTATGTGTGCAAAAAGAAAAATTATATACGAAATTTTAAAATGCTGAAAAAGGGCGCAATCGCGGGATTTGCGGTGTTGGGAGCAATTGTGGTGCTGTTCCTGATTATGCTTCTGTTTGCGGTGATATAGCTTGGGACGTACCGTAAAAGGGAGAAGGAAAGGATACGAGCCGCGCCCTGTTCAGAGAATAGAGCTGTCGGATGAGAACAAAAAGAAAAGAGCGATAGCCGCGGTGCTGTTTCTGATTATCGGGGCTGCGCTTTTGGTGTACTGCTTTGTGGTTTTTATAACCCCGGAAAAGGGCTGGACAATCATTGAAGCAAACAGTACCGAAAACGACAGCTACGATTTCGTATTTCAGTATTACTTAGGAGCCGAAGGCGGCGACACAAGAGCGGAAAACAGAACGGTAACCGCGCTGTATAATCAGTCGGCGGAAAAAGTAAGCCGGCTTTTTGATGACGTCAGGGATTTTGACGGTATTGTCAGTATTCACACCATAAACGACAGCCCAAATACCGAGCTTGAAATTGACGAAGTACTTTACGAAGTCTTTTCCGTTTTTTCTCGTTACAATTCCCGTTATCTTTACGCGGCACCCATATATTCAAGATACGAAAACCTGTTTTACTGCGCGGACGATTCGATGCTCTTCGATTTTGACCCGATATTAAACGGCGAAATCAGGGCGGAATACAAAAATACCGCCAGTTACGCAAACGACCCCGCTATGATAGATTTAAAGCTGCTCGGAGATAACAAGATAAAGCTTTTTGTATCCGACGAGTATCTGTCATACGCCGAAAAAGATGGAATAACTAACTTTATAGGTCTTTGCTGGCTGAAAAACGCATTCGAGATAGACTATATCGCGGATACGATGATACGGAACGGCTTTACCCACGGAGCAATTTCAAGTGCCGACGGCTTCATAAGAAATTTTGACACGGGAAGCGAATATTACGCCCTTAACGTTTTTGACGATACGGACGATGGCATATTTCTCGCCGCGTCAATGAATTACAGGGGCGAACGCTCCATAGTAAGCATGAGAAGCTTTCCGGTAAACGACAGCGAAAGGCGCCGTTATTACGTCATGCAAAACGGAGAAATAAGAACCGTTTATCTGGACATTTTTGATGGTTTGCCCAAAAGTTCGGTAAATACCTTGATTTCTTATTCCGAAGAAAAAAGCTGCGGAGAAGTACTTCTTGAAATAATGGATATTTATATTTCGGATAGCTTTGACGAAAGCAAGTTATCCGCTCTCGCGGACAAAGACGTTTTCTCGGTTTATTGCGTTAATAATACCGTTATGTATAATGATGACGGCCTGACGTTCAGCGGGTTATATAAGGATAACAATAAAGAATATACATTGAATATGTTTTAAAACAAAAAAGCCGACGCCCCTTATATAGGAGTATCGGCTTTTTTTACATAATTTTCAAAAATCAAGGCTATCCGTTACCGCCAAGTCCAGCTTCATAAAGCCTTCCGCACGCCTCGAACATTCTTAAATTAGTTGCAAGAACAGGCAAATTCACCTCCGACGCAAGATTAATGATGCTTTCGTCTGGAGTTTTCCCTCTTACAAATACTATACACACTATCCCCATTATGTCGGCGGTACTGACAACCTGCGGATTAGTAAGCCCCGTCAGCAAAACGGCATTGTCCTTTATGTAAGCCAGCACATCGCTCATAAGGTCGGAACCGCAGGCAGTGCGCACTTCTCTTGACAGCATGGCCTCCCCCGTTATCACACTCGCGTCCAACAGCTCTTTTACATCGTTGACAGTCATATTATCACCAGTCCTTTTTTTATTTCCGGGTGTATACAGTAATTATAACATATTTAACATAAAATTTCAACAATTTGTTAAAATTTTTATAGTTGTAATAAACATTTATCAATTCAACAGCATGCTATTGACAGCGTGCTGTTGAATGCGTTATAATAAAATAGAAGATGTAACAGCTCCCAACAAAAATTTCGGAAAACAAAAGCCGTTTCACTCCGAAAAAAGAGGGAAAAGGGGAAGGAAAAAATACAATGGAAACAGATAATTTTCATGTTTTGGAACTGTTTAAAAGAATTAACGACACAATTGAGAAAAACGCCAATTCAAATTTACAGTCCTATAATATTACCTTGTCGCAGGTTAAAATGCTTTTTACAATTCTGAACGCGGAAAGCTCTCCCAAAAAGGGAGTTATACCGCTGAAAGAGCTTGAACGCCGTTTCGGAGTGGCTCAGTCCACGGCGGCGGGAATAATTCAGCGCCTTGAAAAAAAGGGCTTGGTTGAAAACGTTGCAGACGCCGAGGACAAACGGGTTAAAGTTTTAATAACTACCGACAAAGGAAAAAGTATCTGTGAAAGCGCGGTAAGAAGCATGAAGAAGCAAAGCGAAAAAGCTCTCTGCGGTTTTGACGGGAATGAACGATCGGAGCTTGAACGTCTGCTTCGGAAGCTTTTGAAAAATATCGAATAATACCAATTGAAATCGAAAACATATGCACTTCCGCGCCTAATGCTAATCTTTGATCAAGATACAGACAAATATCCGTATGAGAAAAGATTGGTATAAATTATTACAAAGAAAGGATTGATTGAAGAATGTTGAAAACCTTAGGCAAATTTATAGGCAAGTACAAAAAGGTCTCTGTTCTTACTCCCGTATTCACCGCTCTGGAAGTATTTATGGAAATACTGATTCCGTACGTCACCGCTTCCATAATAGATAAGGGAATAGAGGCGGGCAATATGAAAAACGTGCTTGTCTACGGCGGCATAATGATAGGCCTTGCCTTTCTGAGCCTGCTGTTCGGAATACAGGCGGGTCGGTACGGATCAATGGCCTCCACCGGCTTTGCCGCGAATTTAAGGGAAGGAATGTATGAAAAAATACAGAAATTTTCCTTTTCCAACATAGATAAATTCAGCACCGCCGGTCTGATTACCCGTATGACCACCGATGTCACAAACCTTCAGAACGCTTATCAGATGATATTGAGAATAGCGGTGCGCGCTCCTCTAATGCTTATTTGCAGCATTATAATGAGCTTTACCATTAACTTCAACCTTAGTCTCGTTTTTTTGACCGTTCTTGTTTTTCTGGGAGCGGTGCTTATGTTGATAATGAAAAAAGTGATGCCTGTTTTTACCGAGGTTTTTGCAAAATATGACGCCTTAAACGCGGGGGTGCAGGAAAACGTCTCCGGAATCCGAGTGGTGAAAGCCTTTGTAATGGAAGATTATGAAAAGAAGAAATTCTCCGGCGCTGCGGAAAAGCTCTGCGCTCTTTTTATAAAGGCCGAGTCCGTTCTTGCATTTAACGGGCCTGTGATGATGCTTTCGGTATATGGCTGCGTCATAGCTTTGTCATGGCTGGGAGCGCACTATATAGTGGACGGAGCAATGACTACCGGAAACCTGACCTCGCTTTTCAGCTATGTAATGAGTATGCTCATGTCCCTTATGATGCTTTCAATGATATTTGTAATGATCACCATGAGCCTTGCCAGCGCAAGACGAATAAGCGAGGTGCTTAATGAGGAGCCCGACCTTACCGACCCGATTCACCCCGATACGGATATTGAAAACGGAAGCATTGAGTTCAGAAACGTTTGTTTTTCCTATAAAAACGGAAGCGAACAAGGAAGCGGAGAAGATACTCTCCACAATATTTCTCTGAAAATAAACTCCGGTGAAACCATTGGCATAATAGGGGGCACCGGATGCGGAAAATCCAGCTTTGTAAGCCTGATAAGCCGTATGTACGACGTTGACGGTGGGCAGGTACTGGTAGGCGGAAAAGATGTTCGCGAATACGAAACGGAATCCTTGAGAAATCAGGTATCGGTAGTATTGCAAAAAAACGTGCTTTTTTCGGGAACAATCCTTGACAATCTCCGCTGGGGCAATGAAAATGCCACGGAAGAGGAGTGCGCGGAAGCCTGCAAGCAGGCCTGCGCCGACGAATTTATAGAGCGTATGCCCGACAGATACAACACATGGATAGAACAGGGCGGAAGCAATGTGTCCGGCGGTCAGAAGCAGCGTCTTTGCATCGCCCGCGCTCTTCTGAAAAAGCCGAAAATACTTATCCTGGACGATTCCACCAGCGCGGTGGATACCGCCACCGACAGCAAAATCAGAAAAGCCTTTGCCGAACATATCCCCGATACCACTAAGCTTATAATCTCCCAGCGTATTTCCGGCATACAAAACGCCGACAGGATACTTGTGCTTGACGAAGGCAGGATAAGCGGCTTTGACACTCATGAAAACCTTTTAAAAACCAATGAGATATACAAAGAAATTTATGAAGCGCAGATTCAAAGCGGCGGCGATTTTGACAAGCCTGCCTAACCGATATAACGTATTCTAAAATATAAAATACAAAATAAAATGTGAAAGGACTGACAGTAATGCCACCACAAAGAAGAGGCGGAGCAAAAAGCAAAAATCCCGCTCTGACATTAAAACGCATTTTTTCTTATGTGCTTAAAAACTATAAATTTTCCTGTCTTACGGTAGTAATCGGAATAATTGTTTCAGCGGCGGCAACTCTTGTTTCCACGCTGTTCACAAAATCGCTTATCGACGATTATATAAAACCTCTCACCGAAGCGGCAATACCCGATTTTTCCCCGTTGGCGGAAGCATTGATTACCTTGGCGGCGGTGCTTGTTGTGGGCATAATCGCATCTTACGGATATAACCGGATAATGGTAAACGTTTCACAGGGTACGCTTAAAAGACTCCGTGCCGAGCTCTTCGGCAATATGGAATCTCTTCCCATAAAATATTTTGACACCCACGCTCACGGCGATATTATGTCCGTATACACTAACGATATCGACACACTGCGTCAGGTTATCAGTCAGAG
>Ga0137308_102106_pt1 | contig 15084 bp, 11 predicted proteins | sample Inofrocosms_June_FD_97181 | JGI IMG/M metagenome (GOLD analysis project Ga0137308, IMG submission 97181) | Mouse cecal microbial communities from Vienna, Austria - N-Acetylneuraminic and N-Acetylglucosamine D2O microcosms_June | ecosystem: Host-associated > Mammals > Digestive system > Large...
AAATATATCGTATTTTACTTCAAGAAAGATAAATAAGAGGGCAAAAAACAGTTATCTGGATGTATTTGATATGGGATATTGTAGCGAAGATCAGGAAGCAGGCTTTTCAAGTTTTGACAAATATGCATTTAAAAAATTTATAGAATCTGATAGGGGTATATCGCGTTTATCAATGTATGTGGAATATTTAGAATGGTTAAAAAGACGTGATATCTATAAGCTATTTAAGGCTAATGCTTGTGACATTCATGCAATTATTGATACAATAATGAATAATGATAATGTTTTTATAAAGGATATGTCAGGTGATAAAGAAATAGGATTTGGTATGCGTTTTGTAACACAGGAAAAGTTACAAGAAATAATCAAATTAAGCCAGAATATAAACATTGAACAGGAAAACTTATCGAATGATCTGAAGATTATAGAGCAACGCTTGTTAGATCATTTATTGTATTCGCTAAATTATAGAATTGACAAAGCCTCTAAAAGTGATGGGATTTTTGAAAAGGAATCTGAGAGGTCTCTGTATGAGCTGGATGAAAAGAAATATATTAAAATGTTTAGTAGATCAGATTATGATATATATAAAAAGAGTATTAACTTTTTTGATTCTTATGATTATAAGGGTTATTTTAAAACAATAAAAAAATATGAAGATATGGTTAAGGAGATTGTTGCTTTAGATAAGAAAGAAAAGAATTATGATTTGATCAATTTGATACTTAAAAAAGATATTGATTTAGTAGATAATAAATTAGAAGTTTTACTTAAAATAGCAAATATAATAATACTATATTATCAAAAAAGAGAAGAAGAATATAGAAAAAATCTATTAGGAGATTATAAAAAGAAAGCATTTACTGATTGGAATGATAGATGCTGGGAAGCCACATTGGATAGCGAGAATTTAAAAATTAGATTGAGATCAAGTAGAGAGGTAAAGAATCCGGTTCGCCATAGTATCAATAGAAAGAATTTATTTGTTTATTGTGGATGTATGAATTATTATTTTTGTGATACAGAAGAAAAAGAATGTTATTGTGTTCCTAAAAATAGGCGTGTTATCACGAAATCAAATAAAAAACATGAAATTTCTATATATGATATTGATTGAAACGTTCACTTGCATATATAGATTACTACATATAAATAGAGGGACAAGAAAGAGAAAAAGTATTCGGATTTAGAAGTAAAACGAAATGAATTAAAAGTAAAAATTGAGGGTAAAAGTGCTTGAAACCCTTGAAAATACGGCATTCTGAAAGTTCCTTTATGGGAAAGGGTATGTGAAAATGAAAGAAGCGAAAGCGGAGTAGTGGACTGATTCTTTCCCATAATAAACAGGCAATATCGAAATTCATCCAAATATATTTAGACTGATGTGCCGTCAAAAGCCATCAGTCATTATGTGTACTGACTCCACAACAGTATGCAGAACACAATAACAATGCTTTGTATGATCCGCATGGTGTTTTCTACCACAAACACCGTGCGGTGAAATACAAAAAGGTAATGATTCTGCTTTGGAGGCAGATTTATTATAAACTATGACATTAAATCCTGCTGCCATATTTCCAAGATATGTGATGCAGGTCATCCGGTGGCAGATGTAAATCTGTCGCTGGATGTAAAATTTTTTATTTTTAATTTCATAAACAAACAAGCAAAATATGAAAGGAGTATACAAAAAATGGATTTACGAGAAAAAGTGAAATCTTATTTACATGATACTGGTTGTACTGTTACGAATTTTTGCAAAAAGATTGGTATAAGTACAGTATATTATTATAAGTGGATCAAGAAAGAAGTTGAATTTTCTGATCGTCTTATTGGTATCATTGGAGAATTTTTGAACGATGTCTATGCGAAGTAATTAAATCAAATGTAACTTATAAATCCAGCACACCATTCATTTTATAATCTAATATCATCCAAAGCGGCGTAATAATTCAAGCTGCAAAAATCAAATTAAAAGAGACAACTAAATAATGGAAAAACTGAATAGAGAATTAAAGAGTACGGAGGTAGTTTTATATTGGTAACAACAATGACAGAGAAGAAATTTTATACACAAGAGGATTTATTGGCGGCAATGAGTAAATTGCCTGAAAAGGAAGCTGAAAATATTCTGGAAAATTATAAGCTGAGTACAATGTTAACTTTTATAAATTATGGTAGTGAAGAACAGAGAAAAGAGTTACAAAACAATTTATCGGAATACTTGCATAAACAACAGAATATTTATAATGGATTTGACAGACTGTATGATATGTTGCCCGTGATTGATTGTAAATATTATAGTGTTGAAGGTAGTGTGCAGGAAAATAAGAATGTTTGTTCGGATTTTGCTTGTGATGAAAAGAAAGATGTGGTAGAATAAACTAAAGTAGAAGTAAGAAGATTATGAGGGTTTGGTTATGGGTAAGAAGATTATATGTGAATCGTGTGGAACGATTTTTCCATTTGAAAAAGCAAAAGATTTTATAGTGTGTCCAGTATGCAATGCTTCTTTTGATGATGAAGAAAATGAGACTTCTACCCATGATGAAAAAGAAAAGATAGATTTAGACCATCCTGATATGTATTTTTATTCTATTGATTCAGAAGATAAATATGAGGATAAAGAATTAAGGGATATATGGTGTCAGTGTACAACCTGTAGGGAAGTTAATACAATACCATATAATCAGTTTTGTTTCATTACATCTGAATACATAAAATTAAAAAAAGATGTGGATATATGTTGTGAAGAATGTGGGAAAAAAGTAACTAATCCAGTTATCCCGAAAAGACCTGATGGGTGGCGTGAGTTGAATATGTGGGAAAAAGATTATGATAATCTTCCCAAATGTCCGATATGCCATTCAACCAAAATCCATAAAATTAGCATGACAAATAAAGCAGTATCAGCACTGACTTTTGGAGTGCTTGCAGCAGGTCATGTATCGAAAACATATAAATGTGATATATGTGGTAGCAAATTCTAAATGAAAAATTGAATACAGAAAATATAAAATAATAACAAACGGACAGTTCATAGTGGACTGTCTTTTTTGTATGCCAAAGGAGGTAAACGTTTGGGCGAAGAATTTTTATTAGACATAATAGCGTTATTAAATCAGCAGTTATCAAAGAAGAAGATTAAAGAACAGTTAAAGGGCATGGATAATTCCATGTTCGTAAAGGTAATATCCAAGTTATCAATAGGGTTATCCCAACGCCAGTTAAAGAAGGATTTGAAACAACTGAATGACCTGTATTTACAGGTTGGAGCGGATTTAAAGATAGACAGTGCCTTAAAGAAGAAATTACAGGGCAGGATTAAAACATTACAGGACAGCATATCTAATCTTCAGATTGGAGTACATACAAAAGATTCCGATATTGCAAGGTCAGTTACAGAAGCAAGGAATAAAGGTCAGAGGGTAGCAAACAGGACATCCATTGATTTTAATATAGAAGTGAAGAAAGAAAAAGCGATTGCGGATTTGGAGTATATGGCAAAGAAATATTCCAAATTATTTTCAAATGCTTCCGCTTCCGCAAAATATAATAACATTCTGGATGCGGCATATGGGATTACAGATGCTAAACAGCTATCTAATGTCAGAGCGCAGATCGCTGCATTTACAAGTGAGCTAAAGGCTAATAATTTAGCTTCACAATCTTTGGGTGACAAGTGGAAAAGGCTTATTGACCGTGCAAAAGATTTATTTTCAGCGGCAAGTGCAGTCACACTGATATTTTCACAGGTAAAACAGGCGGTATCATCTTTCTTGCAGTTGGATACGGCAATGACAAATCTTTATAAGGTTCAGGATCAGATTACAAGCCGTGACCAGTTTTCGGGATTGCTTACTAAGTGGAATAAGTTAGCACAGAATTTAGCAGTCACAACCGAAAGCCTTATTTCTTCTATGGAAGCATGGAGCAAGATCGGTTTTAATCTGGACATGTCGGAACAGTTGGCAGAGATTACTTCCATTTTTGAAAAGACAGCGGAAATTTCTAATGAAAAAGCTACTTCTACATTGATTTCAGCAGCACAGGCATTTACAGAGATAGATGATCTTGGTGTAGATGATTATGTCAAAAGAGTTGAAGCAGTTGGTAATAAAATAAATGCTATCGGAAACAAATATTCGATAGATAGTGAAGGTATTGCCGATGGATTGCAAAATGCAAGTGCAGCATTGAAAGTCGCCGGAAACGACTTAAACGAAACAATCTCCTTAATCACAGCAACCAATAAAATCTACCAGAATCCAGAAGAAGGCTCTAATATGCTCAAGGTGGCTTCCATGCGTTTGAGAGGACAGGTAGATGCCTTAGAAGAGATGGGTGAGGATGCAGAAGGTGTCTCCACGGATTTAACCAAAATCCAGCAACAGGTTTATGAACTGACAGGAAATAAAGTCAATATCTTTGAAGATGATGAAAATCTGAAAAGCACATATCAGATGATTCTTGAAATCGGAGAGGTATTTGATTCATTAAATGATCGTTCACAGGCTGACTTGCTAGAAGTTATGTTCGGAAAACAGCGCGCTAGTGCAGGTGCTTCATTACTTCTTAATTATGAAGAATTAGAGAAAATTAAGAATGATAGTATTAACGCGGCTCATTCTATGGCAGAGGAATATTCTAAGTACATGGAGTCAACAGAAGCGCATATCACTATTTTCAAGGAAAAGCTAGTTGAAACTTATTCTTCTACATTTATGAGTGGTGATTTAATTAAGTATACCGCTGATTTGGGTAGTGGAATACTTGATTTAGTCAATTCTACAGACCTTTTAAGGCACGGTATTCTTGCAGTATTATCATTAAATATTGGTAAGGGTATTACAACAATTGGTGCGTCAATAGCGTCTACTGTGAAGCAGATGAATACGCTTGGGAATGCTTTACAACAAGTGAAGAGTCTGCCAGTTGATGAAAAGTTACGGAAAGAAGCATTACAAGAAATTGGAAAAGCAACAAAGAATCTAACAGAGAATAATCTTAAATTACTTTTATCAGAAAAGAAACTAGAAGATAATGATAAAATTACTATTCTGACTAAGCATAAGTTAACAGAGGAAGAAGCAAAACTTAAACTTGAAAAGATGGGTTTACTTTCCGTCACCAAATCGCAGACAGCGGCAAACGTGGCAGAAGCGGCAACCACGGGAACGTTGAAAAATGCAATGTTATCACTGAAAATGGCGGCTAAAGAAGTTGGAGTTACAATCAAAGGTATGTTTGCAAGCAATCCTATTGGCATGGGGCTTATGTTAATATCAACTATAATAAGTGTGGCAACAACCGCTATCAGTAAAGCTAATGAAAAACTGGAAGAAACACGCCGTGCAAACATAGAATCAGCTACAACAGCGTCCGAAAATGCAGATAAGCTAAAAGATTTATATAATGAATACACACGCCTTGCATCTATACAGGATAGAACAACATCAGAGGAAGAAGCGTTCAAAACAGCAGTAGAGAATATTACTGTTGCATTAGGTGATAAGGCAGAAATTTTGAAAGACCTTACAGCCGGTACAGATGAATATGCAGATGCGCTTGCAAGGGTGACAAAAGAAGAGTTACAGAGTCAGGCAGTTACCGCAACGATTGGCAGAAAAGCGGCAGAAGAGGATTTACAAGGCAAGACATGGGATAAATGGAGCGGTTCACAAGTTACCATAGATTCCAATGATAAAGGTAAATCCCTGTCCGATGAAGCACAAAAGGCAGTCGATATTGTTTCGGAATCCTTGAAAGAATATGAAACAATCAATCGTACATGGAAAAACATTTCATGGGATATTTCTAGTGATGATCCGACAGAAGCGTTAGAATATTACAATTCTCTGGTAGAAGCACGGGAGAAGTTAGTATTAGCGTCTGAAGATGATGAATCATTGCTTGATACAGAAATCTACGAAGATTTGAATACGGCAATCAATAGTATGTCAGAAAGCCTTGATTCCTATATTGAAAAGCTGTATGAGGAAGAAAAACTGAATTATATGGCACAAAATGGTATCCCAAGTGTTACGGAAGAATACAACGCTATGGAAGCCGCTTTAGTTAGTGCAGCAGGTTCAAGCGTTGATTTACAGGATAAGTTCAAAGAACTTCTTACGTCTGATTTTTCAAATTTGGCAACAGATGTTGGGAATGTGGGTAATGCACTAAAAGATGCGTCCATACAAGCAGAAAATATAAATGTTTCATTTGAAGACGCATGGGCAGACTCCTTCACCTCAGAAAACGAAGAAGTCAAAAAATTAGGCGATACCCTTCTTGACCTTGCAGAAAAAGGACGCTTAACAGTTGATACCTTTAATGAAGCAGATTCTACGGAGTACTTCAAAAATCTTGGTATCTCCGCTGATATCGCAGTATCAAAGATCAATAAGTTAGTGGATGAATCCAAGCAGTTATCTTCCATGTCTGATCAGATATCCGCAATGGCAAAAGCACTTGGGACTAAGATGAGTGATGGATTTGTGGACGCTGATACTTTATCTGGATTTGATGTCGAAGTCCGAGGATTAGAATCATGGGACAGATTTCAGGAAGTTCTGGGAAGTACCACTTCTTCTTATCAGGAATGTCAGGAAGCCGCTAATGCCCTTGCTACAGAATGGGTAAACAGTAGTGATTTTCTTGCCCAGCTTACAGAGCAGAACAAAGAATACTATGCTACACAGTTAGAAGCTATGGGCGTTGCTAATGCTCAGGAAGTAGTAATGTATGCACTATCAGAAGCAAAAGCAAGGACTTTTTTAGTATCTTATGATCTTGCCGATGCGACAGATGCAGATATCACTGCAATGCTAAATGAAGCTGAAGCTGCTGGTATAGCAACTAATATGATCTTTAAGTTGGCTGCTGAAGAACAAGTATTTAACGCACAGGGTTTATCAACAGAAGGAAAAGTTGCACAATTAAAAGAACTTGCAAAAGCTTATGGCCAGACTGCCGTTGCTGCAAAAATAGCAAGGATGGAAGAAGAATATAGAAAAAGTCATCAACCAATCAATTATGAAGAAATAGCAAAAGCAGCCCAAGCTGAAATAAATAATGCTGTAAATAGTGTACATATTGATTTTAAAGGCACAGGCGGTGGTAAAAAATCTGGCGGCAGTTCTGGAAGTTCCAAAGATTTGCATAAAGAGGCATATGAAGCAGAACTAAAAGAATTAGAACATATGCATAAGCTTGGTCTTATCTCTGATGAAGAATACTGGAAAGCACGGATGGATCTCAATGAAAAATATTTCGGTGAATCCTCAGGAATGCATGAAAAATATCTCGAAGAATATCAGGAAAATGAAGAAGATATTCTGGAAGGCATCAAGAAGCTTTGGGAAGATTATTATGACGAGAGAAAGAATAACTTAAAAGACCTGATCTCCTATGCTGAAAAACTGTACGATAAAGAGATTGATTCCTATGAATCTTCTATTAAAGTTTTAGAAGAAAAGCGTGACGCCGAGAAAAAGTATTGGCAGGATCAGATCGATGCTATTGGCGATGAAATAGATGCTCTGGAAGATGCAAACGATGAGTCTGAACGTGCCATTGATTTGCAGCAGAAGCAATGGAACCTTCAAAAAGCGATGCATCAGAGAGTAATATTACTTTATTCCGAAAACAAAGGAATGCATTACGTAAACGATTTAAGAGCAGAACGTGATGCCAAAAACGACCTCGACAACGCTGAAAACGACAACAAGATTGCAGACCTCAAGAAACAGCAGAAAGATTTAGAAAAACAGTTAGATGCTATCCTTGAAACATACGATTCCCAAATAGAATCCATTGAGATACAGATTGACAAGTTAAAAGAAGTAAAATCCGCATGGTCTGATATCGTAGAGAACCAGGAATTCAAAGAACTGGAAGAAAGGCTGAAATCCCTCTTTGGCGATGACGTAAAAGACAAGATCCTCAGCGGCAATACTGATTTCATCAACAGCATCATATCTCAGTATTCCAATACTTCCGACATGCTCAGGACAATTGAAGATGCTACACTTGCGGATATCCAGAACATGGTGGCGCAGTATGGCGTGCTTCCTGAAAACCTGATGCCCATAGCAGATGCGGCAGTTAAAATGGCTGATACTTTAGGGGCTGTTGATACTTCTGGTTTTAACACAAACCTTGACAATACAGCACAGTCCTCTTCCAATGCAGCCGGAAAAGTACAGAGTGTGGCAACGGCTCTGAACAATCTGTCAAATGATGTATCGAATTACCAGATGCCCGCATTAAACACAGATAATTTCGTATCTGTTTTTGCTGAAGATGGAGGCATTCTTACGGCGCTCAACAGCTTTATGGAACGTTACAAAGAAATCTGTGACGGCATCCCTGAGATCTGGAATAATTCCCTTGCGGAAGCATTTGGACAAGGCGGAGGAAATGGTGATCCGTTAGCAGGCGGTCTTGCGAATGATACAAAATATGATGCCCTCTTTGAACCCCTTGTAAAAGCATTAAATAACTGCCGGACAAACATGGAAGCCAAGCTGAATGAATGCCTTGAGGCATTTACCACGTTCCAGACTGACTTATCAGGCATTATCGGAGTTGGCGGCGGTTCTGAAGATTCCGGTGCATCACTATCCGGTGTGGAAGGCAATAAAGGAAAAGGATCTGGCAGTGAAAAGAAATCCGAATCTGGGAGTGGCTCTGATACTATTGTAGGTGCTATCCAAGAGGGAGGGCAACTGATTGACCAAGCACTAAACGGTGATGAAGACAGTTGGTCAGCGTCATTCATTACGGCTAAAGACTCTATACACGAAACTGCAACATCTATTGTGGAATGTATTGAATCTATGGTGGAAACGGTTGTGAATGCGTGTATAAAAGCCATTGAAGCTATTAATATGTTGGCGAGTGCAGATGACAGTAATCCCAATAACCCTACTCCATCACCGTACGGTAAAGTTGGCCATGCACATGCAGAAGGTATCAATGGAACTAAAACAGACGAAAAAGATTCCATCGTATCTGAATATGGGCAAAGGGAAATGACGGTCTTCCCAAATGGGAAAACTGTTATTACAGACACACCTACAGCAATGGATATGCCGAAAGGTACTGTTGTCTACAATAAAGAACAGACAGAAAAGATACTGAAAAATAAGGTTACTGCAACAGGCAATGCTTATACTGATGGTACGGATGATAGTATCTGGACTACTTTAGCAGATGGTACAAAAGTACGTCCTCTTCAGCCAGGTGATAAGATGTGGGATATGTATCAGAAATTTGATGCCTATTTCAAGAGCATTGACGGTAACTTGGAGAAACTTGTGCCTAATTCGCTATATGAACAGAATAGAGAATGGAATAAGTTGGCTGATCAGATTAGTTATGCAAATAGTGTTGTGAATAATAGGAATGTTCCGGTTACAGTAAATCAGAATATCACTTTGAATTGTCCTAATCTTACAAATAATTCTGGCGTTGAATATGTACAGAAACAATTAGGACATCTTAGTCAGAGAGCGTATCAGGAACCATTAAGGGATTATTGATTTTATAAATTATTACCGCACTCTGGAATATGGGTGCGGATTACATATGGAGGAATAACATGGATTTAGGAAAAGAGTTATTAAAAGCGATACAGATTATGGTTAACAGGACGTTAAAAAATTATAAGGCAGACTGCACATATAAAACAGGAATAAGAGGGATTGATAAAAAAGGGTATGTAATAACAGACAGGGCAGGAGGAGAGAGGGCTGTGCAGTGTTCTATACCGGGCGTTGAACTGAAACCCGGTCAGATCGTATGGGTAAAAGAACCTATGGGAAAATTAAATGAAATTCATATTTGTGGAGTGGCAGGAAACACAAATAATTTAAACAAAAGAAGTAGAAGAAGATAATCTCAATTTCAATAAAAATGCAACCATAAACAAAGTTGATGTGAATCTGGTAGAGCGATTCAGTTTGTCAGATTCCATATATTGATTGGATGATAAATAATGAGAAAATTGAATACTGATATGATTTCAGGGTACTGTTGTGATTTTGTTCATAACAGTACTCTTTTTATATAAATTTTATATGAATTGGAGTGTGATGTTATAAGAATATGGAAGCAAAAGCATTAGAGATACCTTTTTGGCTTAAAGTGACACTGACAATTAAAGAAGCGGCAGCTTATTCAAATATAGGAATCAACAAAATCGAAGAGTTATTGAAACAACCTAAATGCGACTTTGTATTATATGTCGGTAATAAAAAGTTGGTAAAAAGGAAAGAGTTTGAACAGTACATATCAAAAAGTTTGGAAATTTAAGGAAACATTCAGGCATAAAATTCAATTTGATTATTCCAAAATGCTAGGAGATATGCTATAATATTAGCTTGTATCAAACTCTTTTTGTTGGAATACAGCAGAAAGGAGTTGATTTTATGGGTAAAGACTTGAAGGGTAAAGAACTTGGAGTCGGTATCTGTCAAAGAAAGGATGGTTTATACACAGCACGATTTGTAAGCAAAAGAACTGGTAAATCAGTTCAAAAATATTTTCCGAAGTTACAGGAATGCCGTAAGTGGTATGCGGATGCAAGGTTTGAGGATGAGCATGGTGGTATCAATGCGTCTGGTGATATGACAGTTATGGCATGGTTTGACTACTGGATTGAAAACATCAAGGGTGACAGCATAAGACCAAATACAATTAGAAATTATAAAGAACGGTTTGAACATAATATAAAGAGGTGTATCGGTAATATGATACTGTCAGAGGTAAAACCGATGCACTGTCAGAATGTTCTAAACCAGATGAAGGATGATTACAAGTCATCTACCATATATCAGACAAGGATCACTTTATATTGTATGTTTTCTGATGCGGTTGAAAATGATGTAATCTATAAAAATCCAGTGACAAAAGGAATAAAGCATAATATCGGAAAAGAGCCTAAGAAAGTCAGGGCATTAACCATTGACGAACAAAAGAAGTTCCTTGAAGTTGCAGAGAAGAGTAGCAACTATAATCAGTTCGCTTTTATTTTGCAGACAGGATTAAGGACAGGCGAGTTAATAGGCTTGAAATGGTCTGATATTGATTGGGAAAAGCATGTCATACACATACAGAGAAGCATGGAGTACCGATACAGCGTTGGTGAATGGCGAATTGGGGAGCCGAAAAGTAAGTCAGGCTATCGTGATGTTCCTTTAACAGAAGAAGCGGTTGCAATTCTGAAAAGGCAGAAAGAGAAACTTAGAGAAATCAAAGTAATTAATATGCAGTTCAAAGAGCATGTATTTCTTTGCAGGAAAGGCGAACCAACAAAAAATTCAGCTTACGACACTTCATTATTCAAACTGTGTGATAAAGCTGGCATAAGGCGTTTTTCAATGCATGTATTAAGGCACACGATGGCTACAAGATGTATTGAAGGTGGTATGCGTCCTAAGACTTTACAGGTGATTCTAGGTCATGCCAATGTAGGTATCACGATGAATTTGTATGTTGATGTGACTGAGGAAGAGAAGTTCAAAGAGGTAGAGAAAATAGAAAGTGCCTTAAAAATTGTGTAGCAATTTGTGTAGTAAAAATATAGAGAAAGGAAGAAACCCTTGAAAATAAAGGATTTCTGAGTGGGTATAATAAGATATGAAACTAGGCATTGTGGGACTCCCCAACGTGGGAAAGAGCACCCTTTTTAATTCTTTGACAAAGGCGGGGGCGGAATCCGCAAATTATCCGTTTTGTACCATAGATCCCAATGTGGGGATCGTGGCGGTGCCGGATGAGCGGATCAGACTGCTCGGGGAGATGTACCGCTCTAAAAAGGTGACGCCGGCGGTGATTGAGTTTGTGGATATCGCAGGACTGGTGAAGGGCGCTTCCAAAGGGGAAGGACTGGGCAATCAGTTTCTCTCCAATATCAGGGAAGTGGATGCCATCGTGCATGTGGTGCGCTGCTTTGAGGATGAGAACGTGGTGCATGTGGACGGCAGCGTGAACCCTTTAAGGGATATTGAGACGATCAATCTGGAACTGATCTTTTCCGATCTGGAGATTTTGGAAAGAAGGATCGCAAAGACATCCAAAGGCGCAAGAATGGACAAGGCTCTCGGGAAGGAACTGGAACTGCTTCAAAGGATAAAAGAGCATCTGGAAGCCGGGAAACTTGCCATGAGTTTTGATGCGGGCGACGATGAGGATCATGTGGCATGGTTTAATTCCTATAATCTGCTGACGGCAAAACCCGTTATCTTTGCCGCCAATGTGGCGGAGGATGATCTTTCCGATGACGGGGCAGGCAACGGCGGCGTGCAGGCAGTGAGAGAGTTTGCCGCTCAAAACGGCAGCGAGGTATTTGTGATCTGTGCCCAGATCGAGCAGGAGATCGCGGAACTGGATGACGACGAAAAGGCGATGTTTCTGGAGGATATGGGGATTCAGCAGTCCGGGCTTGATAAGCTGATTGCGGCAAGCTACCGCATTCTGGGCCTGATGAGTTTTCTGACTGCAGGAGAGGATGAAACGAGGGCATGGACCATTAAGATCGGTACAAAGGCGCCTCAGGCCGCCGGTAAGATACATACCGACTTTGAGAGAGGCTTTATCAAGGCGGAAGTGGTCAATTACAAAGACCTTCTGGAACTTGGTTCTCTTGCTGCAGCCAGAGAAAAAGGGCTGGTCGGTATGGAAGGGAAAGAGTATGTGGTGCAGGACGGGGATGTGATCCTGTTCCGGTTTAACGTGTAGCGAGGAAGGAAATCAAATGAGTGAAACGGCGATAGCCTTTCCCCATCTGGGGATTTATCTGGACAGCGTGCCGAAGAGTTTTACGGTGTTCGGTTTTACGATCGCGCTTTACGGTGTGGTCATTGCGATCGGTATGGGAGCGGGACTTTTTCTGGCGCTTCAGGTGGCGAAAAAGTACGGTTATGATACGGAGAGGGTATGGGATTTTTTCCTGTACGGTATTATTTTCGGGCTGATCGGCGCGAGAATTTATTATGTGGTCTTTGCATGGGATTATTATAAAAATGACCTCGCCAGTATCTTTAATCTGAGAAAGGGCGGCCTGGCGATCTACGGCGGCGTGATCGCTGCGTTTCTGGCCTTATTTATTTTCTGCCGGAAAAAGAAAATAAATTATTTCGCCATGATAGATATCTGCGTGCCGGGGCTGGCTTTGGGACAGGCAATCGGGCGCTGGGGAAATTTTTTTAACAGGGAGGCATTTGGAGAGTATACGGATTCTCTGTTTGCCATGCGGCTTCCCGAGGCGGCGGTGCGTCCTAATGAGATCACGGAGACGATCGCGGCCCATATGACAGAGGGCACGATTCAGGTGCACCCTACATTTTTATATGAATGCCTCTGGAATCTGATGGTGGTCGCGGCAATGCTCCTGATCTGGAAATATAAGCAGTTTGAGGGCGAGATCGCTTTAGTCTATCTGGGCGGCTACGGGCTTGGCAGAAGCTGGATCGAGGGCTTTCGGACGGATCAGCTCCATCTGCCGGGGACGCAGATACCGGTATCCCAGCTTCTGGCGGTGGTACTGGTCATATTTTCCGTAGCGGCTTATATTTATGTGATGCGGAAGAAAAAGCAGCAGGGAGCATCAGCCGCAAAAGAGTGATGAAAGGGACAGATAAATAAACCGGGAAACATAAAACAGAGCAGGCGGCTTGGATGCCGGACTGCTCTGTTTGATATATGGCGGTTCGGGGAGCGCGCAGCTGTTGGCCGGCATAGGGCAGCGCGGGAAGAGTGCAGCCGTTGGTCAGCATAGGGCAGCTCGTAAAGTATGCAGCTTTTGTTTAGCATATGGAAATAGCACGGCGGGTGCAAAGAAAACGAAAACAGCATAAACTTACCCAACAGCAGCTCAGACGAAAGTCAGGAGTCAGTCTCGGTTCAGTTAAACGCTTTGAGCGGACAGGGGAGATTTCTCTGACATCTCTTGTAAAGATCGCTTTTGTGCTTGACTGTGAAAAAGATTTTGATGAACTGTTTGCCGGAAAAGAATACAGGTCGATTCAGGGGGTAATCGATGAACAATTACAGACATCTTGATGTTTTTATACAGGATAAGAAGGTGGGAACGCTTATCTGACTTACAGCAGTTCCATGGCGGGCGGAGAACATGCAACAACTGTGAACGGAAATGGCCTGAATCCGGGCATGAAAGATATTATGGCAGTTGCGGATAATATAAAGCTGAATCATCAGAAAGCGCTTGGCATTGCGGAAAGGATACAGGATATAGTACAGAAAGAACCGGGTGCTTTGATAAAGCGGAGAGGGCAATGAACTGGTTATACGCCCTGAGGCTGCATCGACAGCATATTCTTCACAACGGGGAAGTGTTATAATTTATTCGAGACAGAGGGTAATGCCTGAGAGTGGAGTCTGTTTTTGGAAATTAATATGAAACCGGATAAAGAAAATGGTTTAGAACCTTGATAAACAACGATTTTGCAGGGTTTTAAACCATTTTTGATTGCAGGGATAGATTTTGCTGCAAATATGGATTTGCGAAAGGGACGGATAGAAAAAAGCCGGGCTTTACCGTTGAAGGTCTGCTTTCAACAGGAGTCTGAATTTTCTAACGGATACTCCACCACATAAAACTCATAGGCATTCACCACGGTAGTCTTCCCGCAGGTGTCTTTGCGCTTGAAATTCCTGTCATAGTTGGCGTGGACATGGCCGTGGAAGAAAAATTTCGGCTCATATTTTTCCAGCAGGGTGCGGAAAACGGTAAAACCCTGATGGGGAAGGTCGGGCAGGTCGTTAAGCCCGGAAGCGGGAGCGTGGGTGACAAGAATATCAAAGCCTTTGTGCCGCCATAACTTAAAGAAAAGCCTTCGCACTCTGCGGCTCATCTGCCATTCCGTGTACTGGTATCTGGCGCCGGGGATATACTGCATGGAACCGCCCAGCCCGAGAATGCGGATGCCTTTATAGACAAAGATATCATCTTCAATGCAGATGCAGCCTTCCGGCGGTTTTTCGGCATAGCCGGTATCATGGTTTCCCCTTATATAAAGCAGGGGTACATTGCAGAGCGTGACAAAAAAACTCAGG